>Ga0247841_10010511_pt1 | contig 12594 bp, 8 predicted proteins | sample LaCruzMarch2015__2_FD_192410 | JGI IMG/M metagenome (GOLD analysis project Ga0247841, IMG submission 192410) | Freshwater microbial communities from meromictic Lake La Cruz, Castile-La Mancha, Spain - LaCruzMarch2015_18m | ecosystem: Environmental > Aquatic > Freshwater > Lake | place: Spain... | reverse complement strand
GCGAACCGGTGGGCCTCGTCGCGAATCTGCTGCACCAGGTGCATGGCCGGTGAATCTGCCGGGAGTATAACGGGCGTCCCCTGCCCCAACAACCAAAGCTGTTCGGTCCCGGGACGCCGGTCCGGTCCTTTCGACACACCGACCAGCAGGATGGCACCCAGCCCCAGTTCCTCCACGGCCTGCGCCGCCGCGCCCAGTTGGCCTCGCCCGCCGTCGATGAACACCAAGTCCGGCACCGGATACTCGCCGTCCTTGACCCGCGTGTAGCGTCGGGTCAGCACCTGGGACATGGCTCCATAGTCGTCACCGGGGACGATGCCCGTGATGTTGAACCGCCGGTAGTCGGAGGTGCGCGGGCCGGCGTCATCGAACACCACGCAGGAGGCGACGGTGCGCTCGCCCAGGGTGTGGCTGATGTCGAAACACTCCATGCGCCGCGGCAGTTCCGGCAGGTCCAGGGCCTCGCGCAGCGCGGTGAGCCGCCGGGCATAGCCGGCCTGACTGCCGAGCCGGGACTTGAGCGCCACCTGCGCGTTGCCTCGCGCCATCTCCAGCCAGCGGGCGCGCTCCGCCCGCACCCGCGACTTGATCTGGACGCGGTGCCCGGCCTGCTCCGCCAGGGCCGATTCCAGCAGATCCAGATCGTCGGGCTCGGCCGAACAGACCAGTTCGGCCGGGATCTGCTTGTCCACATAGAACTGGGTGAGGAAGCCGGCGATCAAGGTGCCCTCATCGGTCTCCTCCGGTGCCAGAGGAAAGAACGCCTTGTTGCCCAGATTGCGTCCGCCGCGGATGAAGAAGACCTGCACACAGTGAACGCCGCCCTCCTGGGCCGCGGCGATGATATCCAGGTCGCCGCCCTCGCCGCTCACATACTGGCGCTCCTGAATCCGCTGCAGGGTCGCGATCTGGTCGCGCAGGACCGCGGCCCGCTCGAAAGCCAGATCGGCGGCTGCCTGCTCCATCGCGGTGGCCAGTTCGCCGATGACTTCCTGGGTGCGCCCGTCCAGGAACTTGATGGTATAGGCGACATCCTCCGCATAGACCGCCTCGCTCACCAATCCGACACAGGGTCCGGTGCAGCGCTTGATCTGATACTGCAGGCAGGGCCGCGAACGGGTGCGGTAGAAGCTGTCCTCACACTGGCGGACGGGAAACAGCCGCTGCAGGAGTTGCAGGGTCTCGCGCACGGCCGAGGCGCTGGGATAGGGCCCGAAGAAACGCCCCGGCCCCTTGCGCGAGCCGCGGTAGAAGGCGAGGCGCGGAAAGGGGTCCTGGGTGCTCAGGTGAATGTAGGGATAGCTCTTGTCGTCACGCAGCAGGACATTGAAGCGCGGCTTCAGCGACTTGATGAGGTTGCTCTCCAGCAGCAGGGCCTCGCCCTCGGTGCGGGTGACGGTGACCTCGATGTCCGCGATCTGGCCGACCATGACCACCAGGCGCTGGTTCAGCGCCCGGCTGAAATAGCTGCCGACCCGACGCTTGAGGTTCTTGGCTTTGCCGACATAGAGGACGGTGCCGGCCGCGTCCAGCATCCGATAGACACCGGGGCTCTGGGGAATCTGCGCCAGCCGTTCACGCAGGTCCACGGGCGCGCCGACCGGCTCCGGCACCGCATCCAAGTCAGCCGCCGCCATTACCCGTGGCGGCACCGCCCGGCTGATCGCTGATCAGGCCATAGCGGAAGGCCAGCCGGGTCAGATCGACATCGGTATGCACGCCGAGTTTGTCGTAGATACGCTGGCGATAGGTGCTGACCGTCTTGGGGCTCAGCGAGAGTGTGTCTGAGATGTCCTGCGTGCGTCGCCCGTCCAGGATCATCAGGGTGACCTGAAACTCCCGCGAGGACAACTCGGTGAAGGGGCTGGCCGTCCCGCCCTGCCAATCCGCCAACATGCGCGCTTGCGCGACCGTGGAGTCGATATACGGACGGCCGCCGGCCACCAACCGCACCGCCTTCACCAACTCATCGGCCGGACAGCCCTTGGTGAGATAGCCCATGGCCCCGGCCTCGCGCAGTTGGCTCGGAAAGGGGTCATCACCGAGCACGGTGAGCGCGATCACCCGGCAGCTCGGCACCAGCCGCAAGAGCCGGCGGGTCGCCTCGATCCCGCCCATCCCGTGCGGCATCTGCAAGTCCATGAGACAAATGTCCGGGGCCAGTTGCTTCGCCTGCTTGAGCGCCTCCTCGCCGCTTTCGGCTTCGCCCACCACCTCGATCTGGTCCTGCTCTTTGAGGATCAGCCGCAACCCCGCACGAAACAGTGCGTGATCATCGACGATGAGTACCTTGATCATGGTCGGGTCTCTCGGGGAACGGTTTCGGCAATGCACATCGGCCTGCGGGCGCCCTTATGGTACACAAGGGATGCTGAGGGCTAAAGCCATCAACACCGGAGATATCGCGACCTCAATCAACCCAGACCCGCGCGTTTCGGAAGAGCCGCAGCCAGGGCCCGTCCGGGCCCCAGTCGTCCGGCCGCCAGGAGTGCTGAACCGTGCGGAAGACCCGTTCCGGATGGGGCATCATAATCGTCACCCGGCCGTCCGTGCTGGTGAGGCCGGCAACCCCCTCGGGTGAACCGTTCGGGTTGGCCGGGTAGGTCGCGGCGACCGCACCATCATTCTCCACATAACGCATCACCACGCCGGCACGGGCCGCCGCCAACTGCGCGGCATCGCGAAACTCCGCCCGGCCCTCCCCATGGGCGACGGCGATAGGCATCCGTGAACCCGCCATGCCGGCCAATAACACCGAGCGGGAGTCCGCCACCTCGACCAGCAGGGTGCGCGCCTCGAACTGCGCGGAGCGATTGCGCACGAACCGCGGCCAATGGCCGGTTCCGGGGATCAGCTCGTGGAGATTGGAGAGCATCTGACACCCGTTGCAGACGCCCAGGGCGAAGGTGTCGGACCGCTCGAAAAATGCCTGGAACTGATCCCGTGCCCGCGCGCTGAAGAGGATGGTCTTGGCCCAACCCTCGCCGGCCCCAAGGACATCGCCGTAGGAGAAGCCGCCGCAGGCGGCCAGGCCGCGGAAACCGGCCAGGTCGACCCGCCCGGCCATGATGTCGGACAGATGCACGTCCACACACGCGAAACCGGCGGCATGGAAGGCCGCCGCCATCTCCAGTTGGCCGTTGACGCCCTGATCGCGCAGGATGGCGATCGGCGGCCGCGCACCACGCTCCAGGTAGATGAACGCGATATCGTCTTCCGGATCGAAGGTCAGGATGGCGTTGAGGCCCGGGTCCGGGGCCGCAATCCGCGCCTGCGCCTCGGCGACGCACTCCGGATTGTCGCGCAACGCCTGCAGCCGCAGACTGGTTTGCGACCAGCGTGCCTGGAGGCTCGCCCGCGTGGCGCGGTAGACCTCGGTCTGACGCCGGTGGACGCGAATCGCATCGCCCTCGTCCAGGGTGCCGATGACCAGGCTGTCGTCCCCCAGACCATGCTGGGAAAGGATCAGCAGGGCCTCATCGGTATCGGCGTGACAGACCTGGATCACCGCTCCCAGTTCCTCGCTGAACAGGGCCGCCAGGTCGTCCGGCCCAACCGGCGCCAGGTCCAACTCGAACCCGCAGCGGCCGGCGAAGGCCATTTCGCACAGGGTGACGAAGAGACCACCGTCGGAGCGGTCGTGATAGGCGAGGATCAGACCCTCGGCACGCAACTCCGCAATCGCATCGAAGAAACGCCGCAACAGGTCCGGGTCATCGAGATCCGGTACGCCATCGCCGACGGGATCGCCAAGCTGCGCGTAGACCTGCGCCAAGGCAGAGCCGCCCAGCCGATTCCGCCCCTGACCCAGATCGATGAGAATCAGGTCCGTGTCACCCTGATCGGTGCGCAACTGCGGCGTCAGCACGGCCCGCACATCGGTCACCGGGGCGAAGGCCGAGCAGATCAGCGACAGGGGCGCGGTCATGGAGCGCGCCGCGCCATCAGGCCCTGTCCAGACCGTCTTCATGCTCATGGAATCCTTGCCTACCGGGATGCTGATCCCGAGTGCCGGACAGAGTTCCAGGCCGACGGCACGCACCGTCTCGTAGAGTCGGGCGTCCTCCCCCGGGTGACCGGCGGCGGCCATCCAGTTGGCGGACAGCTTGATATCGCCGAGCCGCGCGATGGGCGCCGCGACGATGTTGGTGATGGCCTCCGCCACCGCCATGCGCCCGGACGCCGCGGCGTCCAGCAAGGCCAGCGGCGCGCGCTCGCCCAGCGCCATGGCTTCGCCGGTGAACCCCCGATAATCGCTGGCAGTGACCGCGCAGTCGGCGACCGGCACCTGCCAGGGCCCGACCATCTGATCGCGCGCCACCAGGCCGGTGATGCTGCGATCCCCGATCGTGATCAGGAAGGTCTTGTCCGCCACCGCGGGCAGCGCGAGCACCCGGCTGATCGCCTCGTCCAGGGCGATGGCCGCCAGCGCGAGCGGCGTGCGCGGCGGCGTCACCCGTTCCACCTGACGATGCATCCGCGGCGGCTTGCCGAACAGCAGTTGCATGGGCAGGTCGATGGGAGCATCGCCGAAATGCGCGTCAGTCAGACTGAGATGGTCGCTCGCCAACGCCTCACCGACCACCGCATAAGGACACCGCTCGCGTTCGCAGATGGCCTTGAAGGTCTCCAACTGCTCGGCGGCGATGGCCAGGCAATAGCGCTCCTGGGCCTCGTTGCTCCAAATCTGCATCGGTGTCATGCCCGGCTCGGCATTGGGCACCAGGCGCAGCTCGAAGCGGCCGCCGCGCCCGGCGTCGTGCACCAGCTCCGGCAAGGCGTTGGACAGTCCCCCGGCGCCCACGTCGTGGATGAACAGGATGGGGTTGGCCTCGCCGCGGGCCCAGCAGCGGTCGATGACCTCCTGACACCGGCGCTCCATCTCCGGGTTGGCGCGCTGCACCGAGGCGAAATCCAGATCCGCGGCCGAACTGCCCGAGCTCATGCTGGACGCTGCCCCGCCGCCCAGGCCAATCAGCATCGCCGGTCCGCCGAGCACCACCACGGGGGTGCCGGCCGGCACCGGCCGCTTGGCGATGTGCTCGGCGCGGATGTTGCCGATACCGCCCGCCAGCATGATTGGTTTGTGGTACCCGCGCGGCTCCGGAGCACCCTCCGGCCCCGGCACCGATTGTTCATAGGTCCGGAAATAGCCGGCCAGATTGGGCCGCCCGAACTCGTTGTTGAAGGCGGCGGCTCCGATGGGTCCGTCCAGCATGATCTCCAACGCCGAGCAGATTCGCTCGGGCCGCCCGTGATCCTGCTCCCAGGGCTGTTCGAAGCCCGGAATACGCAGATTGGAGACCGAAAACCCGCACAGACCGGCCTTGGGCCGGGCGCCGACCCCGGTGGCACCCTCATCGCGAATCTCACCGCCCGAGCCGGTGGCCGCCCCCGGGTCCGGGGCGATCGCGGTCGGGTGGTTGTGGGTCTCGACCTTCATGAGGATATGGATGGGTTCTTCGTGCTCCCCATAGACCCCGGTCTGCGGGTCCGGCAGGAAGCGCCGCCCGTCCCAGCCCTCCATCACCGCGGCATTGTCGCGGTACGCGGAGAGCACGCCGGCAGGCGCCGACTCGGTGGTGTGGCGGATCATCCGGAACAGCGAGTGTGACTGAGGCAATCCGTCGATGGTCCAGTCCGCGTTGAAGATCTTATGGCGACAGTGCTCCGAGTTCGCCTGGGCGAACATCATCAGCTCCACATCGGTCGGGTCGCGCCCGAGCGCCAGAAAGCTCGCCGTCAGATAGTCGATCTCGTCGTCGGAGAGGGCCAGGCCGAGTTCGCCGTTGGCGCGCACCAGGGCGGCACGTCCGCCGGCGCGCAGCCCTACCCGCGTGAGTGGGCGCGGGACCGTGTGTTCAAACAGGCGCTGCGCATCCGCCGGATCGTCCATGACGGTCTGCGTCATGCGATCGTGCAGCACGGCCGCCGCCCGCGCACGGTCCGCCGCGGCCATGGCCGGCTGATCCAAATCCAGGTAGAAGGCGGTCCCCCGCTCCAGCCGGCGTACTGCCGCGAGCCCGCAATTGGCCGCGATATCCGTCGCCTTGGACGACCAGGGCGAAATGGTTCCGGGTCTGGGGACCACCAGGATCAACTGTCCGACCGGTGCCTGGCCCGGCAGACTCGGACCGTAGCTCAGCAAGCGTTCCAGGACCACAAGTTCCGCGGGATCCAGCGGCCGGTCGAGATCGGCGAAGTGCACGAACTCGGCATACAAGGTCACGGGCCTGCCGAGCACCGCGGCAATCCGCCCCGCGAGCTGACTGAGTCGAGAATCCGGGAGCGCAGGGGCTCCGCGCAGGACGAGCATGGTGGGCTCCCAATCGATGAGCGGGACCAGAGGATGGCAGAGTCGCGATGATAACCGAAGCAGCCGGGCGCGCGATGCACCGCGGCGCGCGGCCAGCAGTTCCAAATTTGGGTGGCCGCCGCCAACAGCGTGCCGGCCGCGAGGCTGATGGTGGATGCGCTGCGCTTATCCACCCTACAAAACCGGCTCCGCTGTAGGGTGGATAAGGCGCGCCGCTCGGTGTCAGGGGCCCGGCACGGCGATCGCGCGCGCCGCATCCACCAGGGATCGCGCGATGCCGCCCAAATTTGGAATTGCTGGCGCGCGGCCGGGCATCGGACTGACGTACCCTGAGGTACCCTGGTGTGGCCAACAAACCCCGCTTCAGAAGATCAAGACGGGTTTGCGACGTGCACGCAGCGCATAGTCGGCCAGGTAATCGGTGTAGGCTTGGGCCGGCTCCAGAACCCAGCCGTTGTACGGCTGCGCATCCCCTGGACGCGCATGGCGCGGCGGGGCATCTTCGCTCAGCGTGAGCCGCAGCAGCGCCGACTCCCCCACCACGCGCACATCGGGCCGCACCTGCGAGTCGAACGCCCATTCACGCAGCCTGGGACCAATCGCCTCGAGAATCCGCGCGGCGCTGACATACTCAGCCAGGGCACCCATCAGCAGCAACCGCTTGTAGTCAACCTCCGGATGGAAACCAGCGCGCCCGTAAGCGGCCGTGCCGGCCAATTCGTCCCGGCCGTCGAGATAGACGAACAGATCGTGCAGGGACTTCCAGGTTCCGGGCGGCGCCGACTCCCCGGTGCGGACCGCAGACTCCACCGCATTCCCCAACCCTTTGAGGAGTTGCCGCAGCACCCACTCCCGATAGACCCCGAAGCTCGCCTGGCCGGCATAACGGGGCTGCCCCAGGTCCACCAGAAGGCGCTGAAGATTGCCGCACCAGGAACAGATCACGTGCTGTTCCGGGGTGAGCGACCGGGTCAGGGCCGGGGCCTGGTTCACGGTCCCGGCCGACGGGGTGAACACACCCGCGTCACGGGGCCGCCCGGCACAGAAACCGGACCGGGGACCAGCGGATTGGATCGCATCGACCTCATCCTTCAGGTCACGGAGCATGGCGAGGCGCAGCTCCGGCGCGATGACCTGGTCACGAATCTGGTACAGCGCGAGCAAGGCGGGGGGCGGTGCGGCGCGCGCTTCGCGTGGGTGCGGCCGTTCGAGAGAGACGGTCATGGCCGCGCCCCGGGTGCTGCCGGCACCGCGACGGCGGGCGCACGAGGGGCTTCCGACCGACTTCGGGACACCACCCGGCGGGCGGGAAAAACGCGCCGATCGGAATTCATGAGGGCACCCATTCTTATGATTGTTCGCGGGCTTAGGCGTCTATCACGGGCGCTGCACACCCTGGCACCGCCCGACCCTATGAGTCTGGACGACTCCCCCCAGTCCCTCAAGGATGACTCCTTCGAACTGCGACCGGCGTCACAGGAAAGCCGCGGATCCGCGGCTGTCGCGCCCGCGCGGCCGGCAGCACGGCGAATACGGCCGAAGTCCGGGTTCGAGTCCTCACCTTGAGTTTGCCGCCCCAACCCCAAGCATTGCCCGGTCACTCACCCACCGGACCGCCCCATGCCAGCCGACTTCACCCCCCAGAACGAACTCGAACGCCGACTCATCGCCGCTCAGGAAGGCCAGATCCCGCCCGAGGAATTCATCGCGACCCTGGTGGGTTCGGAGGTCTTCATGCCCGTTTATGAGAAACACCAGATCGGCGGACTCCAGACTCAGCAAGCCGCCCAACCGCTCAAGCTCACCGGGGAGGACGGCAACGAGATCCTGGTCCTCTTCACCAGCCCGGAGCGGGCCAAGGGCTTCGTCAAGGACTATCCGGGCTACGGCGGCGGTCTGGTCGCGGACTTCACCTGGATACTGGAAAAGCTTGGCATCGGCTATGCCATCAGCCTCAATCCAGGCCTCCCCGTCGGCATCGACTTCGAGGCCCAGGACGTGGCTCAGATCGCGGGTAGGGGGCGGCCGAACTGAGCGAAGCGAAAAATCACTCACAGCAATTTGACCAGCGCGGCCATCACGCCGACCTGAGCAAACATCAGCGGAATCAGCCACATCAGTAGGCTATTGCGACTGCGCTCAATGGCGGTCGTCACTTCGCCGCGTAGTTGCTCGATTTGGGTTTTGACCTCGCCGCGCAATCGCTCGACCTGCAACGTGAGATCCGCGCGCACTTGCTCGATCTCTTTCTGAAGCCGCAGTTCGGTCTCACGCAACTGCTGGTTAGTGACGAGATCCGGCAGGTGCGGATAACGCTCCTCCAGACGTTCAAAGGCCGCGGCAATCACCCGCGCCCGCGCGCGCTCGTCCGGCGCACTGGCCAGGGCTTCATACAGTTCGACGACAGAACCCATGGGATGCATTCCTCCTGAGGAAATAAGATGGAGGCAGTCGGCAGTCTATCCCAAATTCGGGACCTAAGCTGGCGCCACGCCGTCACGGCCAGCAATTCCAAACTTGGGCAGCATCGCGCAGCCCCCTTGGTGGATGCGGCGCGCTCGACCGGCGTGCCGGGTCCCTGACACCGAGCGGCGCGCCTTATCCACCCTACGGCGGGGCCGGTTCTGTAGGGTGGATAAGCGCAGCGCATCCACCATTGGCCTCGCTGCCGACACGCTGTTGGCGGCGGCCACCCAAATTTGGAACTGCTGCCGTCACGGCACCGCGTCAGGGATGATCAAGACCTCAAGCCGGTGCGCGATTCCACCCCAACCCCAGCGGATCGGCCGGGTTCACATGATCCATGAAGGGTAAGCACCGGTCGCTGTGGGTGATCTGATAGACCAAGCCCATCCAGTTGCCGATCACGCCCTCCGCGGTATCGTGCCAGGTGTTGTCGAGACGGAAGACGATATGGTCCTCGGGCAGGCGCGGCGGTTCGCGGCCAGCGGCCAGGGCGGCGCGGACGCGCTGCGCGTGCTCATCGAGAATGGCCTGGGACTGCACGGTGAAGTAACCCTCAGGGAAGGGTGGATAGTCGCGCCGCGCGCCGGCCGCGAAGCGGTTGACCTCGCGTTTGTACTCTTTGAGCAGCGAGATGGTGTCGTACTCGGGGTGTCCCTGGAAGAGGACCTGACGAATGCCGTCGGCGCTGACCGCCAGATGGACCCCGGCCCGCTCGCCCTCCACCAGCACCCGCAATCCGGCAGCGTCGAACTGAGCGCGGCTGATCTCATTGAAACGCGAGTGGGGAACATCAAACAAGGTGTTGACGTTGCCGACCAAGGGGTGGGCACGATTGACCACCCGATGCGGAAAGACCCCCCACCGTTTCTCGCCCAGCGGCTCCCGGCGTTGACCGTAGCGAAACTGAAGCACCGCATGGGTCGCGAGACAGGAGCACAGGGTGGAACTGACGTTATTCCAAGCCCAGTCGACGACCTCGATCAGCGGCCCCCAGAAGGGTTCGGTAGAGAGATCGGGACCGGTTACATTGGCGCCGGTGATGATCAGCGCATCCAACCCCTCGGAGCGGATCCGCTCGAAGGTGCTGTAGTAACGCTGGATATGGGCGCGCGCCGTCTCCGCCCGCGCCAAGGCATCCAGGGTGAAGGGGTGCACGTAGAACTGGGCGATCTGATTGCTGTGTCCGATGAGCCGGAAGAACTGACGCTCGGTCGCCTCCAATGCGGCGTCGGGCATCATGTTCAGCAGGCCGATGTGCAGTTCCCGAATGTCCTGCTGAGCGGCCCGCACCGGGTCCAGGATCTGGTGACCGGCAGCCCGCAGGTGGCTGAAGGTGGGAAGTTCGTTATGGGCAACGATAGGCATGGCGGCGGCTCACTGAAGGGGATCGACTCAGGTCTGGAGGCGGTGATTCCGGGACGGACCGCGTCCGTGAATGCTCAGCCCCGGCTGGATCAGCCGGCGTCCGTCGGCACGCTGTCCGCGCGCGCGATGGCCCGTTCCAGGAGTTCCAGGAAATCCTCTTCGTCGCGGATCAGGGCCACTTCCTCCGAGGAGACCGTGTAACCATGGGGCCGCGCAATCGCCTCGTAACGCGGCACCCGCGAATGGAACAGGCGGGGGAACACCCAGCGGGTGAAATCATCCGGATCGATCTCGGCCACGTACTCGAGCGCTCGCGCCGGCAGGTACTCCGCAAGCGCGGCGCTCAAGAACTCCGGCCGATAATACAGCGGCTTGGGGTCCGCCTGAGCACGTTTGATCAACTTGATCTCATCCGCCTCGGGCACCCGGATGTAGAGGATCAGGCTGTGCCTGGCGAGCAGCGAGATAACCCGCGGTTCGTCCAGCTCGCACAGGCTCCCGCCCACGTCGTTGACCAGGTTGGCGTAACCGTAGATCTCCTGCGCCTTGCGGATGAAATCCGGCACGTCGAACATGGCGGCGATCTCCGCCTCGCGGTAGAGCGCCTGACGGCGGTTGAACTCGGCGAGCGGCAAGCCGCCGAGTTCCGGGTTACCAAGCTTGCCGACGAAACTCAGGACCGGGCCCAGATCGTTCACCTTGATATTGTTACGAATGAAGATCCAGTCGCTGCGCAGCAGGTCGCGCAGGAAGGGATCGCGCATGGCATGGGCCTTGATCAGGTCAAGGATGTGCTCGTCCAGATAACGGGTGCCGATGCGGTAGTCCCCCGAATAATGGAACCAGTCACTGCGCCGCAGCAGGGCGGACAGAAAGGTCTTGCCGACCCCGGACATGCCGAGCAGGGTCACGCACTTGTGGGGCCAGGCTCGGAACTCGTCGACGGTGAACTTCATAGGGCTGCTTCGCGTAGGTGGGTGGCGCCGTTGACCGCAAAGGCACGGCGGTGCTCAAGCAGCAGGATGGTAATGCAGGGCGGCCTCGGCTGACCAGGGATCGGGCGACCCGCTTGTCCGCTCAAAAAAAAGCCCCCGGATTGACCGGGGGCGGCAGGCTCAGGGAAGGACGATCAGTTTCGACTCAGACTCAAGGCACGCTCCGGCCGCGTGAAGTTGTGGCAGGCAGCGCAGTCCTTCTTCTTGTCCTGCACGTGACGGTTGTGCACCGAGGCGAAGGCGCGGCCCTCGGTTTTGTTGCTGTGGCACTGACCACAGATGGCATCCAAATTGCCGTTGAGTGTGGTCACGCGGGTGCCGATGACAGCGCTCGGAGCGGTGCGCAAACCATAGCCCAGATCCTTCATGACCATCCGCGCCGGTCCGCCGGTGAGCGCGGCATGGCAGGAACCGCAGCCCGCGTTCTCGCCGCCCAGCGCGTTGTCCTCGGGCTCGACCCCGTGGTTGATGGTCTGGTACGTAAACACCGGAACCGTGGTCGTGCGGGGCGGCATTTCCAGCGCGCCGGGGACACCACCGCAGACCGTGCTGGTCGCCGCGTTCGGTTCATCCAAACCCAGACCCACCGCGACCGCGCGGCAGAAACTGCCGGTGCGGAAGAACTCGAAGGTGGAGTGTCCGACGAAGCTATTGGTGCTGTCGTTACGTGCCAGCTTGCCCCAGTGCTTCTTCATCGGGTAGAGCTTGGCCGTGCTGCTCGCCACGTCCCCGTTGGGCATCCCCAAGGCGTAGGCACGCGCCCCGGGAGCAAGGCCGCGATAGAAGTTCGCCGCAAGTGTCGTGTCCAGGGGCACCGTTGGAATGCCGGCGAGCGACTCCTCCAGGTAAACCACTTCGGATGTGCCGTCGAACCAGGTGTAGCTGGGAATCAGCGAGGCGCTCCCGAGGCCGCCCTTATCCTCGCGGGGCAGCCAGCCGCCGCGTCCGTTACAGGCCGAATCGGACGGGTGCGGGTCCTGCCAGTCACGGGCGATCTCGGTACCGACCGCCGCCTTGGCGTAGGACGGGATGTGACAGGTCTGGCAGGCAACTTTCATGGCGTGCTTGTCTTTGCTGGAGCCGCTGGTGGCACTGTAGTCGCCATGGGGGCGGCTCGAGTGACAACCGCCGGTCTCGCAGGTGAAGCGCTCGGGCACGTCGTTGGCCCGCAGGTCGAGACCGCGCCCGCGGACCCGGTGGCTTTCACCATTGGCGCCGGTCGCGTTGTGACAATCAGAACAGGTCAGGTCGGCGCCCGCCGGGCTCATATGCAGGTCCACCGTGACCGTTGGATTGATGTTCTCCTTCGACAGATCGCCGCGCTTGGCACCATCGGCCCCGGCCGCCCCGGCATGGCAGTTGAGGCAGGACTGGCGGGTCGTGGCATGGACGTTTTGCGCCGCCGCCAGGGTGGTCAGCGGCATCGGAGTCATGGGGACCGCCGCGGGGAGT
>Ga0247841_10010510_pt1 | contig 12594 bp, 7 predicted proteins | sample LaCruzMarch2015__2_FD_192410 | JGI IMG/M metagenome (GOLD analysis project Ga0247841, IMG submission 192410) | Freshwater microbial communities from meromictic Lake La Cruz, Castile-La Mancha, Spain - LaCruzMarch2015_18m | ecosystem: Environmental > Aquatic > Freshwater > Lake | place: Spain... | reverse complement strand
GTAATGGAATACTTTAAAATCCTCAACCTGCACAGGGAACCCTTCTCCAATTCTCCGGAGCCGGATTTCTTCTTCCCCTCCCGGGGCCACTTGGCCTGTCTTCAGCAATTGGAGCTTGCCATCCGTCTGCGCCGGGGGTTGAACGTGGTTTTGGGCAATGTGGGCACAGGCAAGACGACCCTTTGCCGGGAGTTGATCCTCAATTTTTCAGAGCGGGAAGAGGACCGTAACGAGATCGAGACGCATCTGCTCCTCGATCCCTCTTTTAGCACTCCCCGCGAATTCCTGTCTGCAGTTGCCCTTAGCTTCGGACTTGCTGTCGAGGATGATGAGAGCGACTGGCAGTGCAAGGAAAATATCAAGAACCTGCTGTTTCACAAGGGAGTGGAGGAAAAGAAGATCGTTGTTCTGATTATCGACGAAGGGCAGAAACTCCCCGATTTTTGCCGGGAGATTCTCCGCGAATTCCTCAACTACGAAACAAACGAGAACAAGCTCCTCCAGATAGTCATCTTCGCCCAGAAGGAATTCCGGGAAATTCTTAAGGATCATGTCAATTTTGCCGACCGGGTGAATCAGTATTGTCTGCTCGAACCGCTCAATTATCATGAGATGAAAGACATGATCCGCTTTCGTCTCGCCCGGGCCGGTAAACCGGCTGACGCTAAACTCTTTACCCTCTTCGGGCTGTGGGCTATTTACCGGGCTACGGGCGGCTATCCGCGCCGGATTATCACCCTTTGCCATCAGATTTTGCTCACCCTGATCATCCAGAACAAGGTGAAGGCCGACTGGTTCCTCGTCCGCTCCGTCTCACAGCGACTGTCTCCGGAGTTGATCCGGAGGGGCCGCCGGGCTGCCGTCACGGGTTTGACTGCGGTTCTTTTCCTGGCATTTATCATGTCCCTGGTTTTGGCGAAGCAGATAGCGGCGCCGCCGGACCCTGCAAAGGATTTGCCCGCTAAAACCGTTTCCGTTCCGAAGGTCCCCGACAATCTCGGACAACTCAAGATCGAAACAGGCGGCACGGTTATTCACTTGCTGCGGGATATCTATGGGAGAACCGGTACGGATCGCTTTCGTGCGGTAATCGAGGCTAATCCCCATATTAAGGATATAAACCGGGTTCGAACGGGAGAACTGATCGCATTTCCCGCCGTCCCGGCGGCGGCGACGCCTTGGCCGCAAAATGGGAAGCTGGTGCGGATCGCTTATAAAGGAAGCCTTGATGAGGCATACGGTTTCGTCAAGAAAAATGCTTTCATCAAGAAAAATCCGTCCAGCATCCGGATGCTACCGTTCTGGAATCCCCGCGAGGGGATAGTGTTCGCCCTGGTGCTAAGAACGGCGTTTTACGACGAGGCTGAAGCGCGCAAAGCAATCCGGAACCTTCCGCCCGCCCTTGCTGCCACTGCGGAAATCATGGAAAAGCCGGGAGGGGACACGGTTTTTTTCGCCAATTGACACCCATGCCCGAAGCGGGCATAACGAAGCATGAAAATCCCCCCCCTTTGATAAAGGGGGTGGGGGGATTTTCATGTAAACACGAAGGTTTTGACTTATGATGGTAAAGAAGCGGCTGGGAGAAATGCTTGTCGAGTGCAAGTTCCTGACGGAGGAACAGCTCAAACGCGCCCTCGTTGAACACAAAAAGGCCGGTCTGAAGCTGGGCCAATACCTCAATCGGCAGGGACTGGTGAGTGAGAACCAGATTGTCGCTCTTTTGAGTACGCAGCTCAAGATCGAGAAGTATCATCCCGACGCCTATCACCTCGATGTCGACCTCTCCCGCCTGATTCCGATCGATACTGCCCAAAAATACCAGGTGGCCCCGCTCCGGAAGAAGGGACGGCTCCTGACGGTCGCCATGACGGATCCCCTCGACATCAACGCCCTGGACATTATCGAGATAGCCGCCAACGCCGAGGTGGAACCGGTAGTCTGCACGGAGCGGGAGTTGAACCAGTTGATCACGGGCATCTATGGCACGCATTCCGGTGTGGGCGGCCTGCTGGAAGTCATGGAAATTGAGGCGCAGCCGGAGGTGGAAAAGACGCCGGAGTACACCACCGAGGAAGTTCAGATCTCTTCCCTCCAGGATATGGCCGGCGAGGCGCCGGTGGTGCGTCTGGTCAACTCCATCTTTTCCCAGGCGATCCGTGAGGGGGCGAGCGACGTGCACATCAGTCCCCAGCAGGCGCGTATCCAGGTCCGCTTCCGGATCGACGGCAAGCTCCACGAGGTGCCTTCGCCGCCCAAGGCCCTTTCCATGCCAATCATCGCCCGGATGAAGATCCTTGCCAACATGGACATCACGGTCTCGCGAATCCCGCAGGACGGCCGTTTTACCCTGAAGATGGAGAAGCGGGAGATAAACGTCCGGGTTTCCTCCATGCCCACGATCTATGGAGAGAATATCGTTCTCCGTCTCCTGGACATGAGTTCCGGCGTCTATTCCCTCGACCGTCTCGGCATGATCGCGAGCGATCGGGAAAAGATCGGGACGATGATCCACAAGGCCTACGGCATGATCCTGAGCACCGGACCGACGGGAAGCGGCAAGAGTACGAGCCTTTATTCCATCCTGAATGAACTCAACAGCGTCGATACGAATATTATCACCCTCGAGGATCCCGTCGAATACCGGATCGACAACATCCGCCAGGTGCAACTCAACCGGAAGGCGGGGATGACCTTCGCGAGCGGCCTCCGTGCCGTCCTCAGGCAGGATCCGGACATCATCATGGTGGGGGAGATCCGGGACGCCGAGACGGCGGCAATCGCAATCCAGGCGGCCCAGACGGGACATCGACTGCTCAGCACCCTGCACACGAATGATGCGGCGGGGGCCATCACCCGCTTTGTGGACATGGGCATCGAACCCTTCCTTGTCTCCTCGGCCCTCCTTGTCTCCTTCGCCCAGCGCCTGATGCGGACCATCTGTCCCTACTGCAAGGAATCCTACCAGCCACCGGAGGATGCCCTGGTCGCCTGGGGACTGGACAAGGTGGAGAACCCCAATTTCCAGCATGGCGCGGGGTGCTATCAGTGTATGAATACCGGCTACAAGGGGCGGACGGGTATCTTTGAAGTCCTTGTCAACGACGAAATGATCCAGGAAATGATTGTGAAACGGCATTCTGCCCAGGAGATTACCAGGGCGGCAGTAGCCGCCGGGAAGCTTCGCACCCTGAAAGACGATGCCGCCGGTAAGGTTCTGCAGGGGATTACGACGATTGAGGAAGCCATCTCGGCGGTTATGGTGTAGCGTTATGACGAAATATTCATACCAGGCGATCAATGAAAGTGGGGCAAACGTGATCGGGACAGTTGAGGCGGACTCCGTAGAAATGGCGGAAAACCTCCTCCTCGCGAAGGGATACATCCCCTCAAAGGTCTCGGCGGCTTACGGCGCCGCCTCGGGCGGATCGTTCCTCGCCGGTATCCAAAAGCGGATGAGCAACGTCAAGATCGCCGATCTCATCCTCTTCACCAAGCAGTTCCGCTCCATGATGCAGGCAGGAGTGCCGATCGTTCGTCTCCTCCAGGTTCTGGAAAACCAGACGGAAGACAAGGTGCTTAAAGGCGTTATCGCCGCCATGGGGCAGGATGTCCGGGCGGGAAATTCTCTCTACGAGGCCATGAAGAAGCACCCGTTCGTTTTTTCGCCCCTTTATCTGAGCATGATCAATGCCGGGGAGGTCAGCGGGACAATCCCCGACATCCTCGGGCGGCTCGTCGATATCATCGAACACGAGGCGAAGATCGAATCGGACATCAAATCCGCCCTCCAGTACCCGTTCATGGTCCTGATTGCCTTGGGGGTTGCGTTCTTTGTCCTCCTGACCTTCGTCATCCCGAAATTCGTTTCCATCTTCGCCAAGGCGGGTTTGGCGCTGCCCCTCCCCACCAAGATCGCCATGTTCATGTATCAGGGCCTCGCCAATTACTGGTACATCCTGATCGGTGGGGTGGTGGGACTGATCATCGGTTTGCGGATGTACTTCAAGACCCCTGCCGGCATGTATGCCCGGGATGTCTTTTTCCTCAAAGTACCTCTCTTCGGACCCCTGTTCCAGAAGGCGGCGATGTCCCGGTTTGCGAGTATCTTCGCTATCCTTCATGCGAGCGGTGTTCCGGTAATGCAGTCGATGGAGATCCTCTCCGAGACGATCGGCAACACGGCGATCTCCCGTGAATTCGACCGCGTCCGCGACAAGATTAAGGGAGGACAAGGTATCTCCGGCCCCCTCTCTTCGGCCAAATACTTCACCCCCATGATCGTGGATATGATCGCCATCGGTGAAGAGTCGGGAAACATCGAGGACATGCTCCGCCAAATCACCTTCCATTACGACGACGAGGTTGCCTACGCGGTCAAGCGTCTCTCCGACATGATCGGACCCATCCTCATCGTCGGGCTGGCCTTCGTCGTGGGGTTTTTCGCCCTGGCGATCTACATGCCCATGTGGGATTTGACAAAGATGGCCAAATAATGTTCATAAAAGATATCAACTTGAAAAAAACTCTCAAATTGCGAATAGGGTCTTGACAAGTAAAAGAAGAAGCCATAAGGGAAACTCTTGGCGATTTCTTCTAATCGAAAATGAAATTGAAATGAGGCATATTATAGGAGGTTGAAATGTTAAGGAATCAGAAGGGTTTCACATTGATCGAGATCATAGCTGTCCTCGTCATCCTGGGGATATTGGCGGCGGTGGCGATTCCCAAGTATCTGAGCATGGCAGATGAAGCGCGGATCAAGGCCGCCCAGGGGGCCATCGCAGAGGTGAAGGGCCGGTTGTCATCGGCACAGGCCAAGATGATGATGCGGAACAGTGGTATCGCACCGACCGCAGCGCAGCTGGTAGGGAATGCAGTTACGGCTAATTATTATGGCAGCGCTGCCAATCTGGTTAATGTGGGGTCCGATTTCGTTGTTACTCAATTGGTAGGAACTGCTAACCCGATCGTCATTACTGTCACTCAGGTTCAGGGACAAACAGTATCGGCCAACGGGAGTTTCTATACGGCCAATGGAACTTAAAAAGTATTGAATAAGGATATTGTTTAATTAGGAGGTTAAAATGTTGAGGAATCAGAAGGGTTTCACATTGATCGAGATCATAGCTGTCCTTGTCATCCTGGGGATATTGGCAGCGGTGGCGATTCCCAAGTATCTGAGCATGGCCGATGAAGCTCGAATCAAGGCAGCCCAGGGGGCCATCGCAGAGGTGAAAGGCCGGTTGTCATCGGCGCAGGCCAAGATGATGATGCAGAACAGTGGTATCGCACCGACCGCAGCGCAGCTGGTAGGGAATGCAGTTACGGCTAATTATTATGGCAGTGCTGCCAACCTGGTTAATGTCGGGTCCGATTTCGTTGTTACTCAATTAGTAGGAACTGCTAACCCGATCGTCATTACTGTCACTCAGGTTCAGGGACAAACAGTATCGGCCAATGGCAGCTTCTATACGGCCAATGGCACCTAAAAGCTTTGCAGGGGGGCAAAGGAGTTAATATTATTTTCTGTCGATATAGAAACAACGAGGTCAGGCTGGTTCATGTATCACTCATTGAGCCTGCCTGACCTCTCTTGTTATGAAGGCGTCGCTGATGAAAACTCTCGATTTCAAAAGTGAGCAAGGGTTTACATTGGTTGAAATAATTGCCGTTCTTGTGATCTTGGGAATTTTGGCGGCAGTGGCCATTCCGAAGTATCTTAGTGTTCTCAATGAAACGACTTCACAGTCTGCACAAGCTGCAATTGCCGAGATCAGGGGCAGGCTGTCGACGGCACAGGCCAAATACATAATGAGAAACAGTGGTCTTGCCCCGACCTCGCCGACGCTGTATAACTACGCAATAGACCCCAACCAGTACGGTGGTAATCTGGCAAATCTTGGCGTCGACTTTTCCGCAAGTGTGACTTCCGGGACGCCAATCACTATTTTAGTGACTGCCGTTAAAGGTCAAACCGTCAATGTGTCCGGCAACTTTTCTGCGACAGGTGATCCGTAATGTCTATAAATCATCGCGGTTAAGGAAGGTTCTGCGGATATTCTTATCAAACTGATGGAACTTAATTATCAGCAATGCCCTTTATACAAAAATGTGAACGCCTTTGTGACGCCATAACCACCCAGAAGTATTATCTATTTTCTTTGATCTCCCTGTTTTTCCTCATTCTGACCTACTACTTCCTCACCTGGCCTGTGGTGGGGTACGATACCGATCTTTGGTATCACCTTACCGGAGGCAGATATTTCTGGCGCTACGGCGTCATTGCCAATGACGCCTTCTTCTCTTACATTACGCCCCCCAAGTCCTGGTATAACTACTACTGGCTGTTTCAGGCCTTTATTTACAAGATCTTTCAAGGGACGGGCTATTATGGCCTAATCGCCTTAAGATGCCTCCTCTATTGCCTGACGGTCTTCTTTATCTGCCTTTTCTTCGTCAGACGATACGCAAATCGGACGGAGCTGCTGACCGGTCTTTTCCTGTTTATCAGTTATGCCTTGGTGATAATCTATCGGGAATTGCTGGTCAGGCCCCATCTCTTTTCCTATTTTTTCATCGTTGTCTTTCTCTATATCCTCGAATTCAGACGGGATAAGATCTGGCTCCTCCCGCTCATCGGAATCCTCTGGTCCAATATCCACGGGATCGAATACCCGGTGATGTTTATGATCGTCTTTGCCTACATAGTGGAGATCTACTATCGCCAATTCAGAAACATCCAGCAAGACCCCGGGATTGATAAAAAAGCGAAATGGCTTTTAATATCGGTATTTTACACGATATTCATCACCCCTTATGGAGTTGAACTTGTTAAGAGCCCCTTTGACGTATCCTCCCTGACGTATCTTTATATAAAAGAGATGCTCCCCATCCCCTTCGGGAATTTCTTTGTCTTTGCTCCCATCACGGCCAATGGCTTGATCGCCTCCCTCCAGAACGTCATCGTCCTGCTTACCGGTGTCTCCTTTTTGATCTGCCTATTCAAAAAGAACATCCGCATCAGTCATCTCCTTCTGTTTGGCTGCTCATTACTGCTCCTTGTCAAAAGCAGCCGATTTACCTATGAATACATGCTGTTATCCGTTCCTCTCCTTCGTCATGGCCTGCACCTGAGCATGGAAAATGTCGCCATCCCCCGCCGGATCAGCGATTGTTCTCTCCCCGTTTTAGTGATTGTCATCCCCCTGCTGATTCTCAGCAATGTGTTCAGTAACCGGCCGGCCTATCCTTTTTCACAGTTAAACATCCCCACCGGGGTCGCTGGTTTTTTAAATCGTCATGCCCCGGGGGGGAGAATTATGAATGAGCCCAATACGGGAGGGTACCTCCAGTGGGCTTTGAGTCAGAAATTCAAGATATATATGGATTTGCAGATGAGCATTTTCAGCGATCTGGATTTTGCGACGGCGAATAATGCCTTTTCCGATGAAAATGCCTTCAAGGCCTTCATCCAAAAATATGATCCGTCTTTTATCACCGTTTCTCTAAACAGGCCTTATTTTAAAAAAATAGTTGGGACCAATGGAAATTATGTCCCCCTATTTTTTGACCATACCGATTTATTGTATGTAAAAAAGTCTGACTATATTGATTTGATTGGGAGATATGAACTGAAAGCCATCGATCCCTTTCACTTCATGGAGATCAAATATGAAGGAGAAAAGGCAGAAAAGCTGGCAGAGATGTTTTCCGAAGCGTCGCGAATGCGTGGGGAGGACCCGAATAATTATAGCGCAAATCATATCATTTGCAGTATCTTGATTGTCCGTCAGCAATATGACCAGGCCATTTTTTATGCAAACGTGATCACCCAGCACTATCCCGATTATTCTCACGGTTACGCCTTGACAGCCGATGCCCTTTTTGGCATGGGACGTTACGCAGACGCCGCCCGCCTCTATAAAAAGGCGCTGGATATGGGACAGACGGCCCAGACCGAGAATGTGTATCGAAATCTATACGCAGCCTATGTTAAATTGAAGGAATATAAGCAGGCCTATAATTCACTTTCCAAATTTGTCAACCCCTTTGCCCTGAATGCGGATTATAAAGATATCTACGAACTGGGGATGTCGGCGGCAACGGTCGGGAAGTTCAAAGAAGCGGTTACATTTCTGAAAATCGCCAGGATGAAGGCGCCCCCCACGGACACGGAGTACACCCGTAAAATTCAGAAGAACCTGTCCATGCTGGGTGGAGATTCCCCATCGAAAGAGTGAGACCTGAGAGCTTTGCTTAACCGCGGGAAAATGGTTCGCAAGCAGCGAATCAAATGTTTTTCGCCGTTCCGAGATTGGACTTAAGGTCTCGTAATTAATCACAAGTATATGCCTACTGACCAGAAGCGAAAAAGATTTTTAAGCTGCGGCGAAGCCATTTTTCCGCTTCCGGTTCTAAATCAAAGATGATATCAAGGCGGCAAGGAAGAGGCGACGCAGGCGTATTATTCATACGTCGAGGAGCCGATGACGATGCCAACGAAGATAGCGCTTTAATTTAGAACCGGAGTTACTTTTGCAGTAACGGTATAAACATCCAGAGAATAGCCGTTCATGGCGATTACCTTTTTATCCTCCACAACAAAAAAATGCCGAACGAAATCAAGCTCTTTTTTGGCATCTTCCATCCACGGCATATATACATAATACCCCCTTTCCGGAAGATCGCCCCGAGCAATTCGCTCAAAACCATACACCTGAGAAAAGAAAGCATCGCCTGATTTCATCGTTCTTTTCCGTGTTACCGTGTCTACGGGGGTAAATATGTTAAAATTGGCCAGGGGGCTCACAATAATGTTTGATTCGCCGGTGATCGGAATTTCGGCGTACATCTTGTCGAGGAGGCGGGGAATCATGGCAAATTCGGAATTATAGACAAGCTGGTCTCTGCCGGCGCGGCCACAGCACTCACCGGTGACGGCGGTCATTTTCAAAAGCTGATGATTCCCGAAAGGGACCGTTCCGAAAAACGCCCGCGATACCGGATCAACGGTTTGAAAAACCTGCCAACCGGTGAGAACGGTAATTATCGCTATTATCGCTAACCGTAAGCCACGGCTGATTATTAGTTTTCTAAGGGAAAAAGAGAAGAACAGGAGCAAAAAAATTATTGCGGGCAGAACATAACGGACATTGGTAAATGTTTTCAAAAACAGATTCATCACCACAAAACCGCCCCAAAGGACGATGAGGGCGCCTGCATAATAGCTCCTTCCTTTCCAGTTACATAAGCCTTTCCAGACGTGTTCCTTCGCAAAACAAATCCGTATTAAAGCGAAAAAAATGCAAAGGGACAGCAGCCACTGAAAGTTCATTCCCAACATCTGAAATAAGCGGGTAAGGGCGATGTGGCCATCCCAGCCCAGAGAAACTATCGGCCCTCCGATCCAATTCTGTGACGAATTATAGATCAGCCAGAAATACAGGGACAGCGGCAGCGGTAACGCAACCCAGATCGTCTTTAAAACGCTGGATTGCCATCGATCTCGAAGGCCTCTCATAGTAGATTCAGCGGCCTGGGCATGAAAGAGCCCCAGGGGGATAAATCGGGACAGGAGGGGGACAAAAATGAACAACGTTACGATTCCTCCAAAAAGAATGATCCCCGTCTCTTTTGAAAATACCAGGAAGAAGCCGAAAAGGCCGGCAAGAAAATATTTTTCATAGAGGAGGGCGTACAAAACACACACCAGGAAAATCGTTACCGGAAAATCTAGATTGAAGAAAAGCGAGGCCCCAAATAATACGGGATTGAGGGCAAACAGGAGGGTGATCATAAGCATCTCAAGGCGGTCATTTTCCGCGGGAGAAAAAAAGCAAAGTATTTTATAGAATGCCCATACGGCAAGGAGGAGCAGCAAGAGGTTGGAACCGTTCAGCAGGATCGGGTTGCCATAATCAATCAGTTGACCGATGGCCATCAGGGCCATATATCCCATGGCAGGGTGACCGGCAATATTAAAATTATGCAGAAAATTTTGCCAGGACCCGGTTTCGCGCAGGGCCTTCAGCAGCTCCGCATAATAGATATATCCATCCCAGATTTGGCTTACATTGATGAAATTGAGGTGCAGCAGGGCCGTGAAGCATAGGACGCCCGCAATCCCGTATTGAGACCTTTGAAAAATGGCCACGCTGCGGCTCAAAAAACTTTTTCCCTTCCCCTCAGTCTGCATATGCTTATGATTAACCACCATGCCCGGTACGGAAACAACGAAGCATGAAATCCCCCCTTACCCCCCTTTGCCAAAGGGGGGATTTTCATTTAAATTAAGAGATGTTAAGTCCAATCTCGGAACGGCGAAAAACATTTGCTTCGCCGCTTACGAACCATTTTTCTGCGGTTATACAAAGCTCTCATATTGATCGATAGCAGATAAAAGTCTTTTCATTTTAGTTTCTGCTACGGTGTCATCCGGCATAGATCATGAGGCTCTATGATTGTTTTTCATGATAATCTTCCTCGGTATTCACGTCCCAGATGTTGTCTTTGTCCGTAATGCCGGCGATAATGTTGTCCACCGCCGTCATCGCGGTGAGCATGGAATGATCCATGTTATTATAGCGATGCTGACCGTTCCGGCCAATGAGAAACAGATTTTCATAGCGGTCGGTAAAGTGCCTAATCTCGTCGAATCTTTTGTAGGCGCCGAAGTATGCAGGATATGCCTTGGGAACCCGCACCAGGCAGGCGTCCAGCACATCATCCAGCAAGATGATGCCTATTTTGACAAGTTCGCCGGCCGCCATTTCCATGAACGCGCTATCATTCATGGTCCACAGCTCGTCGCCTTCATTGCAGAAATACTCAAGGCCGAGCCAGACGGTGTGCTCAAGATCTTTGACCATGTAGGGGCTCCAGTTGTTGAATACCTGGAGGCGACCGAAGCGGACATCTCCCTCCTGGATGTATATCCACAGGTCAGGGACGATGCCGGCGACCGTCCTGATCTTTGATGTATTACCGATGGCGAGCTTTTTTACCAGCAGCCCGACGGTCATGAAATCGCGGTAAACCAGACCGTCGGCAACGGCGCGGACATTCTCGTCGGCTGTGCCTCCGGAGGCGCTGATAAGGTCGCCCACCGGCATCGAAGAAAAAAAATAGTCAGCGGGCATCCTGGTTTTTGCGCCTGTCTTCGTATCCGTAGCCTCAACCGCCGTTATCATGTTTTTGCCGTATTCCAGGGCGGAAACCTTACTGTGAAAATGGATCTCTCCGCCCTTCGCCGTTATCCCGCCTGCGACCTCTTCCCACAATTGGCCGGGTCCGAATTTTGGGTAAATGAACTGTTCGATAAGGCTGGTCTCGGTCTCTTGCTGGGCAAGGGAGGTCTTTCCCCCGCGAAAGGCCGCACGGAGGGCCTGGGTGAGCACTTTGCTGATAGAAATCCCTTTGATGCGCTGGGCGCCCCAGTCGGGCTGTATCTTTGCCGGGGGGACACCCCAGACTTTTTCAGTGTAATCGCGGAAAAAGGTCTTATACAACTCTCTCCCGAAGCGGTTGATCATAAAATCCTCAAGGGATCTTTCGTTTCTTATGGGAAATGCTCGGGCCTTCAGATAACTCAACCCGGCTCTGGCAATGCGGTTTACCCCCAGATTATTAAGGGTGGTTACGTTGATTTTTACGGGATAATCGAAGAATTTCCGTAGATAATAAATGCGGGAAAACCGGTCGCGGAGCAACATTACCTTGTCGGATCCCTCCGGATCCGGTGCGCCTGGGGTCTTGGAAAGGGGTTTATCCCGGCCCAGCAGCATATCGTCTTTCGCTGGGAATCCCTGGAGGGGCAAAATCTCCTGCCACCATTTCATCACCCGGTCTGATTTGGAAAAAAACCGGTGTCCCCCCATATCCATGCGGTTGCCGTGATGATTGAAGGTCCGGGAAATACCGCCGATATAGTCGGTCTGCTCAATTATGACCGGCCGGATATCGGTTCTATGTAGCAGTTCGTAGGCTGCGGTAAGCCCCGCGGGACCTGCTCCGATGATGATTGCCGTTTTTCTTTTCATGAATCAACCTAATTCATCGATGAAATACAGCGAAATATAGACCGTATTTAGTTGTTTCAGGGCGGCGAAAGGCTGTTTTCAAATTTTTACGGGGTCCGTAAAGCTGTAAGTATTTGTTATTATTGAAATAAGTCGCTACAGCACGAAAATTTTAGCGGTCAATATGTGACCGCCGGTCATAGAGCTGCAACCGGCGGCTTGTGAATAACTTTTTCTGAATTTGCATTCTATCGGTTACCGGCCTGCTGACGTCACTTTTCCATATTAAGCAAGGTTGGTTGACGCGGGGGGATTGGTGAAATTATCGAGGGCCTCCCTGAGGTTGCCAATGGAAGCATTTACCGCCATGACGTCATTTTCCGACCAGTCGGCGACGTCGGATTTATCCAGTTTTTCACGTGACTTGTCGAGGGACTGGCAGAGGATTGCGGCCGCGGACAGTTTCTCTCTAATCTGCTTTACCCCATCTTGATCCTGCTGCAGTTCTTCCTTGTATTTGGCGTAGGCCGAGGTCATGGCGCGCTGCTGTTTCTTCCTCGACATTTCGTTCAGC
>Ga0247841_10010509_pt1 | contig 12595 bp, 16 predicted proteins | sample LaCruzMarch2015__2_FD_192410 | JGI IMG/M metagenome (GOLD analysis project Ga0247841, IMG submission 192410) | Freshwater microbial communities from meromictic Lake La Cruz, Castile-La Mancha, Spain - LaCruzMarch2015_18m | ecosystem: Environmental > Aquatic > Freshwater > Lake | place: Spain... | reverse complement strand
GTTCCCGAGGCGGAGGTCTCCCTGGATCTGCGGATGGGTCAGTTCCTGGCGGGCGACCGGGGGACGCGGGTGACACTGTCGAAATTCTTCAACGGGGTGATCCTCTTCGGCTGGTACAGCATGACCAATACGGATCTGTTTACCAATTCCTACAACCAGGGCTATCACGACAAGGGCATCGGGATCGTCTGGCCGCTGCGCCTCTTTATCGGCAAGGATTCCAAGACCACCTACACCTTCGCCATCTCCCCCTGGACCCGCGACGTCGCCCAGGATGTGGACCACGTCTACTCCCTGTTCGACTTCATGGGGCGCAACCAGGAGGTGTACTGGAATAAGGATAAGGGGATGATGCATTGAGGATGAAAGGGGGGACAGCTCCCGATTAATTCATCCATGCCAGAAGGACCGATGACCCATCCCCACCCCGACCCTCCCCTTGAAGGGGAGGGAGAATAGCCAATTTAAGGGGCGGAAGATTTTTTAATTAGGACAGCGCCCCTATTAATTCCGCCCATTCTTCACTGTCCCTGTCTATTGCCATTGCCGATCCGGGCACGAAGTCCCTGGATGATCAACATCCGGGCGTAGGCTGTCGGCTGTAATCCTTCCTGTAGGGCCATTTCTCTTAGTTTGCGGGAGATCTTCGGCTCCAGGCGCAGGGAAAGCACTGCTTTCTTCTCGCGGGCAAATACCACGTCCGGCGCTTCTTCGAAATCATCCAGGTAATCAGTTGAGTCGTGGGTATCCCAGAAGGTCCTTTCCTCTTTCAGGCTATTGAACTCCGGTGTCTTCATTTTCTGCTCCTTCGGTAGTGCTGTTTTTCCTTTTCGGTCATATCACGTGCGGTGATGATCCTGGTTTTGCGATAATGAACGGCGAAGACGATCAGAAGAAAACGGCCGCCCCCTGTCTTGCCGTAAGAGAGATAACGCCCTTCACGGCCACGCAGGATGAGGGGAGTTTCATCCTCATTAAAGAGTGCTTCTTCAACTTCTTCGGGAGATACGGAATGCCTCCCGATATGATCAACAGAATCCTCATCCCAAGAAATCTTTTCTATTCTCATCGACCCATCCGTTGGTGAAAATGTATTACACATCTACTGCATCCATTATTCAATGTCAAGGAAAAATTTGGGCCTTAAATAGGGACAGCTCCCGATTAATTCGTGATCCACCATGCCTATCCTCCTGTTCGTGTTTAATTGGGGACAGAGCCCCTATTAATTTCTGATCCCTGCGAATCGCTAAAATTCAAGACCTGCCCTTTTGCCTCAACTTTTTCATATTGCAAAGTACTTCACTAAGTGGTATAGCTGAAACAAGGATGCTTTATAAAACTCGACATTTTGCATGATGGGCACAAAAAACCGGGTTGAATGATTTGCTGCTGAAAGCGGCCGTTTCCGAAATTCAGAGGGGTTTGCTGGAAGCCGATCTCGGTGGCGGTATTGTGAAAAAACGTATTGCTTTACCGGGGAGAGGAAAGCGCGGCAGCACGAGAACATTGCTGGCGACAAACCGGGAAGACCGATGGTTTTTTATGCAAATTACAGTCGCCATACGGGAAGGTTCTTTGGTGGAGTTGGTGGAGGTTGAACATGAAGCGTGAACAACATAAAAGCCGTCTTTTGGAAGCGGTTCATGAAACTGCCGGGGATCTGCATAAGCTCGGATTTATAGACAAACGCACGATGCGCGAGTATGATGCTTTGTGTGTCGAACCGGTTTCTTCTTATTCGGCGGAACAGATTCGTTCCTTGCGGGAACGTTATCGACTTAGCCAAGCCGTTATGGCGTCAGTGCTCAATACCAGTCTCTCCACCATTCAAAAGTGGGAGATCGGCGATAAGCGACCAGCCGGTCCTTCTCTCAAGCTCTTGAGTATTCTGGACCGTAAGGGATTGGAAGCACTGACATAATAATTAGGGACAGCGCCCCTATTAATTTTCGATTCCCGCGAAACGCAACGGATGGGCTATTTTTCGGAGGCGTCCAGTTTGCCCCGACGAAATGGCTGACCTTGATGGCGGAATATAACTCCATCCGTTACGATCAGCAGACCTCCGATCCGGCGCAGGCCAAATATTTTACTTCCGCTGTCCCCTCCAAGTTCAACTTCGGCCTCCGGTGTATTAAATGGGGACAGCGCCCTATTTAATTGTTCGATTGGGGGTCAGGTCTTTATTTTTAGCGTTTTGCACGGGAGTGGAACGGAAAATAGGTAAATGGTAAATGGTGACGCGAAAAAGGGCAGTCATCATTTGGCGGGTGCCCAGGAACAGCTTGACTTTATGTGTATAGCTGGGCTACATAGAAAAGGATTTCATGGGAATTTTTCTTGAATATTTATCTTTCAAAGGCGTTCACACGCTTGGCTCGGCGCGAGGGACTGACAGATGCTTGTATTTGTCAGGCGGTGGCCGAGATGAATACAGGGCTGATCGATGCCAACCTTGGAGCGAGCCTGTTCAAGAAACGGATTGCTATGCCGGGACAAGGAAAGCGTGGAAGCTGGAGAGTGCTACTCGGATTTCAGGCAGACAAGAAAGCGTTTTTCCTTTATTTGTTTCCCAAGAGCAGCCGGGACAATATTGAAGACGATGAGATGAAGGCCCTGAAGCGCCTGACAAAATATTATCTTACATTGAAGCCCGGCGAAATCAAAATAGCGTTGCAATGTGGCGAGTTAAACGAGGTGAACTGTAATGAACAAGAGATATGACAGCATTCTGTCCGTCGTTCACGAAACGGCAAAGGGGTTACGTTCTGCGGGTATCATGGATGAAACGACGATGCGCGAATTTGATGTGCTTTGTCTGCCACCCGTGAAAACCTATCAGCCACAGGAAATCAGGCAGATACGGTTGCGATATCGCGTCAGTCAGGCCGTCTTCGCTGCTTATCTGAACGTCAGCAAAACATCTGTGGCGAGCTGGGAGTCTGGCGGGAAGAAACCCGGTCCTACAGCGGTCAAACTGCTTAACCTGGTCGATCGAAAGGGCATTGAAGCTGTGGCCTAAGTTGTGGGCTTTAATTGGGGACAGCTCCCGATTAATTCGTGATCCACCATGCCTATCCTCCTGTTCGTGTTTAATTGGGGACAGCGCCCCTATTAATTTTCCTGTGGACATCACATACAAAGGCGATAATGATGAACAAGAGAAAGATAGCGTTGGATGGTAAAGGAGGTAATGATGTATTCTCAAAAATTTTCTGAGCTTTTGGCGAGGATTACGGTGAATCCGGACGTCATGGTTGGAAAACCCGTGATCAGGGGGATGAGAATCACAGTCGAACAGATTTTAAAGGCATTGGGGGGCGGTGTTTCTGCGTCGGATATCTTAGAGGATTATCCTGAACTGGAGCATCAGGATATCCAGGCGGCCATCTTGTATGCATCGGAACGTATTGAAAATGAAAAGGTTTACGCTGTGAACGGTTAAACCGTTATGACTGCAACAGGACTCAAGTTTATGGTGGATGTTGGGGTCGGGAAGAAGGTGGAGCGATGGCTGCGTGAGGCGGTTGTGATATAGCAGCGGTAAGAGAGATCGACCCGCGGGCCGGCGATAGCGAGATCTTGAACCTGGCTGTTGAAGATTCCCGGATCGTCCTGACGATGGACAAGGATTTTGGCGAATTGGTCTATCGATTGGGGAAAACCCATTTAAAATTTATCATGACTGATTATGATTGACAGTCGTTATTAGCCATGATAAATAGGACTAATGTTGAACAGCGGAATCCAAAACCGGATTTTACAATACAACCCCTGGCTGACGCAGCCTGACCAGGCCGACGCGTTGATTCGTCGCTATCTTCCCGCGACCTATGTGCTGCGTGAGGCTGAACCGGTCAATCTCCAGCGTGATCGCGCCCTCCTCATTGTCGGTCCCCGTCAATCCGGAAAATCAACCCTTGCCTGGCGCCTTCTCCAATCCTGTTCGCCTGATATCCTTTATCTCAATCTGGAAGATCCGCTGCTCCGTTCGGCCCTCGGCGCGGCCATTGAACTGGTTTCTCTGCTCCGCGAACGCTATTCGTTCATCCGGGCCGTTTTTCTCGATGAAGCCCAGCACCTGACCGACGCCGGGATCTACGTGAAGGGACTGGTGGACGCGAAGTTGGGCATTCCCCTTCTGGTCACCGGATCTTCCTCTTTCCACTTGATGGGCAAGACGCGGGAATCTCTGGCGGGCAGGGCGGATCGGCTGCGTCTGCTACCCTTCAGCCTCAAGGAGTTGCTGCGGCAGGAAAACCCGGCCAATTCGGTTGCCGCCAAGAGCCTCGGCGAGAAAATCTTCTCCCGGCAGATGATCCACGGCAGCTATCCCGCCGTTTATCTCGCCCCTGCCGACCCGGATCGCATCCGCCTGCTAAGCGATCTGACCGAGGCCCTGATTCTGCGGGACGCTTCGGATCTCTTCCGTATCAAGCGCGTGGATGTTTTCCGGAAACTCCTCACGCTGCTGGCCGGCCAAACCGGCAATCTGGTGAACTTCTCGGAACTGGCGTCGATCTGTCATGTGGATGCGGCCACGATTCATGCCTATGTGGAAATTCTTGAGGAAAGTCATATCGTCAAGGTGGTTCGGCCCTTTGCCGGCGGAAAACGGCGGGAACTCACCACGTCGCCCAAAATATACTTTGTGGACAATGGCATCCGGAATCAGTTGCTCAACGCCTTTTCGGCGGATATTTCGCTGAGAACCGACAGGGGCGCGCTGATGGAAAACTGGGTATTTTCAGAGCTTTACAAGCGACTGCCCCTGACTGCGGCGATCCATTTCTGGAGGAGCAAGGCCGGGGGCGAGGTGGATTTCGTGATCGAGCAGGCTGGTAAGCTCACGGCCCTGGAAGTCAAATCCGCCGATCTGGAGCGGCCCAAGCTCAGTCGCTCGATGCGCAGCTTTATCGACGCCTACCAACCGGAGAGATTTGTGGTGCTGAATCGATCCCTGGAAGCCCATCTGACCATAGACAACCACCAGATTGATTTCCGGACGCCGTGGGCGAAAGGGGGGACAGCTCCCGATTAATCCCGATTAATTAACACCGAGTTGTGGCGAATTTAAAGTTAACCTATGCCCAGAATGTCCCGAGCGATTGCCGTCGGCTACCCTCACCACATCACGCAGCGGGGGAATGACCGGCGGACCGTCTTTGTCGAGGCGGATGATTATCTCCGCTACCGGGAGTGGCTCGCCCGGTATGCGCGCAAATTCGGTCTCGACGTCTGGGCATGGTGCCTGATGCCTAATCACGTCCACATCATCGGCGTTCCCAACTCCGAGGACGCACTGTCGCGCACCTTCAACACCGTCCACATGCAGTACGCCCAATACCACAACCGCATGAAAAACGCTTCGGGGCACCTCTGGCAGGGGCGGTATTTCTCCTGCGTCCTGGGTGAGGCCCATGTTTACGCGGCGGTCCGGTACGTGGAGATGAATCCGGTGCGCGGCGGCTTGGCGGCTTCTGCGCAGGATTACCCGTGGTCGAGCGCGAAAAGCCATATTTCGGGGACGTCCGACCCGGTTCTGTCCGGTAACTGTTTTCTGACGGAAACGGTCCGGGATTGGGGAGAGTATCTTGCAGAGGCGCCGGAGCCTGCGGTCCAGGACTACATAATCAAGGCGACGGCTACCGGCCGTCCCTGCGGCGGCGAGGCATTCATCAAGAAGATGGAGACGCTTCTCAGCAGGAGCTTTATCCCCCTTCCTTCAGGCCGACCCCGCATTAAAAAAAGCGCAGAGGAGGCCGCGGACCTTTTCCCGGAAGAATGAGAAATAATCGGGAGCTGTCCCCTTTTTCCCTTATGGTAAATGAAGAGCTGCTGAGTAAGATCTTAAAGAGAAGCGGGTCGATGTTCGCGGAGGACCTGGAAAGCCATCGGGCGCAGATAGAGGCGTGTGTACGTGGCGCCCGCATCATGGTGATCGGGGCGGCGGGATCGATTGGGAGCGCCTTCGTCCGGCAACTGGCGCCCTTCCGGCCGGCGGCGCTGCATCTGGTGGATATCAGTGAAAACAACCTGGTGGAGGTCGTGCGGGATCTACGATCGGCGTTAATAGCCCTTCCGGATGATTTCAAGACCTTTGCCGTCGCGATGGGATCACTGGAATTTGACCGGCTGCTGGATGCCGAGAGGGCCTATGATTATGTGATCAATTTCTCGGCCTTGAAGCATGTCCGCTCCGAGAAGGACCCTTACAGCCTGATGCGGATGGTGCATACGAACGTCGTCGCGGTGAAAGCGCTGCTGGATCGGCTGGCTGGGACGTCAACGCGGAAGCATTTTTCCGTTTCTTCCGATAAGGCGGCGAACCCGGCAAACATCATGGGGGCGACGAAGATCTTCATGGAGCGGGTCCTCCTGACCTATGCGGACCGCATCCCCTTTTCGACGGCCCGGTTTGCCAATGTGGCCTTCTCCGATGGCAGCCTCCTGCACGGTTTCCTGCAGCGCCTGGCGAAGGGGCAGCCATTTGCCGCCCCTTATGACGTGAGACGCTATTTCATCTCCCACGAGGAGGCGGGCCAGTTGTGCCTGCTGTCGTGCTTTCTGGGCGATAATCGAGATATCTATTTCCCGAAGCTGGATGAAGGAAGCGACCTGCTGACCTTCGCGGAGATTGCCGTCATGGTGCTGGAAGCTCACGGTTTTAAGCCCGATTTGTGCGCCTCGGAAGAGGAGGCAAAGGAGAAGGCCGCCCGCATGGGATTAATTGGGGACAGCGCCCCTATTAATTTTCCCGTGAATTTTCCATCCCCGCAAAACGCTAAAAAACAAGACCTGACCCCCGGGGTGACCTCCGGTGACCCAGCAAAAGTTCTTAACGGAAAAATAGGGGCTCTGTCCTCAATTCGGGACAGCGCGGCGCAGAGGGTGGGCCGCGGCGGGGTTGGCGTAAGAAGCTGGCCGTGCTATTTCTTCGCGAGTGACACGACGGGGGAAAAACCCTATGAAGAATTTTACACGGCTGCCGATGCTGTGATTATGGACCGCTATCGGCAGGTGGGCGTCATCAGCCAGCCGCCGTGGACGGATCGGGAGAAAATTGACCAGGCGCTGGCGGCCTTCGCGCGGATCAGGGAAAAGGATCAATGGCGCAAAGAGGAGATGGTGGAGGCGATAAAGATAATCGTTCCCGAATTGGAGCATGAAGAAAAAGGCAAGAACCTTGATCAGAAGATGTAATTTAATTAGGGACAGCGCCCCTATTAATTTTCCCCCTTGACATTCGCTTGCGGTTTGGTAAGACTACACCCAGTAAGAATAGGAAGGGGGGAGTTATATGCGGATCACATCAAAAGGTCAGGTCACCATTCCTCAGAATGTCCGTGAGCAAATGGGATTTCTGGCGAACACGGAGGTTGAATTTTTCGTCTCCGGCGACAAGGTATTCCTTCAGAAAGCCGAGAACGACAAAGGCCGTGGGAAGGATCTGATTGCCCGCATGAAGGGCAAGGGGACCGTGGCTTTGCGCACCGATGAGATTCTGGCCATGACGAGGGAATGATGGAGATTCTCGTCGACAGCAGCGTTATTCTGGATATCCTGACGGAGGACGAGAACTGGTTTGCATGGTCGGCGGAAACCCTGGCCGATTGCGCACAATCCAATATCCTGGCTGTCAATCCTATCATATATGCTGAAGTCTCGATCAGGTTCGAAAAGGTGGAAGATCTAGACGCGGCGCTGCCTGCAGCTTATTTCCGCCGCCTGCCCCTGCCGTGGGAAGCAGCGTTTCTTGCGGGCAAGTGTTTTCTCGATTATCGTCGCAAAGGCGGGCAGAAAAGGTCGCCTTTGCCCGATTTCTATATCGGCGCCCATGCGGAGGTCAGCGGCATGACATTGCTGACACGCGATGCCGCCCGCTATCACACCTATTTCCCCACCTTGCGGATCATTGCACCAACCTGAATTTTATTTATTATTTAGGGACAGCGCCTCTATTAATTATTCCTCTTGTGACCAACTTCCTTATTGCAAATATGTCGCATGTCATGTTACACATCGGCCGTGATTCGTGATCAAAAGCTTCCGACATAAGGGGTTGTATTTGTTGACATAAAGGGGGGACAGCTCCCTATTTAATTTACTCGATTATCCATAATCTAATTATGCCAAGAATATCCCGCGCCATTGCGATAGGTTATCCCCACCACATCACGCAACGGGGAAATTACCGGCAGACCGTATTCGCAGAAGAGGGCGATTATGTCCGGTATGTGGAGCTGCTCGCCGGCTTTGCCCCCAAATATGGCCTCGAAATATGGTTTTAATTGGGGACAGAGCCCCTATTAATTGCCCGACTAACTTTCGATCAAGGAGGGATGTATTTGCGAGAAATTACAATGATTGTGAGGTGTTGCTTTGGTGTGGCGTTACTGGCATTGCTGATTGCTCTCCCTCCTCCGGTTGGCGCCATTGACACGGACGTTACCCGGCAGACCTTGAGCGGTTTGCAGGGGGTGTATGTGGGGGTGGAGGAACTTCAACCCAATCTTATGAAGTATAGCGCCGCGCAGAAGGCGGACCTGAGCAAAGAGGCCTTGAAAAGGGACATCGAAGGGCGGCTGAGCAAGGCGGGAATCAGGGTTTTGACCTGGGATCAGGCAGTGAAGACGCCGGGGATACCGTTTCTGTATGTCAACGTAAATACCCACGAATCGGAGAAATACTGGTATGCCTACGATATTCGCATCGAGCTTCAGCAATTAGTGTCGATGGAGGCAAACCCCAAGGTCAGGACGATGGCCGGGACATGGTCGACCAACATGACCGGGGTGGTAAATATCGGGACGATGGATAAACTTAAGGAAGCGATAGCGGTGCTGGTGGGCAGGTTTATCGGGGCGTTCCGGGCGGCGAATCCGAAGAGGTCGTGATTATCAGACGGGGGAAAGGGTAAAAACCGATTTTTTGCAGAGCCATAAAATTTTTCTTGACAAGGAGAGGATAGTAGCAGTACCGTTCTATCCATATGATTGTCAAGCGGGGCTGTTAAGAAGGTTGAAGAGGAGGAGAAGCATATGAGAAAAGCAAAGAAGTTCGGATTATTAGTAAGCATCATCTTTTTATTTACGATGGTGCTGCCCGTGAGTGTATTTGCCCAGGTCCCGGGTGCGGCAGGCGCAGCTACCGGGACGGCGACGGGGGCGGGGGCCGGAGCTGGTGGAGCAGGCGCAGGTGCCGGCGCCGGTGCAGGTGCCGGTGCAGGTGCCGGTGCAGGTGCAGGTGCAGGAGCAGGTGCAGCCGGGGTCGCCGGAGCCGGAACATTAGGAGCCGCGGGCGCGGGCGCAGCAGCCGGGATAACGACGTTAGCCGGGATTGGCGTCGGGACAATTGCCGTAGTTACCGTGGCGGCAGCCGTGGTAGTAGCGGCGGTAGCTACTTCAACATCCAAGAACGACACTCCTGCAAGTCATACGACTACAACTCATCACTAAACATCCTTTTCATGGAATAAAAGAGGGGGCGCCATCCGATTGATTGATATCATGGTGGATGGACCGGCCCTCCGGGCCTGAGGGCGTCATGAATTCACGTCTCATTGTCTTTCTGCTGGCGGTTGTTTTATTGGTGACCGCTGCCGCTCATCTCCGGTTGATTCCCGCAACAGCACAGTCGCAGTCGGTGAGCCCGGCGGCCGAAGAGGTCCTCGGGGCGGCCGAATCCGCCTTCAAGTTCATGAAGGCCAAGGATTATCCGGCGATTTGGCAGGGCCTGACGGTGGAAACGAAGAACGAGATCGTGGCGAGCGTCCGGAAGGCCGCAAAAAAGGCGGGCCAGGAATATACCGCGGAGCAGCTTGTTCAGAACTTCGCCTCCGGAGGCCCCCAGGCGAAGGCTTATTGGGATGCCTACTTGAATGTTTTCAACCCCGATATGGTTCTGGAAGATTGTAAATGGTCCCTGGGCCCTATCGAGAAGAACGTTGCCGCCGTCATTGTTCAGTATAAAAAATCCGACAAACCCGCCATTCTTATCTTGAAAAAAGAAGGCGGCGCCTGGAGGCTCGGCCTCGACGAAACCTTCGGCGCCCGCAAATGGCTCCCCTAAACCATGTCCAAGAAATCTCCAGATAAAAAGATTCGCAGCGCCTTTTTCTGCCAACATTGCGGCCATGACTCGGCAAAATGGCTGGGGAAGTGCCCCGGCTGCGGGGAGTGGAACTCCTTTGTCGAGGAAGAGATAAGAGAGACAGCAGGGGCGGGGGCGCCCGGAGGACGGGCGTCTTTCTCGTTTCAGGAAGCCCCGCAGCCCATCGACGCCATCGAGGCGGATGAGCGGGATCGGGTCTGGACGGGGATCGGGGAGATGGACCGGGTCCTGGGCGGCGGGCTGGTGGCCGGATCGGCGATCCTTGTCGGCGGCGATCCCGGGATCGGCAAATCCACGCTCCTCCTCCAGCTCCTCCAGCATCTGGCTGCGCAGGGGATGAAGGTCCTCTATGTCTCCGGCGAGGAATCGGCCCGGCAGATCAAGCTCCGGGGGAAACGCGTCGGGGCGGACTCGCCCAATCTTCTCGTCTTGGTGGAGATCGATCTGGACAGCATGATCCGCCATATCGAGGCGATCAAACCCCAGGCGGTGGTTATAGATTCCATCCAGACGGTCTGTTCCCAGACCCTTGCTTCCGCCCCCGGAAGCGTCGGGCAGGTCCGGGAGTGCTCGGAACGGCTGATTATTTTAGCCAAGAAGACGGGGATTCCCGTCTTTCTCGTCGGCCATGTGACCAAGGACGGCGCCATTGCGGGGCCGAAGGTCCTGGAGCACATGGTGGATACGGTCCTCTATTTCGAGGGGGACGGGGGGCATGCCTTCCGGATCATCCGGGGGATCAAGAACCGCTTCGGGCCGACGAACGAAATCGGCGTCTTCGAGATGCGGGGCGACGGTCTTAAGGAAGTGACCAATCCTTCCGCTTTTTTTCTGGCCGAGCGGCCCAAACAGGCGGCGGGGTCGGTGGTTGTCCCGAGCATGGAGGGGACGCGGCCCATCCTCATTGAGATTCAATCCCTTGTGATTCCGACGAATTTCGGGATGCCGCGGCGGACGGCCATCGGTGTGGACGGGAACCGGGTTTCCCTGCTGGTGGCGGTTCTGGACAAGATCTGCGGCCTCCATCTGAGCAACCACGACATCTTCATCAACGTGGCCGGGGGCGTGAAGGTCAGCGAACCGGCAATCGATCTGGGGATCGTGTCTTCCCTGGCTTCGAGCTTTCTGGACCGGCCGGTGGACCCGGCGACGGCGGTCTGCGGGGAGGTGGGCCTGGCCGGAGAGGTCCGGGGGATCAGCCGCGCCGACATCCGCATTCGCGAGGCCGCGCGCATGGGCTTTTCCCGCTGCATCCTTCCCCGCCTGTCCCAGTCCGAGCCGCCGCCGGAAAAGGTAAAGAACATGACCATCCTGCCCGTCCGCACCCTACGAGAACTCCTAGACCACCTCTTTTGACGGCTTCGTAAAAAGATCCGGATGCTGCGTTGCGCTGCATCCTTCGTCACTGCGGCGTACGCAAAAGTACGCCTCACGACTCAGGCCTTGCGCGCCTTGCCTGCGGATCTTTTTACGAAGCCGTCTAATTAATTACAGACCCATGAAGCGGGCGGCGATACTCTTCATGATTTCGTTGGTGCCGGCGAAGATGCGCATGACCCGCGTGTCCCGCCAGGCCCGGGCGATGGGGTATTCCTCGCAGTAACCGTAGCCGCCGAAAAGCTGGACGCCCCGGTCGGCGACGCGGCAGGCCATGTCCGTGGTCCAGAACTTCGCCATCGACACCTCGACGACGATGTTCCGGCCTTCCATGTGGTCCACGATCAGCTTGTCCAGGAAGGTCCGGCCTAATTTCACTTCTGTCGCCATCTCGACGAGTTCGAACTGGGTATGCTGGAACTTGGAGAGGGGCCGCCCGAAGGCCATCCGTTCCTTGCAATACTGGATCGTGATCTCCAGAATCAGCTCCGCCGCCGCTACGGCGGCAATGGCGCACACCAGACGTTCCTGCTGAAGTTTCAGCATCAGTTTCAGAAACCCCGTCCCCTTATCCCCCATGCGGTTGGCTTTCGGGATCCGGCAATCGGTGAAGAAAAGCTCTGCCGTATCCTGGCTATGCCATCCCACCTTCTTGATTTTCTTTCCCTTTTCAAATCCCTTTGTTCCCGCTTCGACAAGAAACAGATCCACCGCTGTATGTGGGTTCTTCTCCGCCGGGTCCCGGGCGGCCAGGATGAGGAGATCGCAATTGATCCCGTTGCTGATGAAGGTCTTCTGGCCGTTGATGACAAAATAATCGCCGTCGGCACCCCCGTCGCCTTTCCCGGTGGTGTTACCCGCAGCATCACCAGCGGCGTCCTCTACGTTGACCCCGGCCCCGCACGCGACGGCGGTGGTGCGCATGGCGGCCAGGTCGCTCCCCGCGTTGGGCTCCGTCATGGCGATGGCCGTGATTGACCTTACCCCGAAGTATGTACCAAGTTCAAATGGAGTCTTTGTTCCTGTAACATAGCCGCATGTTCTTTGACAAATTCATATGGTGTCATATCACCGAGAGAGCTGTGAGGCCGCTCTTCGTTGT
>Ga0247841_10010507_pt1 | contig 12597 bp, 8 predicted proteins | sample LaCruzMarch2015__2_FD_192410 | JGI IMG/M metagenome (GOLD analysis project Ga0247841, IMG submission 192410) | Freshwater microbial communities from meromictic Lake La Cruz, Castile-La Mancha, Spain - LaCruzMarch2015_18m | ecosystem: Environmental > Aquatic > Freshwater > Lake | place: Spain... | reverse complement strand
ATTTAACAAAGGAGATCAGTTGTTTTTTTGATGTCAATGCTACTGTGAATGGCGCAGCTGAAACCCTGGTATTTTCCTTCGAACCCATATACCAGCCAAAAGTTCCTCCAACACCAAATACAAACCCATTGGTGGGATTGGAACTTATGTTTGGCAATACAAGGGCCATAAATTTTTTTGGCGGTTTAGGCGCTTTCTGTTTCTTCTTGAACAAATCGCCAATAGCGCCCTGCTGACATTCCTTTTCAGGTTTTGCCTTCACAGTATCGGATCCGGGGGGAACTGATTTACTTGCTGATTCATCTTTTTGGGCAACAACACCACCTGTAACAACCAGGAAAAATAACAATGGAAGAGATAATGGTATAAGTTTTTTCATGCGATTTTTCATTTTATGCAACAATAAAAAGCTAAACAACCAATTGAAGAAAGTCAATTAGAAACAATATCCATTATTCAGTCAATCTGTCAATCAATCAATCAATCAATCAATCAGATAGGCATTCCAAACCCGAAAAAGAAGCCATTGGTGCCGATCGAGGTGAAGGCATATTCAAAGCGTATCACGAGGTCGTAATAGGTCACAAAATCAATCCCCAATCCCCCGCTAAACAGGAATTTATTGTTGTAAGGATTGTCCTCGGTGAAATTATTAACCACATAGCCCGCGTCAGCAAAGGCATTTAGATAAAATGCATATTGAAGCGCTTTGAATTTATTTTTCTCCTGCCCCTCCTTTACTTTTTTAATGCTCGGTTTGATCAGTTCAAATTTAATGTTGTTCCTGGTATAATACATTTGGTCTCCCTTAAGCGTATAGAGATCAAATCCACGGATAAAATCTGTTCCGTTTGTCATGTTAAGCTGGTAATAGTAAGGAGCGTTTTCACCAGATGAATTTTCTGCTTTGAACATTTCGGCAACATACCATTTTTTCCCGATTGTCTGGTAGAAATGAAAATCGATGCCATAATAGAAAATGTCCACATCTTTCGAAACCAGCCCCAGGCCAATTTTGTTGACGAAAACCCGCATCAGGTTCCCTTTCAGGGGATAGGAGTGACTGTTTCGCGAGTCGTAATAGTAATCGGCATAAAGGCTGAGTGATATGTTGGTCTTTTTATTTCCTGAGAGGTAATTTGTATCGAGTTTTAACAAGGAGTCAGAGACCTGGATATATTCGCCGGTCAGCTTCACTGTTCCATAATTGTAGAGGCCCGGGCGCAGGGTTAGTTTCGCCCCGAGTTTGGCCACCTGGGAACTGTTAGGCGCATAGAGCATTTGCCGCTTGTTTTCAACCGATGCATATTCAACGTAATACATGTTTGAATAGCCTGCCGTCATTGTCATTCCGACCTTTTTACCCTTACCGACCCAGGGAATCTTGTAACCCACTGCAATTGCCCATGTCTTCCCTGCCAGGGCAATTACAGAGGTCTGATGACTGAGCCCAAACAGGTTGTTGTGACTGAAAAACAGCCCCATACTAAGGTATGACCAGTCGATATCACGGATCCATTCATTGAAATTTGGCGCATTGAGTTTGGGTACCGGGAACAGCCACCAATAGTGCCGTTCTGTTACGTCGATCATAAGAGTGTAGTCATGATTCCGGATCCATTTTAACGACATGTCAACCGTAAGAAAAAGTTTGGTGTTGATCAGATTTTCACGACTGTAATTCATCCGTATTCGCAATTCGCTTGAATCGCCCTGGTAAAAATTTCGTTCGTTGAAGTTGACTCTTTTTCCCGTCTGAAAAGTGGCCAGGCTGTCGCCTGTCTTAAAATCGAGTTCACGTGTAATTATTGGTGGCCTGGTCAGTTTATTGCCGGTAATTTCCACCCCGGTAATCGTAATGTATGCCGTATGAAGTGTATCGGGAATATGTATGGAGCCATCTTTGTTCTGCGACCGTAAATTGAAAGGCAGATAAATTATTAAAATCACCATCCCTAGAACCCAAATCAGGTTTCTCATTGCATTCCTTTTGTGTACAAAGATAATTATTACCTGCTAAAAACACGCTCATTCAGCATCAGTAAGTCTTCCGTACACTGAATAAAGCGGGATAGCTTCCGCCATAGAAATGTCAACCAGGAATGTTTTATTCAAAACACTAAATGTCTGATAAAACCAGGGCTATGAAACCATTTTATAAAGATCATTGGTGAACAGAAAACAACATTTGTTATTCGAAGAAAAATCTTAGTTTTGCTATGGTAAAATTATAAGCCGGCCTTATGCTGAACGCTTTTCTCTGGGGTTTACTTGCAACTTCCTCCCTTGTCATTGGTGGAATGATTGCCACCCGTATTAATCTAAGCAACAGAACCATCGGCATTATCATGGGGTTTGGCGCCGGGACATTAATCTCGGCCGTTTCCTATGAATTGGTCTTCGAATCCTTGAAAATTGCCAAATTCAGCCTCTTCCCTGCCTATGGTTTCTTTGCAGGAGCTGCTACCTATTATTTTTCTGACATTCTTATTGCAAAATTCGGCGCCGGTAAACGAATGGACATTGATGCAGACAGGCAATCAGGACTGGTTACACCAATGGTATTGGCTATTATTCTTGATGGAATACCTGAATCCATCGTGATTGGCCTGGGAATTTTTGAAGGGGGGACAGTTAGTCTGGCCATGCTTGTTGCTGTTTTCATATCAAACCTGCCAGAAGCAGTTGCAGGGTCTTCCGGCATGAAAGCCGAGGGCTGGAGTAAGTTAAAAATCATCCTGTTATGGCTTACCATTGCACTGGTGTGTTCTCTTTCGACTGTAGCAGGCTTCAGCTTTTTCAGCGGCGCTTCTGTTCAATGGCTGGCATTCATCCAATCTTTTGCAGGTGGAGCAATCCTGATGATGCTTGCCAATTCAATGATTCCCGAAGCATTTGAACACGGAGGAAAACTTGCCGGCGTTTTTACTGTGCTGGGTTTCTTTATGTCAGTTTCAATGGTGGTATTTGAATCTTCCTGATAAAATTAATCCGCCTTAAATCTGGTATTCCATCCTGATAAAAGCCTTTCATTAATTCAAAATAACGTCGTTTCTGGAACCCAGCGCCTGTTTGACCGGCAGTATTATGAGGCAAATAAGCAGTAAGTATTCACACCTGATCAGCCGGTTTGTCTGAGTCGATCCATCCAACAAATAACTTATAACCTATTGACATTACAATCGCGCCGGTGAAGAGCCCGATAAAGCCGGAAAAGATGAATCCTCCTATCACACCGATGAATATCACCAGCATGGGGACCGGAGCGCCTTTGCCAAGTAAAATGGGTTTGAGAACATTATCAGATAAACCAGCCACGAATATAACCACCGCCCAGATTATCGCCGTTACGAGTTCCTTTTCCGAGAACAAATAAATGATTACTGGCAGCGTAATAAAAATCAAAGGTAATTGTAGTACAGCTAAAACAAATGCAAGTAAAGTCCAAATTCCGGCATATGGAATACCAGCCAGCATGAAAATTATCCCATGCAACAGGGCCAGGATAAGAGCAACGCCTATAATGCCTTTCACAACGCTGGCAACCGTTTTAAGTGTCATATCAGCAAATTCATCACCTTTTTCACCAGCTAATTTTCTGAAGAATTTAAGAATAACTTCGCTTGTACCACCAACAGCCAGCAGTATCATGGCAATTACAAGTGATAACATGATCTGGATTACTCCACCAACAGCGCTTAATATCCCCTTTCCTATTTTACTCCCCACATCGAATATCTGGTCTTGATACTTAAGTAATAATTGTTCCAGGTTTTCTGAGGCAGATAGCCAGGTATCATAAAGTTGGGCGCCGATGACAGGCCACTCCTTCACCTTTTCTGACGGAGGGGGAATTGAAAGGGTGCCGCTGTCGTAACTTACTTTAAGCGCTTTAACCTGATCAATAAGGGAATCTATCAGCAACCAGGTGGGTACGAAGATAATGACCAGGATAGTAAATATGATAATGAAGGAAGCCAATTTTGGTTTTCCCCCCATCTTTTTGGATAGCGTACTGTGCAGCGGGTGAATGGCCAATGAGAGTATCAGGCTCCATAAAATAATGCTCACAAAAGGCGACATGATCATGAGGCACCATCCGATGATCAATACCAGGATGAACAGCCGGATTACGGTATCGTAAACTGATGTTTTTGAAATCTGATTATCCATAATGTGGAATTTAAATTTATATAATTGAAATTCAATTGGTAGCTTATTTACTAGCCAAACAGGCTACTTCTTTTGTTTTTTCTCCTTTTTCTCTCTCTTTGCCTTTTCCGCCACTTTTTGCTTTTCCTCCTTTATCAGCTCCTTTTGTGCTTTGGAGTTAAATCCCATGGTAGATTTTAATCCGCTCAGCGCACTTTTCCATAAGAAATTAATTATGCCCTTCCCCTTATCCCTTTGAAAGTGGATTACCCCGGTTTTCATCTTTCCCGATTTGGTGGGATTATCATTGTTGACCACCAGGTCATTGGCAGCCCAGTTGATGACCCCTGTTTTTATCTTGGTCCAGGTGGTTTGTTTTTTATCAAGCACATCAATTGAAAGATCATTGTAATAGAAAAGAAGCTTCCCTTTTGCCACATCATCATTGGCGTTTACCAAAGGAACTTCAAGCTTTTGAAGTTTGCCACTCACCACTCTGGCAGGCAGCAGGTTCGAAAGCATCGGGTTTATCTCAGTAAGATCGACCGGGCCCATCAAAGCCGAGAAGGTGAAAGAATTCTTCTTGTCGCCGAAATTGAAACGGAGCGTGGCATCAAGTTTTCCCTTTCCCATCATATAGGCGGTTCCTTTTAATTCGGAAACAAGCCCGGCTTTAAGCAGTAATGAATCATTGGTAAACCCGGTGAATGTTGCATCCAGTTTATCAAAAAAAATGGTCCCCGGAACCTCCCCTACCTGCTCAGAATATATTGCTTTCCCTCCTTTGAGCAATACTGTATCAATCCGCAGGTATGTTTTTAATTTCCGGATTCCGTCTTGCGGCATTGGAGGTTTAAAGCCAGGTTTGCGTGCAATACGCTTATCTCGGTAATCTTCGAGGTTCAGGGAATCAATTTCAACCAATCCCACCTGGATCTTACCTTCAAATAAAAGCGAACGAAGATTTACCCGGCGCAGGGTAAGCCTGTTGATGCTGATATCCATCCAATCGGTTTGAAAACCAAGCTTTCTGGTATAATCATGCTTATTGAAAAGTGGTTCCAGGTGAAAATTGCTGATATTAATTTCCCCCGAAGCACTTGAAAGGCCAATTTCGCCGAACGACACTTTATTCATGCCATTTTTCATCGTAAGGCTGTAGGCCCCGAGTGTGATGTGTATATCGTCGGCATTGAAAAGCCGTCGTTTACCCTGATGGGCTGAATCAACCAGAATGTGTTTAATAACAACGTTGCAGGTGGGAAATGTATTAACCGTTATGGAATCGCGACTGCAATCAATAAAGTCAAGTTTGGCATTCTGAATGATAAATTCGCCGATTTCAATGGAAGTAAGTCCTTTAGGTAAAGGAATTGACATCATTTTTTCCTGGTGCTGTTCTTCATTTTTTTTCGGCGGAATCCTCATGCGATAAACCGTGACATGAGGATCGGAGAAAAGGATGCGTGACACATCAATCCTTCTGTTTTTCACTGCATCCATTACCTTGAAACTCTTGATGCGTAACTTATCAAGATTCACTTTAAATAAAAGAGGCGCCATGGTATCAGTATGCGAATGGGCATGGTAGAATGCGGTGTCAGGATCCAATGAAAACTTATCAAGCGTCAGATTCCCTGAAAGTACATTGAAGGAGAGGCTCCCGATATCAAGCTGGTACAACCCCTTACTTTCCTTTTTAACCGTTTCGGTAAGATAGGTTTTAATGATCCTTGCATAATAGAAATAGCCAACGGCAAAAAAGATTCCTGTAACAAGGATCAGGATCGCCAAAAACCAGATGACGATTTTACGAATCGTTTTTCCTTTCATTTCTTTCGGTTTAAGAAAATTGTTTAATCATCGATAAAAATATGAAAAGTTCTGCAAGTGCAAAGTCTTTGTTGGAAAATATAGGAATACCATAAAAAACTGAAAAATTTTATCACCAGCCATTGTTAATAAAAATATCAAACGGCCTATCGCAATGACCCGATTTGCCACTTAATTTAGAGCTGCAATTCAAATTTTCGGAGCCATGGAATATCCACAGGAATTATTTCCGCAAACCACGAATGACAATGGTGGATATAACAGTGGTCATTAAATTTTAAATTCCTGACAGATGAAAAACATTCGGCATATTGCCAAAGGAGATGCAATGGACAACCGTATGGAGGTGTCAAACCATCAGGTTGTTGTTCCCAAGTCAAAACTTTCGGTTGGATCAGTTGCAGACAAATTCCCGGTTATTCTTGATGATGGCCGCACGGTCATTTACATTGCAGATAAAAGCAGGGAGCGGGAAATCAAGTTAAGATACGGGTTGCGAAAAAACTTTTAGAGAGCCAGGATTATTAGTACTTTTATTGCATGAAATGCCATTCCGGTATATGCATGACGATTTTACTGATAATCCTGTCGGGATTATCAGTTATACGACATTGTGCAGCACAGGGAACACCGGATGGAGGGGTAATCGCCAAATTCTCCTTACCTGATACTGTCTGCGTTGATCAGCCGGTTACTATATTGAATGAATCTCAGGGTGCTTCAACCTATTACTGGAGATTCTGTACAGGAAATGCAGTTACCAATCCGCATGGCATCGATCTCGGGAATCCCTCCAATACCCTGAGCGCTCCCTGGGGCATCACTCTGGTGCAGGATGGCATCAGTTTTTTTGCGTTTGTCACCAATTCGGGCGATGGGAGCATAACCAGGATTTATTGGGCTGAGGGAATGAGGAATCAGCCTGTTGCTGTTAACCTGGGAAACTTCGGAATCCTGACGCATGGTGTATTTGGAATCCAGATCGAAAACGACAATGGCAGCTGGTATGGTTTTGTTACCAACGATACATCACTTGTAAGGCTTGATTTTGGCACTTCGTTACTCAACCCCCTCCCTGTGGCTTCAACTGTTGTACCTGACATGGAAAAGGCAAGAGGGCTGGTCATCGAACAGGAAGGCAGCGACTGGGTGGGGTTCACGACCAACTGGCCTGATAAATCTATTACCCGTATTCATTGGACTGGAACCTTAGCAACATTCCCTGAAATTACGAACCTCGGCAACATTGGTGATTTAACAGACCCCATGCAACCAGCGCTGATCAGGGATGATACGGGCTGGTATCTTTTTATCGCCAATACGACCTCATTATCTCAATTGTATTTCGGAAATTCACTGCTTAATAACCTGCCGGATGGAACCAACCTGGGAGATCTTGGAACGATGACCGACGATCGTGGATTATGTTTGTTTACGGTTTGTCATAATCCCTATGGGTTAATCGTTAATCATAATCTGGTTGATCGCCTGTTGCTCCAGCTGCATTTCATAGGAGGGCTCGGAGGTTCAAAGGCCATAACCCCGTTGGGTATAGTTGCCAACATGTACCTGCCAAGCGCACTTTCAGAGGCAATTATCACCAACGACACCATATATGCCATTGCCTTAAACGAAAACAGCCTGACCACCCTGTTCTTCCCCCCTTGCAGTGATACGCCCATCCCGCCATCGACCGAGTTTGAACCCGATTCCATTGTTTTTTCAGTTCCCGGAACATATACCATTTCGTTAACCGTTAATCCAGGTACGGCAACAGAACAAACCATGTGTAAAGAAATTGAGGTCGATACACCCATGCCCTTTACGTTTGGAAATGATACAACGATTTGTGAAGGAAGTGATCTTTTACTTACGCCTGGCAGCGGGTACAAAAGCTACTATTGGAATACAGGTGCAACAAGCTCATCCATACATGTAACATTGCCCGGAACCTATTCGGTAGTGGTAACCAGTACCTATGGCTGCCGGTTAACTGATTCGATCAATGTAGCTGTTGTGCAGAATCTGAATGAAATGGTTGACACTTCAATTTGCTTGGGACAACAATATTTTGCCGGTGGCAGGTTGAGGTCAACCAGCGGCACCTATTACGATACCCTGGTTGTTCAGTATGGATGTTTAAAAACCACAACGACCAACCTGGTCGTCAAACCTGAAATTAATGTGAATATCGGAAGTGATACCTGCATTCAACGCGGAATGACAATGGACCTTAATGCTTATGTTTCAGGGGCATCAGATTACACCTGGCAGGATGGCACACACAATCAAATATATACAGTGACCGGGCCCGGAGAATATCGTGTGAAGGTCAAGGTAGGTCAATGTGAAAATGAGGATGCCATTATAATTGGACAGTGCCCTGAACTGATTTCCATTTCATTTCCAAGTGCTTTCACCCCAAATGGGGATGATATAAATGATTTGTTTGGGCCTGCTGGAACAAATATTACAAATTTCCACATGATCATATACAACCGATGGGGGCAATTACTGTTTGAAACCAGCAACCCCGGCCAGGGATGGGATGGGAAATCAGAAGGCGTGTACTGTGAGCCTGGCGTATATGTGTATATTGCTACCTATATAAACCCCGATAATCCTGCAGAAGAGGTTAAAGCCACTGGCAGTTTTACGCTGATCCGGTAACCATGTCAAGGAAAAGTCACCACATTACCTGAATACCTCATTACCTTGTTAACCAGACTCTTTTTCCAATCAACTTAAAAGGTAATAACCTTGTTGTCGCTGTTAAGGTAATCGGTAAACGGCAAGCCCATGAACCTGACGGTAATTCCCATGCCAATCAGATTAAGGGTAACCCGGTATGCATCGGTGCAGGCATGGCAGGCTTCAACATTATTTCAAACCACGACGTTTCAGCAGTGCATCGATGGATGGATCCTGTCCCCTGAATTTCCTGTATTGTTTCATACCATCATCATTCCCCGATTCGGCAAGGCAATGTTTCCTGAATTTGGCAGCCAGATCCTTATTGTAAATATCACCTGAGGATTTAAAAGCGTCGAAAGCATCTGCATCCAGCACAGCAGCCCAAATGTACACATAATACCCTGCGGCATATCCGCCACCGAAAATATGCGCAAAATAGGTACTCCTGTACCTGGGTAAGATCTCCGGTATCAGCCCGATTTTATTCATGGCATTACTTTCGAATTCAAGTACCTTCAAATCGGTTGGTTCGGTTAGCTCGTGATAGTCCATATCAAGGATAGATGCTGCCAGATATTCCACCGTTTCGAATCCCTGGTTAAAGAGGCTGCTTTTCTGAATTTTTTCAATGAGTTGATCGGGAATCACCTCGCCTGTTTTATAATGCCGGGCGTAGGCCTTCAGCACACCGGGGTCGCCTGCCCAGTTTTCATTTACCTGTGAAGGTAATTCAACATAATCCTGTGGTACGTTTCCGGCTGTGCGCGTATATTTACCTTCGGTGAACAAGGCATGCAGTGCATGGCCGAACTCATGGAAGAGGGTGGTCGTTTCCTCCCAGCTTAACAATGAGGGAGTTGTCGCTGTTGGTTTGGTAAAATTGCAGGTAACAGAAATAACAGGATCGACCTTTTTATCATTTTCCCATCCGGCCGACCTGAAATCGGTGCACCAGGCTCCTCCCCTCTTGCCATCACGTGGGTAATAATCGAGGTAGAGAATCCCAAGGTGACTGCCATCTGCCTCCTTCACCTCAAATGTTTCAACATCCTTTTGAAAAACAGGCAGATCCGTTCGTTTTTCAAAGGTTATTCCATATAATTTTGTGGCTACCATGAACATGCCATCCCGAACATTGGCAAGACTGAAATAGGGTTTTAGTTCGCTTTCATCCAGGTTGTATTTCTCCATACGGATGATCTCTGCATAATACCACCAATCCCATGGTTGCAATTTGAATTGTCCGCCATCCCGATCGATGATCTTCTGCATTTCTGCGGCCTCTTTTTTTGCGACAGGCAGTGAGGATGTCCACAGTTTGGCAAGGAAATCATTCACATTGGCTGGCGTTTTTGCCATGTTTTCATCCACAATATAGGCTGCATAACTATCATAGCCCAGCAGGCGGGCCTTTTCGACCCGGAGTTTCACGATTTTTGCCACGGTTTCCTTGTTGTCATTCTTATCGCCATTATTGCCGCGCATGAAATAAGCACGGTATATTTTTTCGCGCAGGTCGCGGTTTTTAGCATATTGGAGAAAAGGGATCATGCTTGGTTTTGACAATGTGAAAACCCATTTCCCTTCCATTCCCTTTTCTTTCGCCGTTTCGGCAGCGCCATCGATCACACCCTGGGGTAACCCATCAAGGTCCTTTTTATCCTCAATCACCAGTTTAAAATTATCATTGGTCTCGGCCAGGAGATTTTCACCAAATGTGAGCGCCAGCATTGAAAGCTCAGCATTCAATTTTCGCAACTGGTCCTTTTTGTCAGCAGATAAATTAGCTCCCTGCCGCTCAAAATCGCGGAAATACTTCTCTACAACCCTCAGTTGCTGGCTATCCAGATTCATTTCCAGACGCTTGTCGTACACTGCTTTTATCCTGGCAAACAACTTTTCATTCAAAGAAATATCATCGGAGTGTTTCGAGATGACCGGGCTCAAATCACGGGCAATAGACTGCAATTGTTTATTGGTCTCTGCTTCATTGAGATTATAAAAGACTTTGCTGACCCTTGTGAGCAACTTACCTGATTTATCAAATGCCAGGATCGTATTCGCAAAATCGGGAGTTGCCGGGTTGTTAACAATTGAATCAATTTCGGCATTATGCTGCGCAATCCCTTCGGTGAATGCCGGCATGTAATCGGTTGTATCTATTTTATCAAACGGAGGTACCTGAAATGGGGTTTGGTATTCGGTGAAAAATGGATTTTCAGCCTTTTTTTCAGGATTGCAACCAAAAAAGAACATCATGGTCATGGTCATCAGGGTTAATGAAATTGTTCTCATAAGTCAATTTTTATATTAGATAATCAGTTTATGTGAAGCATCCGGTATGGCTTCAGTTGTTTTTAAAAAATGCTGGCAGCCCGCGTTTCAAATGTAAAATTTTAGTTTTTTATCTTTTGATTTGATGTTTGTAATGACATAAAATCATCGACAAAGGCTGTTGTATTTTGCATTTTGACTTTGCATTTTAATTTTTGATTGTTGCTCGTCAGGGTTGGGTATGTGCAGAGATATTTTTATTGATAAATATGCAATTGGGTAAAAAAGTCTGCAAAGTTACCCGAAAGAATTAAAATTCAGGATAAATCTTGTAACCTTTTTTCTTTTCCGACATCTATTATCTTGTAATATCCTGAAAAGAATCCGGTTCGGCGAATCGATGGGTATCCACACCGATTTCTTTTCGCAGATTGGTAATAAACCGGCAACTTTGAATGTTTTATACTGAACTTTTAACAAATGATTACCATCAATCAGATACATAAATCATATGTGACTGGTCAAAACAGCCTTCATGTTTTGAAAGGCATTGACCTGAACATAGAGGCCGGCGAGATGATCTCCATCATGGGAGCATCCGGATCAGGAAAATCAACCTTATTGAACATCCTGGGAATTCTTGACAATTTCGATTCAGGCGCCTATTATTTGAATGGATTGAAAATCGACCGTTTGACCGAACGCAAGGCAGCCCAGTTAAGAAATAAAATGCTGGGGTTTGTGTTCCAGTCATTCAACCTGGTGTCGTTTAAAAATGCTATGGAGAATGTTGCACTGCCCCTGTATTATCAGGATGTCCCCCGGAAAAAGCGCAACATGATTGCCATGGAATACCTTGAACGGATGGGTTTGAAGGACTGGGCACACCATTTGCCCAATGAAATGTCGGGCGGACAGAAACAACGGGTGGCCATAGCACGGGCGCTCATTGGCAAACCGAAAGTCATTCTGGCTGATGAGCCAACCGGAGCGCTTGATTCAACTACATCTCTTGAAGTAATGGACCTGTTGCATGAGATCAATGCCACAGGTATCACGGTGATCATCGTCACCCATGAACATGACATCGCAAAACGTACCGGTAAAACCATCCGGATTACGGATGGGAATATAACGGAGATTGTTAAGAATTAAAAATTAAAAATTAAAAATTAAAAATTTGATGATTTGGAAACATTTGAATTATTGAAATGTTAAGAGAATGAAACATTTTAATTTCAATCCATGCCTGCGGGTATCAGATTTTGAATTTTCATTTGTGGTTTTGATCTTTGAGTTTTGATCTTTGATTTAAATTTTGTGGTTTTGATCTTTGAGTTTTGACATTTGAGTTATTAGAGGCATGTTCGAAATCGATAAATGGCAGGAAATATACAGTACGATCAGGAAGAACAAACTCCGGACGTTTCTGACAGGTTTTAGTGTAGCCTGGGGTATCTTCATGCTCATCATTCTGCTTGGTTCAGGGTCAGGCCTTGAAAATGGGGTTAAGGAACAATTCAAAGGCGGGGCAACCAACGGGGTTTGGATCAGCAGTGGTCAGACAAGTCTTAAATATAAGGGATTAAAAACGGGCAGGCAGATCAAATTCACCAACGAAGATTATAAATCCATTAAATCATC
>Ga0247841_10010506_pt1 | contig 12598 bp, 16 predicted proteins | sample LaCruzMarch2015__2_FD_192410 | JGI IMG/M metagenome (GOLD analysis project Ga0247841, IMG submission 192410) | Freshwater microbial communities from meromictic Lake La Cruz, Castile-La Mancha, Spain - LaCruzMarch2015_18m | ecosystem: Environmental > Aquatic > Freshwater > Lake | place: Spain... | reverse complement strand
GCGTTTCGGTGTTAAAGCTTGCGAAAAGCGTGCGTAAAGCGCGCGAAGGGTAAAGCGCGCGAAGGGTAAAGCGTGCGTAAAGCGTGCGTAAAGCGCGCGAAGGGTAAAGCGCGCGAAGGGTAAAGCATAAAGAATATTTTAGGCATGATTTAAGCATGCCTAAAACCGATTTATTGGTAACTGTAAAACCGATTTATTGGTAACTGTAAAACCGATTTATTGGTAACTGTAAAACCGATTTATTGGTAACTGTAAAACCGATTTATTGGTAACGGCGTATTATTGGTAACGGTGTATTATTGGTAACGGTGTATTATTGGTAACTGTAAAACCGCGTTCTAAGCCGACTTGGGAATGATAAAAAACTTAACACACTCCCAAACCTTAGCCGACTCCGCTAAATTGAAAACACCCCTGCTCTGGGCGGTATTCAAAAAAGAAACCATCAGGTTCAGCGCTACATTCTGGTCTGTTATTTCAACATCAACCAGCCTAGGCTGTGTCACAGCGGGAGTAGCAACATCCTCAATCTTAGAAATCACAACATTCTCTTTCTCTTGGTCCATATAGATTACATAAACTCTTTTATTTAAATTATAATTTACTCATTAATTATAATTTATGTATTAATTATAATTTAAAGATTAACCTGTTGTTAACAGTAGAATGAACGATAGTGCGACCTGTAGCGAGCAAGAAAACATTAAAAACAAGGGTTTTATGCTATTGGATGAGCTATTCAAAGAGCATGGTTGGACGCTAGCCAATAACGAGTTCGAGGCCATCTCATATGTCAAGAAGGGACACGAAATCGATTCATTTGACATTGAAATTGATAACAACAATATTTATGTATGCGTTCCTCTAAAGAACAGCAAATATAAATATGAAACACTTTTTACAGATTATTTCACCGCAAGCGAATATCTCGAAATGCGGTTCAAAGACTTTATTAGTATGGGGACATAACCCCGGCCCTTAAACGTTTTTTGGAAAAGTGAAAGTGGAAAAAAAACGACTTAAATGATTATACATTGTATATGTATGACCATTGATATCCACAAGTCACTCCTTCAACAATATGGACAATATATGAGTTTGAATATCTTTATTGACCTATCCAATAATAACAATAAGATCGAATTAACATCATTGTATCAAAATGCGATCAATGTTCACAATGAAAAGCTTCATACCGATTTTATTGATGCCGGTTTCGATTTGTATGCGGAAAATATGCCAACATCGCATCCCGCGCGCAGCGCCCCATTAAAGATGGATTTCAAAATTATTTGCTCTGCACGAATGGTTCTCCCTGGAAAAAGCTACAATACGGGCTACTACCTATATCCAAGGTCTAGCTTGTCGAAGACGAATTTGCGTCTTGCCAATTCGACTGGTATCATTGACGCTGGATACAGAGGACATATCATCGGCATGTTCGACGTCTTGGCTGAAACGCAAATACTCAATCATGAAAAGTTGATTCAAATATGCGCACCCGGATTAGTCCCAATCGTTGTGTCCCTAGTTGACCAACTAGAGGACCTGGGAGAGCAAACGCAACGGGGTACCGGAGGATTTGGGTCTACTGGTCGCTTTTAAAAATCCACTTTTGAAAAAAGTGGAGGAAAAGGGGGTTAACGGGGTCTTTGCCCCCGTAGCGAGCAAAATCGCCTTTTATACCTTTGCTCATTCAAAACGCCCACTTAGTGGGGTGTTATGATTGAGGAAGGTGATGCTGATTGCGCTTTTATCCACGAAGTTTCAGCGAAGCAAGGAAAAAGAGAGGGGACCCCCAAACCCTACTTTATCTTTTTTTGCCCCACTTTTCTAAAAAGTGGGTTTAGAGCGACGCCGAATTTAATTGCCGAGTATAACCATCTAAAAACAATATAAAGACACTCTTTCATTATAGAATGGTAGGCGGAGGAATATGACTTTTCCAATGAACCTTACCATTACTGATTATAGCAATTACCCGATAAGGGAAAACCAAAATTGTTTTGCTTTTTCGTAAGTCATAAATCGTTGTTTCGTTAAGGTAGTATATGAAATAACACTTGATGGGAATTTGCTTACCTACCAACAAGTAAGCAGATAATAACCCCATTACACAGAATTTAGCTTCCCTTCGGGGTTGTATGCGTTCGTATTTACTTGCTTTCTGAAAAGTCGGCACTTAAAATACGCATTGCTCTAAATCAAAAACCAAATCCTCCCTTCGGGATGGGGGCTTACGGGGGTTTACCCCCGTGAAAGTGGATTTTTAAAAGAGAGTTAATGTATATGTTAGAAATAAAAAACAAGGGAGTTACAAAAACCGTTATAAGAAGTAATGGACGCAGCAAAACGAATAGGATTAACTGGGATGCGGACTATGATGGTGAAGTTGCGAATATATCGCTAGATATTGAAGATGACGGGATTAAGAACAATTATAGTTCTCGGCTCACTAATGATGATATAGCCGCGTTATTAACCCCCCCGCAAGAAACCCAAATGTCACTCGAGGAAAGACTTCTCAATGATTTTGGAAATGATACACCGCAAATTGTATTTAACCCCAAGCGGATCGCTTTTACACCTTTGCGCATTGAAAATGCGCAATCGGCATCATCTTCGTCACTCATAACAGCCCCCGAAGGGGGCGTTTTGAATGAGCGAAGGTGTAAAAAAGCGAGCAAAATTTTGTTCCCTTTTTCTAAAAGGGAGGTGAAAAAAAGACCATCAACTAGGCGCTCAATATCGAGGCGCTCAACCTCAAGACGCTCAACCTCAAGGCGCAATTCGACAAGACGTAATAAGAAACGCAGCCTGTATGTGAGAATGTAATCAACTCTCTTTTGAAAAAAGAGAACAAAACCCAGTCGCTACGTTTACAGTCGCTTAAACTCTACGCTTACAGTCGGTTAAACGCTTCGCTTAAACGCTACGCTTTTGGCTCCACCTTTTTCAAAGGTGGATTTCCAAAGGTGGAAAAAATTGAAATTCAAATCCGTGTCAACCCAGATTTCATCAAGACAACATGCCATCCATCCTGAATAATGTATTGGCACAAAGGAATGCGCACGAACGAGACAAACATATAAGGTTTGCCGAAGAGGGACACAAGTATACCATATTGTGCGATCCCAACAGTAAATACACGTCAGTTACGACTTGGAACCATTCTCACTTCCCAAAGTTCGACGCCGACGCAGTAATTGCGTCAATGATGAAAGGCAAGGGCTGGAAAGAAGGTCACAAATATTGGGGAATGACTTCCGAACAAATCAAAAAGCAATGGTCTGATAATGGAGCAGCGGTTTCGGGAGCTGGCACAGACATGCACTATGAAATCGAGTGTTTTATGAATAATTTGGATGTAGAATACCCCTACTCCCATGCGGATTTATATACGATTTCACAGAATGTGGGTGGAAACGATAGCCTAGAATGGGCTTATTTTATTGATTTTGTAAAGAATACTCCGCATTTGAAACCTTATCGCACAGAGTGGACAATTTACCATGAAGACTTAAAATTGGCTGGGTCCATAGACATGGTCTATGAAAATCCAGACGGAACGTTGGCAATTTATGATTGGAAACGTTCAAAAGATATTACTCGAATCAATCCATACAATCGGTTTGCGTCGACATACTCTATTTCGCATATCCCAGATTCAAATTTCTGGCACTATGCTCTTCAATTGAATACCTACAGGGCTATACTTGAGGCGAAATATGACAAGAAGGTGACTGACTTGTATTTGGTAAGGCTTCACCCAGACGCGGTTGAAAAATCTTATGAGTTAATCAAAGTTCCTATATTGGAAAGGGAATTGACAGTGTTGTTTGGCGAGTTGAGAAATCCACTTTTGAAAAAAGTGGAGCAAAACAGATAAGGGGGGTTTTAAGCCCGCGTGGAGAACAAAACACCGTCGCTACGCTTTTGGCTCTTGCTTCGCTGAATGCTTTGAAAATCCACTTTTGGAAAATCCACTTTTTGAAAAAGTGGAGCAAAAAGGGGGTTTTTAAGCCCCCCGTGTGGAGGAAAAAGGGGGTTTTTAAGCCCCCCGTGTGGAGGAAAAGGGGGACACCCTTCGGGAGGGGGCTTCCCTTCGGGAGGGGGGCTTCCCTTCGGGAGGGGGCTTCCCTTCGGGACCCGTGGTGGATTTCCAAAGGTTGGAGAAAGAGAACAATTATATTTGTTGTTTGTAAATGCTTAAAACTAACACCACAATGTAATAGAATGGAAATTGTTATATTATTGCTATACTTATTTTTATTTTGTTCATCGTCGTATAAAATGATAGGTTTCGCAAATGTATATATAGAAAAAGATAAGGATAAAGAGAAGGAATCCAATGAAGACATAAAACAAGTCGTTATCGTTAAATATGAAGACAAATATGTCGACAATCTAGAAAAAACAATCAATGTTGTTTATTTGAGCAAGGAAGACCAGCTGAGCAAAAAGGCAAAATATGAGGAACTATTGACAAAGGTAAAAGACGGAATTGATGGTGTCAAACAGGAAATCGCAGCATGTGAACAAGAGTTTGCGGACATTGTCGACGATGATTTCGAGACAAATTCGGAAGTATCCAATCAAAAAAAAAATACACTGTCCCAAACAATTGCGACCTTGAACACAAAGTTGGCGGGTATTTTGGAACAAGTAGGGGATGATGCGACACAATATGCGAATGGTCAGCGTCTCGAACGGTTAGCAACATGTTTTTTATTTGAAACTACGCCTTTGGGAAACCTGATAATGCTATACAATAGCAAACGAGAAACATTCGAATATTACAGCGATTGTTCAATTCCCTATAGATACCTCGAGACCGCTTGTAGAAAGTACGTTACAACATATAAATGTAGACCATTATATATTGATATGGGAACAGAGTTGAAAGAATATGAGAAAAAACTGCTAGATAAGGAAAAAGAACAAAAAGAAAAAGAACAAAAAGAAAAAGAACAAGAAGGGGGAAAGGACAAGGACAAGGAAAAAGACAAGGATATAAAAAAGAAGAACGTATTTGCGAAATTCAAAAGCTACAACACGGAAGCGGGAACTGGGCGAGTGAATACAGGCGCACCTCCCAAAAATAATATTCAAAACACCAACACGAGTAATCGAAATGAGAAGGTTATCTTAAAAGAGAATGCCAATAAATATTCTTATCAAGGGAAAATAAACAATTTCAGCATTCTAATAAAAGTAGATAAAAATCTGGTGAATAAGAAATACAAGATGACATTTGCGGATTTCAAGAAACACGGGGGGACCCTGTAAGCCCCATCCCTAAGGGAAAGTGAGGTTCCCTGGTCTAAAAAAAATAAACTTGTTGTAGTATAAGTATGAGAAAACTCACCAAAAGAAAACGGGTAAAGAGCACAAAAACATATAAGAAATACCGAGGTGGTGATATCCCTAATCAAGCTGTTGAGCCAGCTGTTGAGCCGGGTGTAGTTGATCTTGCGAAAAGCGCCGCTTCCAGCGCCAAGACGAATATAAGTAATGTTGGGTCTTCTGTCCTATCATTCGCTAGTGATAAAGCAACCGGGTTGCTCAATACAACCAAGGGGTTTGTATGGGATAAAACCCAAACAGCGATTCAAACATTAAACAACCCGGTTGCCGAAGCAAAAGCGGAGCATGCGATTGATGAAGCTGGAGTTTTAGCAACAAAGTTAGTAGATGCTTTAAAAGAACCAATTGAAAAAAGTTTGAACAACACTATTGAGGTAGCGGAAAAGGCAGCAGAAAAGGCAGGTCCGGCATTTGTTCGTGCTGGTATAGATTTTGTAGAAGCAGTTCCTGTTTTGGGAACGGTTGTTTTGCTAACGGATGAGGTAAATCAGTTAGTGAAAATTGGTGATGCCGGCTTGAAAGTTGCCGCAACCGCGGCGGAAGGTGTCGGCGAAGTCGCGGATGCGGTGAAAGATGTGTTGGATGCCCCTACATCTGTTAATACGTCTGTTAATACACCTGTTAATACACCTGTTAATACACCCACAGAACAACCAAAGATTAACCAATTTGGGGGGTTGATACGCAAGAGAAAAAGCATTTTGCGAAGAATCGGCCGCTCCGTGCGCGAATTTACGGGTGGCCCCAAAAAAAATAAATCAAGACGCGTCAAATTCACACCGCACAACACATTTTATTGAGCCACTCCTTAAACCCGTTGCTTTTACGGATATTGAATGATGTCCCTAGGTGGTTTTGGGCTAACTCAAGGGCCTTCAGCTGTTGTTCACTCAATTGCAACTTATATTTCGCGATTAGAGCATCCTTATCCTCCCTACTTGTTTTTTCTTGTCTGTTTTCCATTATTATTATATATAAATCAAATATACAATAATTTTATATCAATTTTTTGTAATAAACGCAATCAAATTGTTGCCGGGTCGCATTCGAATGTCGCCATCATTTAACACTTTTGTTATGCTCGTATCTACCTTGTAACCATTGGATAATAAAAACATGATCAATTGAGGAAGTTCTCCAACTGTCATTAACTGTTGATTTTGCTTGAATGATAACAACGCCCAAGCACATGTAGGTTGGCAATCGGGGTTATGATGAGGCGCGAGGGAAATCTTAATTTGTCGCACGATTTTCCCAAGAGGGCCTGGGGGCCTCGTATCTATTGTAATTGTGTTCTTATATGTTTGTTGTTTTGTATCGAAATACGGCTGTCGATACAATGCGTAAACCTCTACGTTCATACTTATGAGCAAGAATAAAAAAATGAAATCAAAAGCTTTTAACACCCTATATCCAAAGAAACACAATGACAGCACAGGCAAATATTTATCGCTACAAGTTTGAAGATACATTTGTCGAACAGTTATCCCGCTTTGCCAAGATACATCAATACGACCATCGTAAAGATTTCAAGGAAGCGTGGACCCAATGGCTGGATGAAAACGAAGAAATCGTGAGCGACGAAGTTCGCCGCCTTACCACATTGGATTACAAGGGAGACATAATAGACAAAATGTTCAAAAGCGCGAGATATTATTTTAGAAAAAAGAGCACTGAAAAAAAGGCACCATGTGAAAGACGCGGTTATGTGAGTGTCGGCAAGGATATATTGGCCGCAATGGACAAACACATCAACGCAAACTTGAGCAATATCAAACCATCTACGGGATTTATTGATTTTTGTAAACAGGAGATCGAGTTGTTAGAAAAGGAAGTTAAGCATCTTGTAGAACTGGGTTTTACAGATTCGAAGGAAATCCTGTATAAAATGAAGAAAACATACAAAAATAGATATTTTATGCTAATAAAGAGTTAAATTTATACCAGTATTATGAAAATGGGTACATACATAAATGTTGCCTTAAATATTGGTTCGCATGATGGAATTGGAATTGTAACAAATATGCCCCAATACACAACACGCGTGAAAGTAGTTTCTTTTTTTACTGAGAATGAAATACAAATCAGCGAATGTCTACAACAAATTCCCCATTGGCAGCTATATTATGATTGTATTGCCGAACATGAGCATATGAACATCCACCTTTTCCAAGTCTCTTTATTTGGTTCCTTGATTTCTAAAAGCGAGGAGGGGGTTTTTGCCCCCGTGGTGTGTAAGTATTTACAATACAAATCCATTGATTTTGATGAGTTTTTTCTCTCGTTGCCGTCCCCCAAACTTGTTGTTTACCATGCTATTGACTCATATTCTCATTTGTTGAACAGCTTCAACAGATTGGAACAAGTCGGGGTCTGTTATTACAATTTTTCCCCGGAATATTTATCATTTGATGAATATTACAAACCCAAACTAACGCAATTTGATAAATCCATTCAAACCGGAAAGATCAACGAACAATTCCTTGTAAGTTTAATACGCGAGACAAAGGATTTCACTCATAAACCCCTGGAAGTTCACCTATTGTTTTATTTGATTGTGAATAACGTCGACCTACTAACAGATGATTTGATCATGATAATTTGCGATACATTTATTGAAAATCTTGCTATCCTTTGTCTTTTCTCTCAGCAGTATAAGGATTTACACAAGAACGAGTGTTTGTCGTTCTTAGGCCGATATTTAAACAAAGGGCGAGCCGAAGTAATTGCCGATGTGTTGAAATACATTGATACTTGGGATAATTACGGTCTAAGTATGCTCTATTTACATTTAATTGGAAACATTACGAGCGTGTTTTTTTTAAAAGGGACGATTATGAGTAAACTAATCGCGCTGTTCACGAAAAATATAAGCCCAACTCCGGAAACCCGAAATAAGTTACAAAACACAATATTAATTTATAAAAAACTATATTGTGATTTCAATGATTGGTCGTTTGTTGAGCAAATACAAGATGAGGCTATCGACGTATTACACGAAAAATTGCGGTGTTAACGCTTCCCGCGCTTACGACGAGTGCCGCTCTTGCGTTTTTTGCCCTTAGACTTACCGCGTTTCTTGGATTTTTTCGGCCCCGCCATAGTAGGAGCGGCAGCCATTTTCCCCATCTCACCTTTGCGCGCACTCGCATCCTTGAGCGCATTCTTGAATTGATAATCAGGATTATTCTTTTTACCCTCGTGGTAAATTTTCTTGACGAAATCGTTCCAGGCAGTCATTCTAATATAAATCAATATAAAAATAAAAAAAGGATTTTCTAGAAGCGAAAAAATTGAATGCTTTTTGGAAAAAACAAGAATATATAAACAAAAACTTAAAATGAGCACCCAGCTACAGTTCACCCGCTATTTGTATGCCAAGGATGAGGTTGAGATGTCGTTCCTAATATCTCTCCTAAAGAAGAACGACAAGGCTCTGTTTTGGGCCTACGAACTCTTCCACTCCGGCTACGATCTCTGTGGATTGTTTTGGAAGGTATACTACGACTTTTACGCGACTATCAACCCCGCGTTCGAAAAATATCTGGCAACCAAGATGAAGCCGGGATTAAACGAGCAGGCCGTTTGCGCGATCGTGAAGAACTTTATCATCCGTCGCTACAACACCGACGTGTTCATGATTAGGAATGTCGTCAAGCAGTTTGAGATCGAGCGCGTTGAGAACAATGGCATTGTAGAACTCTTAGCCGCTGGCGATTTTATGGCGATTGGGTCGTTCATCCTAGAATACATTCAAGAGAGCGAGTTGGCAGAGAATTATAAGCTCGCGCTTGAATATTTCGTCAAGTCCACTCAACCTTTGGAAAAGGGTTTAAGCGAAGCAAAATCCAAATCTATTGTGGGGGGGCTTTCCCGAAGGGATATTCGCATTGATGTAACCAAAGCATTGGCCGACTTCAAAAAGAACCCTTTACGCAGAACTATGTTCCTGGCCAAGGTTGTCCACTACTTTTCCGTGTTGAAGCAAGTAAAGATGGGGCGCAACTTGTACATCCAAATAGAAGATGGCCAAACAATTGTATATAGGACTATGGAAACACCGAACAACGGAAGCGTGTACAAGGTTCTGCCGATTGTGCGAACTTACGGCATTGACGATGACAACTACTTGTCTCTATTCAAGTTGTCAAGAGAAACCACGGATGCTACGGAAGCTTTACGCGATAACTGGTTGTTTCACGCGTCGTTTTCACCGCTGTGGAGCTCAAGGATCGAAAGTCATGGAGGGCGCGTGACAAAAAATGAGGTGATCTTCGACAATGAAGATGGTGAAGAGCAATTCAACGAACTCTTCAATTTGGAGCCCGATGAGCAAAAATTGGAGGTCCAGGAGAAATCAACAGGAAATTTTAAACAGGAGCGGGGTTGGGTACAGTTTTACAGGGAACACAAATGTGAAGGGATCGTTGATGTAGACGAAGAATTAATTACGCAGATACAGAAAATAAGCTACTAATAATCGTTTTTAAAAAAAGCGAGCAAAATCGCTTTTATCCACAAAGCAAGGAAAAGCGAGCAAAATCGCTTTTTATTTGCTTCAACCTTTTTTAAAGGTTGATTATTTGCTTCAACCTTTTTTAAAGGTTGATTATTTGCTTCAACCTTTTTTAAAGGTTGATTATTACAAAATTTTTTATTGTAATATACTATGGATATAAATGCTTGGGGAAAAACTATTTATGGCAATCGCACTCCATCACGCGGTTCATCACCGCTCACAACCCCTCAATTAGAACGCACTGGTAGCGATTTGGATGAAGAATACAAAAGAGACTGTGAAAAATACTTTCGTTTGTACAGAGGTTCATTAATAAAGATTGAGCAATTGAATCGCGAAATACAAATGTTAAGATCCCAGTTGCCTCCACCACCCCACGACGGTGGAAAAGGAAAATACAAACAATCGCGAAAATATAAAGGTGCGCGCAAATATAAAAGGGCTCAAAGTCGCAAAATAAAATTGAAATCAAACTAAACACTACAAGTTAATTACAAATTATAGTCAAATGGTCAAGAATACTACCGGGGGAAACAAGTCGAAAAGCAGGGCAAGCAAGAGTTTTGTGAAGCCGACAAATACGTATCTAAGAACCGCAAGCTGCGAGTTAGAGCTGTATGCGCAAGTGAATCGAGTGCTTGGGAACGGAATGTGTCATGTTCTATGTGCGGACGATGGTCTCACGAGGCTCTGTCATATCCGCGGTAAGTTCCGGGGGCGCGGCAAAGGTGATAATATTGTGAAGAACGGATCATGGCTTCTGGTTGGACTACGCGAATGGGAAAATGGTGGATCCGGGGCCGGAAAAAAGCTACAGAATTGCGATTTGCTAGAGGTTTACACGGAAAACGAGAAGGAAAAGTTGAAGCTGAATGTAAAGGTAGATTGGTCAGCATTCACAAGTAACGACAATAAAAATATGAATTTGGAAGAAGGTGAAGAAGGTGAAGCATTTGTATTCACAGATGAAAAGGCGAATGAATATGCGGATATTATTGAGAGTGAAATGAAAAGTGCTCCTATGACGATTCATATTGACGGCGAGGAAATTGACGTGGATGATATTTGAATCCACTTTTCCACTTTTAAGAAAAGTGGAGCAAAATAGATTGTAGGGGGATGAAGGGCGTGATTTTTACAAACAAACAAAAATTTATTTTTTGCTCCACCACGGGGGCTTCCCAAAGGGACCCCATAAGCCCACCTACAATAGATTTGGATTTTGCTTCGCTTAAACCCTTTTTCAAAGGTTGATTGGATTGTAATCCAATCACTCCACAGGCAACGCGTTCACCCGCGTTGCCTGTTTTTAGCGACTCCTCATTTCCTCCTAACCCCAAATCATCTTATCTTTGTGAACAATTATCATTCTTCCTACTATACACGTTAATTTTTTGTAATCAAGTGAAAGTATCTTATCAAATAGCACACCTTTTGCGACGCCGTTGTTTGAAATTATATTACCCAAATCACCAGCATGACGGTCACTTGAATTGAGGCCGCCATGTTGTTTGCCAAACGGATTGAAATGCGAACACGCGCTTTTACAACCATCAGTTAAATCTCCGTATTCGTGAATGTGAAACCCATGTTTTCCATCAGTCAGCCCATTAATTTCATACTCTATTTTCAATTTATTTTTTGTTTCAGTAAAAAATATCTTTCCGGTGATTCCATTATTGTTTTCAGCTAATACAGCAACAGCCTGGCGAGATAATTTGCCACCACCACAACCCTTGTATGGGGCACAAGAAGAACGCATCGTAAATCCCCTCACATTAGCACACTGTTTTCTTGTAAATCTGCGCGGTAAATCAAATATTTTACCATCCGTAGTTCTCTTACATGTTTTGGCATTTTTGGGGTATTTACAGCAAGACATATATAATAATGAAATAATAAAATTCCACTTTTGGGAAAAGTGGAGCAAAATCTTCACGAAGTAATGTGTATGGGGTATGGGAAGCCCAGCGGTGGAACAAAAAATTTTTTTATTTACTTCTCAAAAATACAAACCAAATTCAATACTATTTTGCTCCACTTTTTCTAAAAGTGGAAGTGGATTTACCTTTCATACTCGACCGCAATCCTTTGGGCCACAGTAACACCCACCAACCACACACAATAATCCAATTGAACTTCTCTCAATACGTTTGTGCAAACACTGTTCACCAACTCCTTGTCCCTATCACCGATCAATTGTTGATTTTGCCAAATGAGATTTCGTTGAACTTGGCTATAAAAGTCTGTATAAATCATCCGGAATGTATCCCCGTTCAATACCGAATCTTGAACAAGCGCGTTAATTTCATCGGTTGAAAGAGTTTTTTTTGTGATTGGCACCGATACATCGCGTCGACAAATACCACACTTGTTGCTGCGGCGCATATGGTCAACAAAACACTTCGTGCAGTAAATGTGCCCGCATTCCGTCTTGACACTCCCCTTTCCACCTTTAATGACTTTGTCGTAGCATATAATACACTCGTCTACCACACCACATTCGTCTACCACACCACATTCGTCTACCACGCATTCTTCAATCATATCAGCCTTTTCTTCTTCCAGATAATCACACGTCCTCCTATTGTGTCCATTTTTTCCGCAATTTCCACAAGGCATTTTGTATATAAGTTTTTTGAAATCTGGAATAAAGCAAAACGTGTTTCAATTTTTTGTATATCACGGGGGCTCCCTTCGGGACCCCGTAAG
>Ga0247841_10010505_pt1 | contig 12598 bp, 6 predicted proteins | sample LaCruzMarch2015__2_FD_192410 | JGI IMG/M metagenome (GOLD analysis project Ga0247841, IMG submission 192410) | Freshwater microbial communities from meromictic Lake La Cruz, Castile-La Mancha, Spain - LaCruzMarch2015_18m | ecosystem: Environmental > Aquatic > Freshwater > Lake | place: Spain... | reverse complement strand
AGAGGACTTTTCTTTTATTTCTAGCAAGACATTTCAACATTAAAATGCTCTAGCGGCTCAGACCGGCTTGCGAACGGTTACGAAATGCTCTTGCAGGCAGAGGCCGCCGCCCGCAGCATCGGTCTTGTCCAGGCCGCCGGCCATGAGTTCCTGGTCGGCCACGCCCTTGCCACGCGCGCGGCTCTCTACCGGCAGCCGGTGCCCAAACCCGTGGACCATGAACACGGCCTCGGGGTGGATGCATTCGGTCACAAAGGCTTCGATCAAGCCGCAGTGGGCGCCCGAGGCCACCTCGACCATGTCGCCGTTTATCACGCCGAGTTTGGCCGCGGCGTCGCGGTGCAGCCAGAGCCGGTTGGCGGGCATGCATTCGTTGAGCAGGGGGTTGTTGACGGTATGGCCCTGGGTATGCACAGCCACGCGACCGAAGGTGAGTCTGAACTGGCCTTGCGGCGGCGTCTTGGGCGCGACGTAGGGGGCGAGCGAGGTCAGGCCCTGGCCTTCCCAGGTCGAGGAGATGAGTTCAATCTTCCCCGAGGGGGTTTTGAAGGTCTTTTCAGTAATGGACGGATAGGACGCGGCGGGCGCCAGGTCTACCCAGCCCGTGGCGTCGAAGTCCTGGAGGCTGACTCCGGTGCCCTGGAGCTGGAAGTTCCAGAGTTCCTCGGCGTTCTTGAAGGCGATGTCGTGCAGGCCAAAGCGCGTGGCCAAGCCGGCCACGATTTCCCAGTCCGCGCGCGTGTCGAAGCGCGGCGCCATGGCCCGCCGCCTCAGCGCGAAGGAGGGCTTGAGCCCGTTCTTTTCGATGATCGGAGACTCGCGTTCGAGGTAGGTCGAGAGCGGAAGCACGACATCGGCGAACCAGGCAGTGTCCGACCAGGTGAAGGTCACGGCCACGAGCAAGTCGAGCTTGTCGAGAATGGCGCGCTGGGCCTCGGGGTCGGGGAAGGCCATGAGCGGATCGTGGCGCCAGGCGATATAGGCTTTGATCGGGTAAGGCGCCCCGGTGCGAATGGCGTCGAAAGACTTGGTGAGAAGGCCTGGGCCTGCGTCGAACTGGGGCAGGAGGTCGCCTGCGCCGTCCGCGCGCTTTTCTTTGGGCTTGGGGTAGAGGTCTTCGAGTTTGTTGAGCCCTTTGCGCCCCACGCTGGTTGGCGAGCTGGGGATGGGCAGGCCGCCCTTGGCGCCGATGGCGCCCAAGAGCGCGTTGACGATGTAAATCGAGCGCGACATAGCGCAGGACTGGCTATAGCGGGAGTTCATCCAGCCCGGGTGCCAGATCACGGCCGGCGCGGCCAAGGCGAGTTCAGCCGCGAGAGCGCGGATGTCCGCGGCCTCGACGCCGGTTTCGGCCGCGGCCCAGTCTGGCGTGTAAGGCTGGACAAAATCCTGGAGCGCGTCGAGATCCTTGAACCAAGTAGCAGCAAAGTCCTGGTTGTAGAGTTTTTCCGCGAGCAGGATGTGGATGATGGCCAGGTTGAAGGCGTAGTCTGTGCCGGGCCGGACCAGGAAGAAGCGGTCTGCCTTGCAGGCCGTGACCGAGGCGCGGATGTCGATGACCGTGAGTTTACAGCCCGCGGCCATGGCGTCGAGCAGGTCGTTGACTTCCTTGACGTTGATGGCTTCAAAAATATTGCGCGTTTGCAGCACTACGTGTTTGGCGTTCTTGAGGTCGTAGGCGAATTCTTTGCGTCCGCGTCCGAAGAGCGATTTGGCCGCGTGGTGGACATTGAGAGCGCACGAGGTGTCGTGGTTGCAGTAGTTCGGTGTGCCGAGGCCGCGCAAGAGGGCGCGCCAGGGATCGCGAAAGGGGCCGCCGCGGTCGGAAAAGAGCAGGCTTCGGTCGCCGTATTCAGTGCGCACGCGGTTGAGCCGTTCAGTCACGTAGTCCAGGGCCTCGTCCCAGCTGGCCTTTTTCCACTGACCTTGGCCGCGTGCGGCGGTACGGATCATTGGGTATTGTGGCCGTTCGTCGTCGTAGGCCAGGGCGCGACCAGCGCCGCCGCGCGCGCAGATGGCGCCGCGGATGCCTGCCGCGTGTGGATTTCCTTGGATCCGGACGACTTCCCCCTCATCCATCTCGACGTGGATGGGACACCGTACTCCACACATGCCGCAGATGCTGAACACCGATCGATGGCCCATAGCTCTCCTCTCTTCGCGCGTTGCAATAGTTTCCACGCTTCTACGCTTTTCGCAAGGCAAAGCAAGAGGGGGCTGAAGCCCCAGCCGAGCAGGTCTATTTCTTCTGAAATCCTCTGACGCGCCGATGTTCCATAAAAGGACAAGGGAAAACGTTGCCGTAACCTCCAATTTTATCGGTTTGACAAATAAATTGCGCGCAGGCATGAGTCATATATTGTGGAGTTGAAAACATGGGGCAGCAGATCATTTAAGGAGGAGCAGGTGCACGACAGGTCAGCGATAGACTCGTCTTCAGCAACAGGGGGCGCGCTCATGGGCCGGTATGCTCCCCGGGGGCTGGCTTTTGCCGCGGCGCTGCTGGCGCTGGGCTTGGCTCTGACCCTGGCCGGGTGGAAATACGCGGACAACGGCTCGAACAAGCTCGCTAGGGAGCGCTTCGAGTTTCGCGCCACTGAAATCAGCAGATCCATCAACGATCGCGTGACGGCGTACGAACTGGTCCTGCGCGGCGGGCTGGCGCTATTCTCTTCAGTGGAGGATGTCGGCCGCTCCCAATGGCGGGACTATGTCGGCAAGCTCAGCCTCCAGCAGAGCTACCCCGGCATCCAGGGCATTGGCTATGCGCAGGTAGTTCCCGCTGCCAGCAAGCAAGAACACATCGAGACCATCCGACGACAGGGCTTTCCGGACTACACCCTCCGCCCGCCCGGCGAACGCCTGGTCTACACCTCCATTATTTATCTGGAGCCCTTCGACGCCCGTAACCAACGGGCCTTTGGCTATGACATGTTCAGCGAGCCCACCCGCCGCGTGGCTATGGAGCGCACCCGTGACACGGGAAAGACCACCATCTCTGGGCGGGTGACGCTGGTGCAGGAGACCACCGATGGGGTGCAGGCGGGTTTTCTTATGTACCTGCCGTTCTACAGGCCAGGGGCGCCGGTCTTGACCGTGGAGGAGCGACGCGCGGCGCTGCAAGGCTATGTTTACAGTCCTTTTCGCATGAACGACTTCATGCAAGGGCTTCTGGGCAAGCACATCTCCGATCTGCGACTGGAAGTCTTCGACGCTGCGGCCATGACCGAGCAGACCCTCATGTTCAGAGACGGGAGCGAGGCGCTGGACACTGCACTGCGCGCAGGGAGAACGCCATTGTTCACCTCCGTGCGCCAGATAGATATCTTTGGCCGCACTTGGACCGTGCGGCTCCAATCTTTGCCCGCCTTCGAGGCGACCATAGACCATCGCGCGCCCCGCCTGGTTATCGTTGCAGGTCTTTGCCTCAGCCTGCTGCTGTTTTTCATAGCCCTGTCTCTAGTGAGCACGCAAGCGCGGGCAGTGGCCCTGGCGAGCAGAATGACCTCCTCCCTGCGCGAGAGCGAGGAAAAGATACGCCTCATTCTGGAGTCCACCGGGGAGCCCATCTACGGCATTGACACCAAGGGCGAGTGCACTTTCTACAACGCAGCCTGCCTGCGCGTCCTGGGTTATTCAAGCCCAGAGGACCTACTCGGCAGGAATATGCACGATCGTATCCACCACTCCCATCCGGACGGGTCGTCCTTCGACGTCCACGACTGCCGTATATTTAAGGCTTTTCAGGAGGGGAACGGTACCCATGTCGACGACGAGGTGCTTTGGCGAGCCGATGGTTCCTCCTTCCCGGCGGAGTACTGGTCTTACCCCCAAAGGAGCGGGGGCGAGATCGTGGGCGCTGTGGTGGTGTTTCAGGACATCACCGAACGCAGGCAGGCTGAGGCCTTTCGCATTGAGAAAGCTAAGGAGTTTCACACGTTACTCGACGGGCTGCCTGGGTATGCCTTCCAAAAGGACGCAGAAGGGCGATACGTTGCCGCTAACGCGGCGTTTGCTGACGCTCTAAACATTCCCCTTGCTGAGATTATAGGGAAAACAGATTATGAGATATTCCCGAAAGATCTTGCGGAGAAATTCTGTGCCGACGACAAGCGGATACTGACAGGCGAACTGGGCACTTTGGAAACAGAGGAGCAGATGATAGATCGTGGCCGCACTCTAACTGTATTCACCCGCAAGCTGGCTCTGAAGTCGCTAAGCGGGAATGTAACAGGTCTTATTGGCTTGGGCTTCGACATAACTGAAAAGAAAAAAATGGAGATAGAGCTCAATGAGGTCTATACCGAGATGGAGAAACGCGTTATAAATAGAACACACGACCTCATCAAGGCTAACGAATCACTCAATAAAGAGGTTGCAGCGCGTAAGCAATCCATCTATGAACTAGACACCATGTTTTCTGCTGTCTCCTCCATCCTCATTACGCTTGGCCCTAGTGGACGGGTGCGCATGTGGAATCGAGCTGCGGATAATACTTTTCATCTTTCCAAGAAGGAAGCGAAGGGGAAGCCTTTTTCCTTACTGCCTTTGGAGTGGGAATGGGGGCCGATACAGGAAGGGATCGCTAAGAGCAAAGATCAGTTAAAACCTGTAAAGATAAATAACATCAAGTTTCAACGGCCAGATAGTGGCGATGGGTATCTCATGGTCACCATAAGTCCACTGTTGTCCGAGGACGAGCACTATGAAGGTGGGCTTATCCTGGGCGAAGACATAACCGAGCTCAAATTCCTGGAGGCGCAACTTTCTCAATCGCAAAAGCTCGAAGCCATTGGCCAGTTGGCGGCAGGCATAGCCCACGAGATCAACACTCCCACGCAGTATATCAGCAATTCAGCAACATTTATCGGTGACGCCTTTGCTGACTTACAGCGCGTTCTGGATCTCATCAGAGCGGCAGGCAACGATGACGTAAGTGTCGAATCTCTAAAGCTGACTTTGGAGGAAATTGACTACGATTTCCTTAGGGAAGAGATTCCAAAGTCCATCAGTCGGGTAGAAGAGGGCCTCGAGCGCGTGAGTACTATAGTCCAGGCCATGAAGCGTTTCTCGCACCCCGGAAGGGGGGAGAAAGAGTTTGTGGATATGAATCAAGCAGTGATGAATACGCTGGTTGTTTCGCGGAACGAGTGGAAATATGTTGCCGATGTTCAGACAGACTATGCCCCTGGGCTGCCTCCGGTTCTCTGCTTCCCAGGAGAATTGAACCAAGTGCTGCTCAATGTGATCGTCAATGCGGCGCATGCCATCAGTGACCTGGTCCAGGAGACCCAAGGCAAGGGACTTATCACCATCACCACCAAACAAGACGGAGACATGGTTGAAATCTCCATCGCTGATACAGGGTCAGGCATCCCCCAAGCCGTACAAAAGAAAGTTTTCGATCCCTTCTTTACCACTAAGGAGGTTGGCAAGGGCACGGGGCAAGGCCTAGCCATCTCCTATGATATAGTTGTGAACAAGCACGGCGGCGCGATTACCTTTGAGTCAACACTTGGAGTGGGTACTACTTTCTACATACGGCTGCATATCAACGGATAGGGAGCTTTTAAACACGCAAAACGGACTGAAAAATGAAACCCAATATACTCTTTGTTGACGACGAACAGAACATCCTGGACAGCTTGCGTGTCATGCTTCATTCCATGCGTGCTCAATGGGACATGAACTTCGCAAATGGTGGCGTCGAGGCTCTTCGCTTGCTTGAAGAAAAATTCTATGATGTCGTTGTGAGCGATATGCGCATGCCCTATATGGATGGCTCCCAACTTCTAAAGGAAATTCAGTCCAGGTATCCTGAGACCGTACGCATGATCCTATCCGGTTACTCTGAACAGTCGAGTGTCATGCGAACTGTCAAGATTGCACATCAATTCCTCAACAAACCCTGCCGGCCGGAGGAATTCAAGAAGTCCATCCTGAATGCCCTCCAATTGCGTGACGTTCTACAAAGTAAGCACCTGAAGCAACTCATTTCCAAGATTGAATCTCTGCCAGTTCTGCCACAGATTTACAACCAACTCATGTCCGAGCTAACGAACGAAAATTCATCACTTCATACTATTGGTGACATCATCTGCCAGGATGTCGGCATGTCTACGAATCTGCTGCGGTTGATAAACTCTGCCTTTTTCGGTTTGCCTACCAAGGTCACAAGCGTCCATCAGGCCGTAAAGTTTCTCGGCATAGAGACCATCCGGGCACTGGTTTTGACCATCCACCTTTTTTCTACTCTCCCACAAGGGGAGTTGCCTGGATTTTCGTTTAAACTTCTTTGGGAACATTGCTCCCGCGTTTCTTGTTTTGCCAAAGCCATTGCGGAGGTTGAACAACTGAATCAAAGCGCACGGGAAGATAGTTTTATTGCCGGTATTCTCCACGATGTCGGCAAGCTTATCTTAGCTACAACTATGCCAGAGAGTTATAAAGAAATATTGTCTACAATGCAGAATGGCAAGCTGCATTTTCATGAAGTAGAAAAAGAAATTCTAGGCGTTACTCATGCTGAAGTCGGAGCTTATTTGCTAAGTATTTGGGGGTTCAAGAAATCTATTGTCGAAGCAGTCTGCTGGCATCATACTGCTGAAAATATACTATTTACAGAGTTTTCACAACTTGCAGCCGTTGCTGTGGCCAACTGTTTTGACCATCAGCTGGTTTCCGTCTCTGCTGGGCGTTCAGAGTGCACACTCGAAGCCCCTTATATCACGAAGCCTGAGTATGTCCTACGGTTGAAGGGTTGGCGCGAGATTTGTCAACTCATGCTTGCAAAGGGGCTCTAGATGCCAAACAAAATTCTTTTTGTCGATGACGATTCCAACATACTGGCCACGTTCCGGGGGTTGCTACGCAAACGCTACGAAGTGGCGACTTCCTTGGGACCGGAACAGGGCCTCGAATCCATCCTGATAAATGGTCCTTTTGCCGTCGTGGTCTCAGACCTCAAGATGCCCAAAATGGACGGCATCGCTTTTTTGACCAAAGTCAGAGAAATATCCCCAGAAACCGTACGCATCATACTTACGGGTTTTGCACATGTGGACGCGGCAATCAAGGCAGTGAACGAGGGGCATGTTTTTCGTTTTCTCACCAAGCCTTGCTCCGCAGATATTTTGTCCAACTCCCTGGATGCAGGAATCTCCCAATATAATCTGGTGCGGGCTGAGAAAGAGTTGTTGACCGGCACCCTCCGAGGGACGTTGCGCGTGCTTGTGGAGGCCTTGAGTTTGGCTAACCCTGAGGCTTATGGGCGAACGCAACGAGTCCGGACATTGGTCCGTAGCCTCGTCGCAACCAGGGGAATAAAGCTTCCTTGGGAGTTGGACCTTGCAACCATGCTCTCTCATCTCGGATGCATGGCTCTGCCCCGCACGCTGCTTGAAGACATCGCTGCAGGCAAAAGTATCACTGCCGAGGCGCTCCAACTCTACAACAGTCACCCCGCGGTCGCAGCTGGGCTGATCGAGCAAATCCCGCGCTTGGAATCTGTCGCGGCCATTATCGCCAGCCAGCAAGACAATTTTGACACACATCCTCCCGAGGGCGCTTCTTATCTGAAGGTCGCTTTAGATTACATTCTATTCCTGAGCAATGGTCTCACGCCGCAGGATGCTTACGGTAAGATGCTCACCTGCAAAGGCAGTTACGATCCTGAATTATTAGAGGTTCTTGAAAAAATCATTGTCAATGAGAGCGGCTACACTCGTAAGCGCGTCGCCATAAACGAGCTGATGCTCAATATGATCCTCGAAGAAGATATTGTCACTCGCGACGGCATGCTCCTGTTAGCAAAAAACGCAGAACTCGACGAAACAATGATTAGGAGGCTTATCCAGGCCAGCAAGAGGTTCGATATTTTGGCGCCAGTTGCTGTGCGATCGCCTGAAAACGAAAGCTGAGCTGCAATGTGAACAGTAAATTTATGCACACTGACAGGCGCTATAAGTCAACGAAAGTAGTATTAAAAAGAGAGAGGCTATAGATGTCAAGTAAAGTTCTTTTCGTTGACGATGAGAGCAACATATTAGAGACGTTCAAGGCCATATTGCGTAAACGCTATGACGTGACCACTGCTTTGGGCCCCGGACAGGGGCTTAAAAGTATTTTGACCTCTGGTCCCTTTGCCGTCGTGGTTTCTGACCTCAATATGCCAAAAATGGACGGAATCACCTTTTTAACTAAAGTCCGAGAGCTAGCACCAGAAACGGTGCGTATTATGCTTACGGGGTTTGCCGATGTGGAAGTGGCAATCCGAGCTGTGAACGAGGGAAGCGTCTTTCGCTTTCTCACTAAGCCCTGCTCCTCGGACACCTTGTCTAAGGCCCTCGACGCAGGAATCGCGCAATACCGCCTTGAGACAACAGAAAAAGATATCTTGCAACGCACGTTGCGCGGAAGCGTACATGTGCTCATGGATGCATTGAGTCTGGCTAACCCCGGCGCCTATGGACGAACGCAACGTGTCAGGACATTGGTCCATCGCCTCGCAAAAACGATGGGAATAAAGCTTTCTTGGGAGTTGGACCTAGCGGCCATGCTCTCCCATATCGGCTGCATGTCTCTGCCCCGTAAAATCACCGAAGATATCTCCGCCGGTAGAGAGCTCAGTCCAGAAGAGCTCCGGCTTTACAATTGTCATCCAGCGGTCGGCGCTGGAATGATAGAGCAAATCCCGCGCTTGGAGTCTGTCGCGGCCATAGTCGCCGAAGAGAATAAAGATTTCCACATGCTGCAGCCCCAAGGCGCGAGATTTCTCAAGATTGCACTGGATTACGACCTGCTCGCCAATAAAGGACTCGCACCCTACGATGTCTACCACACTCTGCTGAAGTGCGAAAACTGCTACGACCCTTCGCTGTTGGATGCTCTTGAAAAAAGTATCGCTGAGGAGGGTGGGTACGCTCGCAAGCTGGTCACCATCGGTGAATTGGAAGTCGGCATGATTCTTGAGGAAAACATAGTCACCCGCCAAGGCTTGCTTCTCCTGGCTAAAAGCGTAGAACTCGACGAGTCAATGATCCAAAGGCTTCACAGCGCAAGCGAGACATTTATTATTATTGAGCCTGTGGCTATACTCATGCCTTCTTCGAGAGCCATTGTAAATTTGAACGATATCATAAGCTCAATGTGGGCGCTGTTTAGAAGGCAGATGGTAGAGAGAAATATTGATTTTTCTTACGAGATTGACCCTTCTTTGCCGTCCGGAATCATTGGTGAAGAATCTCGTATCAAGCAAATATTATTCAATTTGATTAGTAATGCTGTAAAGTTTACCTCCGCAGGGCGAGTTTCAGTTTCTATAACTCCCCTTTTTACTGAAATTTTACGTTCCAGCTTCAATCTGCTCTTCATCGTCTCCGATAGCGGAGTGGGGATACCAGAGGAGAAACTGGACACTATATTTGAGCTGCCTGTTAAAAAAGTGAAAGATTCGCTGGCACGAAAGCCCCAAAGGCTTGGGTTGGGGCTGCCAATCGTGAAACGTTTAGTCCGCCTCCTGGATGGAGCGCTTTGCGTAGACTCAACCGTTGACATCGGGACGGATATATATTTTACAGCAGAAGTCTATGTACAAGAAGCAGTGGCTTAGCACTAGCTGATTAACCCAAGTCATCGCCCGACTGTGTCCGGCGATTGCAACTCCGGAAAACTATAAAGCTATAGCGCTGGCAATGTTTACTGCTTGTCAATATTTGTAGTTAATGCCTGGCTGAATTTTAACCTATTTTTTTTAGCTGCTTGCTGGGGGGGAATATGTCAAATAAAATATTATTCGTCGATGACGAGCCTAACATTCTCGCGACCTTCCGCGCTACTTTGCACCGGCGCTTCGAGGTGGCAATTGCTCTGGGCGCAGCAGAGGGATTGGCTGCATTCAGCGAATCAGGACCATTAGCTGTTGTCGTCTCGGACCTTAAGATGCCTGGAATGGACGGTATCTCCTTTCTCACCAGAATCAAGAATATCGCTCCAAGCACTGTGTGCATTCTGCTCACCGGATTTGCCGATGTCGAGACTGCAATTGGCGTGCTGAACCAAGGATTGCTTTTCCGCCTCCTCACAAAGCCAATCTCCACTGTAAATTTATCCCTGGCCTTGGATGCCGGGCTTGAGCAGTTCAACTTGCTGTTCATGCGCAAACAGGCGGAAGAGAAACTCGCCATATTTTATGAACAATTAGAGAAATTGGTAGACGAGAGAACCCGGGACCTCATGATTGCGAATGAGCGCTTAACCCTTGAGATCGCTGTACGCCAACAGGCCGAGGTGGAACTACTCAAAGCAAAGCACGCAGCAGAAGCTGGCAGCAGAGCAAAATCCGAATTCCTTTGCAACATGAGCCACGAGATACGCACCCCGCTCACCGGCGTGTTGGGCATGCTCCAACTGCTGCACATGTCGCGCTTGGAAACCGAGCAAGAAAACAATGTCCTTCTCGCCATCGCTTCCGCCAAGCGCTTGTCGCAGTTTCTCTCTGACATCCTGGACATCTCGCGCATAGATGCTGGGAAGCTGCACTTGCAGAAAGTACCTTTCTCGCTAAGCAACCTCAAGAAGACGATCATTGACTTCTTTGCCGTAGCGGCAAGCCAAAAAAATCTTGGGCTGGAATTCTTCATCGACCCACGGATACCAAAGATATTGATCGGAGACCTGACACGACTTACTCAGATACTGTTCAACTTAGTTGGCAACGCCATCAAGTATACCGAGAATGGTTCTGCGCGGATCGAGGTCTATCCGCTCCAGTCTACTGACACGCAGGAGCGCGTTCTCTTTATAGTCAGCGACACTGGCATAGGAATTCAGGACGACATACTGCAGGACATCTTTGAGCCTTTTGTACAGGCTAAGAACCTCCCCAGTCCACGTTTTCAAGGCGCTGGCCTGGGTCTTGCCATCGTGAAGAGGCTGGTCACGCTGCTGGGCGGGAATCTCGCGATTGATTCCACCCAAGGTGCGGGCGCCACTATATACCTCGCGCTGTGCTTCCAGCTTCCCCCTGGTGAGGGACAGGCCGCAGCCCCGGCCAATGAGCATCGTCCCCAGGTGAGCGCTTGCGGCCGTATCCTCTTTGCCAAGCACGACGAAATGAGTCGCAACGTAGGCAAGCGCATGCTTGAGGAGGCGGGGTATACCGTAAGCACTGCGAAGGATGGTTTGGAAGCGCTACGCCTGTTTGCCGAAAACGAGTTCGACCTCATTCTCCTGGACATTCAGATGCCAGTCATGGACGGCTACAAGACTGCCAAGGCCATGCGTTGTTCGGCCTTGAGAGATAAGGCCAACCTGCCCATCATCGCCATAACAGCCGACGCTGTTAGCTTTGACACTGAAAAGTTCCAGGCCGCCGGGCTGGACTACTCTATTTTGATGCCGCTGGATACAGCGGCGCTGAAGGAAGTCATCGATGACCTCACTGCAAAAAGTTCAAAACGAGGAAAACGATAAACATAACCATCTTGAATCATTGTCGCAAACAGTCACATTTTGGACGGAATTTGATTTTTTGCAGTGATGTCATTGAGAGGATAATGGCCAGAAAGCGTTCTTAGTTCGTAATTTTGAAGTTTTATGCTTTATAACCTTCAATAATATATTCATAAATCTGCTTCTGCTTGCTGGGGAAATCAGGACACAAGTGCCCTGAAAAAATGACTCCATTTTATCTGCTGCTTCGATGCGGATGTGGAAGCAAGGCCCAAGGGCGATCACTGACGATACCGCCAGGTCATCACCTGCCTGGCGGCTAGAGCATTGTAACCTTGAGGTGCTCTTTTGGCAGTGGTCGCCTAAGGCCAGCGTATGTTGACAGATTCAGTCAAAACAGCTCTACCGGTCGGATTGCCCAACGCGAAGTGCCAAGCCGAGCAGACGCTCAGCGATCCCGGGTACGGCGAGAGCAAGAAGCCAGAATGAGCCGTGCAACGCACGGCTATCTCGCCTCACCCGGGAACGCTGAGCGTCTGCTCGGCTACGGTGTCGGCGACGGTGACGGCCCCAGCATTTAGAGCTTTTCAAGGTTAAAATGTATATGGCCCCACCCCGGAGTCAAGAGAAAACTTCTGAAACAAAAAAGGTTGGATGCAAACGTATATCCGACGTCATGTTCAGTGGCAGCGCCCTGATGGTATATTCGCGCTCTCGGTCCTCATCGCTCTATCGGCCTTTACAGGCCAGCATTTTAATCAGGATCACCGAAAGGCGGTCCGACCTTATTGCCCTATTCCCCTTCTCTTGGCATCCTCGGTTGGATTCATCTTAAACGTGCTGAAAATATTACACGCCAGCCCTTGACAGCATGACAACTTCATCAATTTTTCGCGGCAAAGTTACGCCGCATTCCTGTATTCAGTTCCGTGCTCCAGCATGCTCCAGACAATGCGAGCAGTCTTGTTGGCTTGTGCGATGCATGCCTTGTTATTCCCTCGGCGCTCAACGAGGTGCAAGACCCAATCGCTACGCTCTGCGGCGCCAAGCGGATTGCCTCCCAGCATAATGGATCGGAGAACCGCCCGGGCGCCGTGAACCAAAAGTGTTCGAACATAGCCGTCACCTTGTTTAGTAATGCCAAGCA
>Ga0247841_10010503_pt1 | contig 12598 bp, 11 predicted proteins | sample LaCruzMarch2015__2_FD_192410 | JGI IMG/M metagenome (GOLD analysis project Ga0247841, IMG submission 192410) | Freshwater microbial communities from meromictic Lake La Cruz, Castile-La Mancha, Spain - LaCruzMarch2015_18m | ecosystem: Environmental > Aquatic > Freshwater > Lake | place: Spain... | reverse complement strand
AACACTACTAAGGAATTATACGATAATAATATAGCTACAAAGGATATGTTAGATGATGCTACTAATAAAAAGGCAATAGCATCACTGCAATTAGACAATACAAATAATGCACTAAAACAAGCACAAGCAGAGCTTTCTCTTCGCAAAAACGGTTCAACAAATGAAGCCATAGAGGTTGCAAGTGCAAATGTTAAGCAGGCACAGGCACAGCTTTTACTGCTTAGAAATGGTAACACAGCCGAGGCAATACAAGCTGGCGAGGCAGATTATCAGCAGGCATTAGTACAGGTAGAGCAGGCACAAAATAATTACGGAAAATATGGTGTTCGGTCGCCCGTTACTGGAATTTTTACCGAGAAAAACATTGAAATTGGTGAAATAGTTAATTCTGGCACAAATATTGGTACGGTTAGCGAATTAAATGATTTATGGGTACATTTTTATATCTCACAGAAATATTTGAGATTAATTAAAATTGGGCAGGAAATAGATTTAAAAACCACTTCACTTAATGTGAAAATAAAGGGCAAAATAATAGCTATTTCTCAGATCGCAGAATATACTCCTAAGAACATCGAAACAAACGAGGCAAAAGAAAGCACAGTATTTAAGTTTAAGGTTAAAATAATTGATAATATTGAAAACCTTCGCCCAGGAATGACAATATCAGCAATCATTCCTAACGGAGGCATAAAATGAATAGCCAAGAATTTGCCATTGAAATTGACAGCCTTACCAAGAAATTTGGAGATTTAATTGCGGTGAACAATATTAGCCTTAAAATACCAAGGGGAAGTATCTATGGAATTTTAGGGCCTAATGGCTCTGGAAAATCTACAACCATACGAATTTTGTGTGGAGTTTTGCACCCTACAAATGGTAGTGCTAAGGTTATGGGCTATGATGTTGTGAAAAGCACAGAAATTGTTAGGCAAAATTTGGGTTATATGTCACAAAAATTCACACTTTATGATGACCTAACTGTTGAAGAGAATTTAAACTTTTTCGCCAGTATTTATGGGCTTTCAAAAAAAGAATTAAATGAAAGAAAAAAGGAACTGATTGAACTTGCTGGGCTTGTGGGAAGGGAAAAGACTATTTCTAAAAATTTAAGTGGAGGGTGGAAGCAACGCCTTGCACTTGTTTGTGCATTAATTCATAAGCCGGCTGTGCTTATTTTAGATGAACCCACAGCAGGGGTGGACCCTGTTTCAAGAAGGATATTTTGGAGCATAATACATCAGCTTGCAAATGGTGGTATGACTATTTTAGTTTCTACTCATTATATGGACGAAGCAGAAAGCTGTGATTTAACTGCTTTTATTTTTAATGGAAATATAATGGCGATTGATAAACCCTCGGAGCTTATAGAAAAAGAGGGGGCGAAAAATTTGGAGGATGTATTTATAAAGTATGTTGAGCGTGCCTCTGGAAGTAAAATTCAAACTGATTTTACAAAAATGAAGTTTTTGGAAAAAGGTGGTGCGGCTAATGAATAACTTATTTAGTATGAAGAGATTTTTCGCAATAATGAAAAAAGAATTTATTCATATAAAAAGGGATAAAATTAGCCTAAGAATTGCCCTTTTAATGCCTGTTATGCTAATGCTACTTTTTGGCTATGCTGTTAATACCGAGGTGGACAACATTAAAACTGCTGTTCTTGACCGCTGTAAAACACAGGAAAGCAGAGAATATATAGAAAAATTTTCAGCATCTGGTTATTTCACTGTTACAAATTATATATTTAGTGAAGATGAAATGGCAAACCTTATAGATACAGGAGAGGTAAGAGTTGGAATTATAATACCAGAAAATTTTGCTATGGAATTAAATAAAAATGAAAACCCAGATGTTGAGATTATTGTAGATGGGTCCGACCCTACAACAGCAAGGACTGCCCTTTCAAGTGGAGTTATGGTTTCGGAAAATTATTCGCAGAATTTGAGAAATAAATTTATCGATAAAATGGGCATTGCGAATAGCTTATCACTCCCAGGTGTGAAGGTGAGCGTAAAAACAAGGTACAACCCTAACCTCGAAACAAGAATGTTTACAATACCTGGTCTTTTAGGTGTTATTATGCAAAATATAACAGTTCTCCTAACTGCTTTTGCTTTTGTACGTGAAAAAGAGAGTGGAACAATTGAACAGCTTATGGTAACTCCTGTTAAAGCTGTAGAAATTATAACTGCAAAAATGCTACCATTTATAATAATTGGAATGTTTGGGTTTTTTGCATCACTTGCGATATGTATTTTTTGGTTTAAAATAAGCATAGTAGGAAGCGTTACACTTTTAATTTTGCTTGGGCTTTTGTTTGTTATTTGTTCATTGTCACTTGGAATGTTAATTTCCACCTTTGCACAAAATCAAACACAGGCGATGCTTGGTAGTTTTATTATACTGCTTCCCAGCATTATTTTAACAGGCTTTATATTCCCAAGGGAGGCAATGCCAGCTTTTATAGCAGGCATAGGGAACATTGTTCCACTAACCCATTTTGTAGGCATTTTGAGAGGGATTGTGCTTAAAGGCTCTAACTTTTCACAGCTTTTGCCACAAGTAATTCCACTTGCACTAATAACAGTTATACTACTTACTATTGCATCTTTAAGGGTTAGAAAGTCATTAGATTAAAAAAAGTGCTTGCGTAATTTTATGCAAGCACTTTTCGTTTTAAGAATTTAGTATAAGTTTATCATCTTTTAATTGCAAAGGAATTGTTGATACAACAATGTGTTTGTGTTTTAAAAGCTCCTGCCTTATAAAAAATTCGGTGTTGTTATGCAGGAATTTATGCCAACCTTTCTTTACTTTAAACTGAGGAAGTATAACGGTAATAATATCACCTTTTTTATAATCATACTCCTCTGATGCGATAAACCTTAAAAGAGGGTCAACAATCTCCCTAAATGGAGAGAATTCGATAGTTAATGGCACACCAGCATTAAGTTTTTCATATTTCATCCTTAACTCATTTGCTGCATCTTCATCAATTGCAACATTAAACGCAATAATGTTATCAGATATTGTTTTAGCGTATTTTAATGCCCTAACACTTGATTTATTTATGCTCTCAATTGGCACAATAACACGGTTGCGATATTTATCAACGCTCATATCATAATCGTCATATTCCTCTGGTTTAATACGAAGCTGTTTTTTAACCGATTTATAATGCCTTTCAACCTTTAATATAAGGAAAATCATAATAGGTATTAGCACTACCACAAGCCATGCACCCTGTTGGAATTTTTCAAAAGCTATAATAACAACAGCAATGGCGGTTATTACTGCACCAAAACCATTCAAAGCTGCTTTTAAATGCCAGTGAGGGCCTTTATCCCTGCACCATTTTACAAACATTCCTGTCTGGGAAAGCGTAAATGATATAAATACACCAATGGCATATAACCCAATAAGTGATGTAACACTTGCTTTAAATGCTATAATTAGTATAATAGAAACAATCGTAAGAAGGTAAATTCCATTGTCATACGCAAGTCTGTCGCCCCTCATACACAATTGACGTGGTGCATAGCCCTCTTTCGCCATTACAGAAATAAGCATAGGGAAACCTGAAAATGCCGTGTTTGCCGCCAAAACAAGTATTATAAATGTAGTTGCTGTAACAAAATAATACATAAATCCAACACCAAAAACTTGCTCTGCCATAAGGATTAAAATTGCTTTATCGCCAGGAACTACACGATACATATTTGCAAGTATTGAAGTTCCGCCAAACAAAATTAATATTATAAAAGATAAAAGAAGTAATACTGTCTTTGCATGCTTGGTTGAAGGGCTTTTGAAATTTGGAACTGCGTTACTTACAGCCTCTATACCCGTTAAAGCAGTACAACCACTTGAAAATGCTTTCAGTAGAAGAAACAGGGATAGTGGTTCAACAGCTGCCTTTAAATCCGGAACTGTTGGAACATAATGCAGTACCATAACCTTATAAAACCCAGTTATAAGCATTGCAAAAATGGCAAACATAAAAGCATAAGCTGGCAGTCCGAAAACCTTTGAGGATTCTCTTATTCCACGCAAATTACCAACCATCATAACTAAAACTAATATAACAGAGATAATGATAGAGCCATAGTGTTGCCTTAATTGTGGGAAAGCAGAGGTTATTTGCTCAACGCCAGATGAAATACTAACAGCAACAGTAAGAATATAATCGATAGAAAGTGCTGCACCTGCTGTAACTCCTGCATGCACTCCGAGATTTTCTTTAGATACAATAAATGCACCACCACCGTTTGGATAATTGTCAATAGTTTGCCTGTATGAAAGCATCAATATGAATAATAGCCCAATGATACCAAATGAAACAATTGATAATTGCCCATAGGCAAGTATGCCAACTGCTGGTATTAAAACCATCAGCATTTCTTGGCCAGCATAAGCAACAGACGATATAGCATCGCTTGCAAGGATTGGAAGACCCCAAGTAATTCCGTATTTTTCTTCGTCCAGAGCATTATTACCCAGTGGAGTCCCAACTAAGAATCGTTTAATTTTTTTATACATAAATCTTTCCCCTTTTAGTCAAATATATAATAAGCAAAAATTTTGCTTATTATATGAAATAAAATAGCATTATAAGGAATAATATATCATTATAAATAAAATGTCAATATGTGTAGATTTAATTATTTTTAAAATGCAAACATTGTAGAAATTTTAACAATAATTACTAAAAATCAAATACTTTATTTGTCTAAATTACCAAAAAAATATTGACATATAATAATGAAAGTGTTATAGTTATTAAAGTTAGCGAGGGGGCCTGTCTTTTTTTGCTATTTTTTTACGTAAAAAATAGTGAAATATACCCCTTTTTGTAGTAGAGCAAGGCTGTATTATAATATTTATTTGAAGGAAGAGATAAAAATATGTTTACTATTGGTCTTTTAATTGTTTTGCCTCTTGTTGTTGCGTTGATTTTGCTTCTTACAAAGGGGGATACGCTAAGAAATGCTATTGTAAAAGTTGCAGCATCTGTACTTGCAGTTGCATCTATTTACCTGTTAGCAGGAAATATTGGAATGGAAGTCCCGAAAAAGTATAATTTGGATTTTGAAATGATTAATTATTTAATTATTTTGGCTGAGCTTTTTTTAACCGCTATTATTTGCTGGCAGGGTGTTAAATACAAAAAGTTCGGAGTTGTAGCACTCGCTGTTGCACAATTTGTTTTTACTGTTTACATTGAGTTTTTTCTACATAAAATTCACATTGAAAATAATTTAGTTTTGGATAATCTTTCAATAATTATGGCACTTCTAATCGGAATAATTGGTAGCTTAATATGTGTATTTGCGCTGGGCTATATGAAAAATTATCATCATCATAAAAATGTAAAGGATAGGTCGAACTACTTTTTCTTTATTTTGTTTGTCTTCCTATCAGCTATGTTTGGGCTAATATTTTCAAATAACCTTATTTGGATTTTGTTTTTCTGGGAGATTACAACCTTCTGTTCTTTCCTTTTAATAGGATATACAAGGACTTCCGAAGCAAAACAAAATGCATTTCGTGCATTGTTTATGAACCTAATTGGTGGTTTTGCTTTTATAATTGCCATATACATACTTCATAATATGGGCATTGCAGAGCTTGATAAATTGCTTGCAATAAACCCAATGCTAATTGCACTTCCAATAGCATTAATTAGTATTGCAGGTATTACGAAATCAGCACAAATTCCGTTTTCGTCTTGGCTACTTGGTGCTATGGTTGCACCGACACCAGTTTCAGCCCTATTGCATTCAAGCACAATGGTAAAGGCTGGCGTGTATATTCTTATAAGATTATCTCCGATAATGGAGGGAACGCTTGTTGGTTCGGTTGTTTCTTTGTTAGGTGCTATAACATTTTTCATTGCTTCTTGCATTGCAGTTTCTCAGCAAAATGTTAAAAAAATACTTGCGTATTCCACAATTGCAAATTTAGGTCTTATTGTAACTTGTGCAGGGGTTGGAACATATCAGGCTGTGTGGACTGCTATTTTCTTAACAATTTTCCACGCTGTTGCTAAGTCGCTACTGTTCTTATGTGTGGGAACAATAGAGCATGGAATTGATAGCCTTGATGTGGAGGATATGGACGGCTTAGTTATGAAAATGCCAAAGGTTGCTGCATTTTTGCTTGTTGGTATTGCAGGTATGTTTATTGCTCCATTTGGTATGTTAATTAGTAAATGGGCTGCACTTGAAACACTAATTAGTGTCAATCCTATTTTAGCTATAATTGTTGCTTTTGGTAGTGCTGTTACACTTTTCTTCTGGACAAAATGGATGGGCAAGATAATTATGATTATTCATCCAGTTGAATTAAACGAAGAATTTGTGTCAAAAGATGAATGGTTCACGCTGGGTACTTTATCAGTATTAACCGTAATAGTGTGTATAACTTTCCCTTGGATATCATCAGGAATGGTTGACCCTTACACTCAGCACATTTATCAGCATACATTTAATATGGACAGGGGTAACATTTTAATTATGCTTGGTATGTTAGCACTAATTATGCTTTTGCCACTTCGATTACTTTTCCAAGGCAAAGAAATTAGGCATGTATCTGCATATCTTTGTGGTTCTAATATTACTGAAAACAGTGAGATATACCAGGCAAGCCAAAGTTTTCATGGTGCTGCTGGAACGGTAAAGGAATTAGGGCTTAACAACTATTATTTGCAAGAGTATTTTGGTGAAGATAAATATGCCAAAGTTGGTACAATTATTGGCGTATTACTTATTATTATATTGCTAGGGGTGACTTTTATACGATGAATTATTTATGGATAGCTTTAAGCTTTATAATTTTAGCACCAATTGAAGGCGGTCTATTAACTGGAATAGACAGAATACTTTCAGCAAGGTTTCAAGGGAGAGTTGGCCCACCACTTTTACAGCCTTTTTATGATGTATTTAAGCTGTTGCAAAAAGAAAATACAATTGTTACACGTTCGCAAAATTTTTATATTTTAGGATTTCTAATTTTTATTATAATTACTGGTGTATTGTTTTTTTGTGGAGTTGATATACTACTTGTTATTTTCGTATTGACCTTAGCGAGTATTTTCTTGGTTTTGGGTGGCTATTCCACTCATTCACCTTATAGCTATATTGGTTCTGAACGTGAGCTTATTCTTATGATGTCTTATGAGCCTATGGTATTATTAACAGCAATAGGAATATATATGGCAACAGGTAGTTTTTCATTAGCAGATATAATTAGCAGTGGTACTCCTGTTATTGCATATATCCCAGGTGTTTTCATTGGGTTTGTGTACATAATTTTGATAAAATTTAGAAAATCTCCATTTGATTTATCAATGTCACATCATGCACATCAAGAGGTTGTTAGAGGTATTGCAACCGAATTTAATGGTAGAGCCCTTGCAATGATTGAGATTTCTCATTGGTATGAAAATATTTTCTTGTTAGGTGTTGTGTATTTATTTTTCGCATTTAACCCTATTTTAGGATTGTTTATGACTCTTGTTGTATATTTCTTATCAATTGTTGTTGATAATGTGTCTGCAAGGTTTAAGTGGCAGTTAGTATTTAAATCATCATGGTTAGTTGCTGTAATTTTTGGCATAATTAATATTGTAGTTTTATATGTTTTGAAAATGGGGTGGAAATAGATGTCATTTTTAAAGAGGTCACCTTGGTTAGTTCATTATGATGCATCAAGCTGTAATGGGTGTGATATTGAAGTTTTGGCTTGCCTTACACCAATATATGATGTAGAGCGTTTTGGTATTTTAAACATCGGTAACCCAAAGCATGCAGATATCTTAGTAATTACAGGCTCGATAAACGAGCAAAACAAAGAAGTTGTGTTAAATATTTACAACCAAATGGCAAATCCAAAGGTGGTTGTAGCAGTTGGTATTTGTGCTACATCTGGTGGAGTTTTTGCTGATTGCTATAATGTTATGGGTGGAATTGATAAGCTAATCCCTGTTGACGTTTATGTGCCTGGTTGTGCTGCAAGGCCTGAATCTATAATTGATGGCATTGTAACAAGCCTTGGTATATTAGAACAAAAATATAAAGACCGAGAATTGAAAAAGAAACAGGATAAAAAATAGTATGCAGTATATGTGGAGGTAACTATGATAGAAAAACAAGAAACTATAATAATTAAAACAGATGAACTATTAGTAAAAACTGCTGAAATGAAGGATAAAGGATGTCGCCTTGTTCAAATTGGCTGCACAAAAACTGGCGAGAATGTTTATGAGCTTAACTATACATTTGATGAAAACTACAATTTTTATAATTACAGGATAATAGTAGAAAGTTCTAATCCTGTTCCAAGCATACAAAATTTATATGCTGGTGCATTTATTTATGAAAATGAAATTGCTGAATTATTTGATATTGTAGTTAATGATATGTTAGTTGATTTTAACGGCAAGCTATATAAGACATCTTTGGAAAACCCATTTAAATAAAAATAATTAGCAAAGGGAGTATGGCGAAATGGCTAAAAAAACCGTGATACCGTTTGGCCCTCAACATCCTGTTCTACCAGAGCCTATACATTTGGATTTGGTTTTAGAGGATGAAAAAGTGGTGCAAGCTATTCCAAGCATTGGGTTTATCCATCGTGGCTTGGAAAAATTAGTAGAGGTAAGAGATTATAAACAATATACTTATGTCGTTGAAAGAGTTTGTGGCATTTGTAGTTATATGCATGGCATGGGATATTGCCAAGCTATTGAGGAAATTATGAAGGTTGAAGTGCCAAAACGTGCGCTTTATATTCGTACTATTGGTGCAGAATTTTCACGTATTCACAGCCATTTGTTGTGGCTTGGGCTTTTAGCTGATGCTTTTGGTTTTGAAAGCTTATTTATGCATACTTGGAAGGTAAGGGAAAAAATTCTTGACCTTATGGAAGAAGCAACAGGTGGAAGAGTTATATTTTCAGCTTGCTTAGTTGGTGGGGTTAGGAAAGATTGGGACGAGGCTCTGCTTAAAAAAGCAATCGATTTATTAAAAGAAATCGAGCCTGAAACCAAGGAGCTTGCATCAGTATTTATTAATGATGTAACTGTTCGTCATCGTTTAGTTGGCGTTGGCGTATTAACAAAAGAGGAAGCTTATACTTTGGGTGCGGTAGGACCTATGCTTAGGGCAAGTGGCGTTAGTGAGGATTTAAGAAAATTAGGCTACGCTGCTTATGGAGAGCTTGATTTCGAGCCAATAACTGAAACTGCTGGTGATAGCTATGCACGCTGTGTTGTAAGGATAAATGAAATATTCCAATCAATGGACCTTATAAAACAAGCAATAGCAAAAATTCCAGAGGGCGAAATAAGTGTAGCGGTTAAGGGAAACCCAGATGGCGAATTTTTCTCACGCTTAGAACAGCCTCGTGGCGAAGTTATTTATTATGTCAAGGCAAATGGAACGAAATTCTTAGATAGGGTTCGTGTTAGAACACCTACATTTACTAATGTTCCTCCGCTTGTTAAAATATTAGAGGGCTGTGATTTAGCAGATGTACCAATACTTGTGCTGACAATCGACCCTTGCATTAGTTGCACAGAGAGGTAAATAACCTTTAATTCACCTTATTTGGCTCATTATAAGGTGTTATTAAATTCAGTGAGCCAGAAAGGCTATGGGTATTTTAATGTCTATTTTTGAAATGTCAATAACTATATTTAAAAGTCTGTTTACTAAACCATCCACAAAAATGTATCCTACAAAGCCACGAGAGTTTTTTAAAAACACTCGAGGCCATATTGGAATCGAAATAAATGATTGTATTTTTTGTGGGCTATGTTCTAAGGCATGCCCTACAAGTGCTTTGAAAGTTGACCGTAATGCAAAAAGTTGGGATATTACTCGCCTAAAATGCGTTGCATGTGGTGCGTGTGTTGATGTATGCCCTAAAAAGTGCTTAACTATGGAAAATAAATATACTGCCCCTTCAACTGAAAATGTGACTGACCATTTTGCAGCACAGCAAGAGCAATAACATTATGCATGAATATGGTGTTACTTGCAAGGTAATTAAAATTGCAGAGGAAAATGCTAAGCAAAATAATGCATTAAAGGTTACGGATATTTTTTTAGTGGTTGGTGATATGTCTGGGTTTATTGGTGAATCTATTCAAATGTATTTTGATGTTATCTCAAAGGACAGCATTACAAATGGTGCTAAACTACATATTCGTGTGGTGAGGTCTGAGCTATTTTGTGATGCTTGTCAGATGAATTTTGACAGACCAAAATTTTCTTTTGAATGCCCAATATGTCATAAAAATGGTTCGCCTACACAAATTGGCAAGGAATTTTATGTTGAAAAAATTGAAATTGAAGTATAAGGAGCTTATATAATGAGCAAAGAAAAAATAGAGATTATTGAAGATATATACAAAGAAAATAATATTATTGCAGATAAAGTAAACAAAGAATTAAATGAAAAACACGTCTATTGCATAAATGTAATGGGCTCTCCTGGGGCAGGAAAAACATCAAGCTTAGTGCAAATTATTAAGCGTTTAACTGGCTCAACTGCGTATGTTTTAGAAGGCGATATTGAATCCGACATTGATACTATTCTTTTGCGAAAGCTTGGAGTTGAGGCTATACAAATCAACACAGGTGGTGCGTGTCACTTGGATTCTTTGGTTATCGAAAATGCAATAAAGGGCTTTAATTTCAAAGAAAATGGAGTTTTATTTATTGAAAACATAGGTAATTTAGTTTGCCCTGCTGAATTTATAATTGGTGAGCATATCAAAATGCTTATTTCATCAGTTGCAGAGGGTAGCGATAAACCTTATAAATATCCACTTGCGTTTGAAAAGGCTGATTTAATTTTGCTGAACAAGGCAGATTTAAAGCCATATATTGAATTCGATTATGATTTTTATATACAAGGCATAAAAGCCCTTAATAAAGATGCAACTGTGTTTGAAGTGTCTGCCAAAACAGGCGATGGATTTGACGAGGTAGTAAAATGGCTAAACATAAAGAGAAGTACAAAAAATTAAATATTTCAATATGGGGCATAGTCCAAGGTGTTGGATTTAGGCCATATGTGAAGAGATTAGCAGATAAGCACGGTCTATATGGCCGTGTTTTAAACAATAATGGGTGTGTTCAAATTGAAGTGGTTGGAAAAAAGCCACTTCTTGAAATTTTCTTAGACGAATTAGTGAAAAATAAGCCAAGTATTGCAAATATAATTTCTATGGACAGTACGTACATAGAGGTTGATTACGATTTTAACAGCTTTTATATTGATCAGAGTAATAATTTAAAAAATGGGTTTGTTTTTCCACCACAAGACATTTCTATTTGTGAGGATTGTGAAAAGGAATTATTTGATAATGAAAACCCAAGATATTTGCACCCATTTATTAGCTGTACCCTATGTGGTCCTCGATATTCAATAATTGAGAAGCTGCCCTATGACCGAATTGCAACATCAATGAAAGGTTTTCCACTTTGTTCATTTTGCGAGGGCGAATATAGCAGGGCTGATAACCGTAGGCAACACGCACAAACTATTGCGTGTAATAACTGTGGGCCTGTTTTGTCGTATCATTCACGTGTTTTGGAAAACGGAACACTAACAAAAGTAATAGAGGAATTAAAAAATGGTGGAATTGTTGCAATAAAGGGGATTGGTGGTTACCACCTCGCTTGCAGTCCTTTTAATGATACAGCAGTTGCAAACCTTAGAAAATTAAAAAAGAGGTACAAAAAACCATTTGCAGTAATGTTTAAAAATATTTCTGCAATTAAGCAGTTATGCGAAATTTCAGATATTGAGGAAACACAATTATTGACCCACAAAAAGCCAATAGTTCCTGTGAAAATAAAGCGAGAAATCGATATTTCACGCTTTGTAACGGGGGACGCATGCTCTTTGGGGGTATTTCTGCCTTATACACCCTTGCACCATTTAATTTTAAATGAAACTGTTGCACTTGTAATGACAAGTGCAAATACTTCGGATTTGCCACTAATTTATAAGGATAAAGCTATGCTTGAATTTTTCAATCAAGAAAAGCTTATAAATGGTGTGCTTAGCCATAATAGGGAAATTGTAAGGCGTGTTGATGATTCGGTTGTTTCGTGTTTTGACAATAATGTCCAAATTATAAGGCGTGCAAGGGGATATGTCCCACTTCCTGTTGAAATATTAAACAAAAGCGAACGTGCTATTTTAGCCTGTGGTGGACAGCAGAAAAACACATTTTGCATAGCAAGAGGACAGTTTGCATACCCAAGCACACATATTGGGGATTTAGACGATGAAAATACTTATAATTTTTATATAAAAACGATAGATGATATGAAAAATTTAATAAAAATAACACCTGAATTTGTCTGTTGTGATTTGCACCCAGAGTATCGTTCGACCATTTATGCCAAAAGCCTTGGGCTTCCCCTAATGCAGGTTCAACACCACTTTGCACATATTGTATCAGTTATGGCAGAGCATAAACTGACCGAAACTGTTATAGGGATTGCGTTTGATGGAACAGGTTATGGAATTGACGGAACTCTTTGGGGTGGGGAATTTTTAATCGCCTCGCCAATTG
>Ga0247841_10010502_pt1 | contig 12599 bp, 13 predicted proteins | sample LaCruzMarch2015__2_FD_192410 | JGI IMG/M metagenome (GOLD analysis project Ga0247841, IMG submission 192410) | Freshwater microbial communities from meromictic Lake La Cruz, Castile-La Mancha, Spain - LaCruzMarch2015_18m | ecosystem: Environmental > Aquatic > Freshwater > Lake | place: Spain... | reverse complement strand
TTCGTCGATGGGGTCAATGTCCATGACATCGCAGACATTGCCGTCAATCTGCAAGCAGTTCTTGTCCACGATTCCCACGAGGTTGTCAAGCTTGTAGTGCGCTGCCTCCATTGCCGCCTCCCAAATCTGCCCCTCCTGCTGCTCGCCGTCGCCCATCAGGCAGAACACGCGGTAGCTTTTGCCATCCAGCCGGGCGGCAAGCGCGTCCCCCACTGCGATGGAAAGCCCCTGCCCGAGCGAGCCGCACGATGCCTCGATGCCCAAACATTTTTTCCTGTCGGGGTGCCCGCAGAAAGGCGAGTCCATTTTCCGAAGCGTCGCTGTTTCTTTCACATCAAAATAGCCGGTGTAGCCAAGCGGTATGTACCATGCAGGCGCCTTGTGCCCTGCCGAGAAAAATAGCCTGTCGCGCTTGTCCCAATCAGGGTTGCAGGGCTTGTGATGCATGGTGCGCAAATAAAGCACTGAGACCGCATCCATTGCAGATAGGGAACCGCCAGTGTGGCCCGAGCCTGCGCAATGAAGCGCGATCAGGGTGTAGCCGCGCATTTCCGCGGCGGACTTTCGGATGTCGTCTTCTGAAAATTGTTTTTCGTTTCCTTGTGCGTCAAATATTCCCATATTACCAAACCTGCCTTTGTTTGTATTTTTTTCGCGGCATTTACCACGTGAGCGTGCCATCTTTCGAATCCTTGCTGCCAAGCACTTCTTTCATGCGCCGTATGCCCTCGAAGATGTTTTCCTTGGAGGTTGCATAGCTTAGGCGGATGTGCTGCTCGGAGTCGCCGGGATTCCGCCTGCCAAAGTGGATGTCTGCAAGCACTGCCACGCCGTTTTTCAGCAGGAGGCGCCGAAGCTCGTCCGAATCTTTAAGCTTGAGTTTTTTCACTGCCGCAGTGACGTTTGGAAATGCATAGAATGCCCCGCCGGGCATGAGACAGCGCACGCCGTCTATCTCGTTTAAGAGCTTCACGATGATGTCCCGCCTTTCCTTGAAGGAGGCAGCCATTTTTTCGCTTTCAGTTTGCGGACCGTCAAGCGCGGCAGCAAGCGCGTATTGGGACATGTGGTTTGCACAGCTCTCGGTGTTTGTCACCCAGCGCGCGATGTGCGGCGCAAGCACGGGATTTGCTATGTAACCCATGCGCCAGCCAGTCATTGCATAAGACTTTGATGCGCCGTCGGAAATTATGGTGCGCTCGTACATGTCAGGCAAAGAGGCGATGCTCTTGAATTCCTTGTCGTATGAGAGCAGGCAGTAGACTTCGTCGGCATACACCCAGAAATCGTGCTTCTTTGCAAGCGCCGCGACTTCCTTCAAGTCGTCCTCTTCCAATATGCCGCCGGTTGGATTGTGCGGCGTGTTCAGTATGAGAAGCTTGGTCCGGTTGGAAATGCGCGCCTTGAGCTCATCTATGTCAAAGCTGAATTTTCTCGCCTCGGACAAAGGCAGGGGAACCGGAACCGCGCCGTTTGCGATTATTTGCGACTGGTAGATTGGAAAACCTGGATTTGGATAGATTACTTCGTCGCCCACGCCATAGTCAGTGGTGCATGCAATGGTGTATGCGATGAACGGCTTTGCGCCGTTTGCTATCACCACGTGCTCTGGCTTGACATTGATTTTCCGCGTGCGCGAAAGATAGTTCGCCACTGCCTCGCGCGCAGGCAGTATTCCTGCTGAATCGGTGTAGCCTGTTTTTCCGTCGTTTATCGCCTTTATGGCGGCGTCCTTGATATGCCGGGGAGTGTCAAAATCAGGCTGGCCGATGCAGAAGCTTATCACGTCCTTGCCCTCGCGCTTGAGGCGGTTCACCTCTGCGAGAACTTCAAAAGCAGATTCAGTCCCCAAGTCCGTTGTCCTTTTTGAGATGTCCAAATGCTCACCTTCGAAAAGACAAAATCTTTCCGAAGATTTTGTCTGTTAATGGAAATTGCGAAGCAATTTACAATTCAACAAGCAGCGCTGAACGCACCGCCCACACAGGATAGATTATGTGGGAATATTTTATATTAATGGTGGCGCGGTTTTGGGCACTGACGCTCAGACAGATGTTGGCAGGCTGCTGCATGGAAACTGGCATGGACAAAAACAAGTACAAGACGAGGGTATTTTATTTATTGTGTGAACAGGATGGAATGTGATGATATGGATTACATAAATTGGACATCTGAAATGAGCATAGGCATGAAGGATATTGACGACCAGCACAGGCATTTTGTTGACATCATCAACAGGACAAAGAAGGCGAGCGACACAGGTGCGACAAAGGATGCGCAAAAGGAAGTGCTTACCGACCTGATAGAATATGCCAGATACCATTTTGAGACGGAAGAGCAGTATTTTGAAAAGTTCAGCTATCCGCACACGGCTGAGCACAAGGCAGAGCATGCAAAGCTTCTAGCAAAGGTGCTTGCCTTTTCAGACAGGTTCGAGGAAGGAGAGGAGATCGCCCAGGAGATTCTTGCCTTCCTTAAGGACTGGCTTACAGACCACCTGATGAAGCATGATATGAAATATGCCAAGTACTTCAAGTCAAATGGCTACATCTGAGCAAGGAAAGGGGCACTGCCGGAATCAGGTTGGAGCGAACGCCCCTCCATTCTTTCCCCGCGTACATTATCTTCTCGAAAGCAGGGTTAATGTAAACGATATTCAGGTTCTCATCCACTATGTCGATTCCTTGCTGGATGTTTGCCATCAAATTTTCCGAGAATTTCTTTTCGAAGCTCCGAAACGTTGGCAGAGTATGTGGATTTTTTCTGCTCGGTTATGTCCCGCACGGTTGCCTGAAGCACATTCTTGCCATTCAGCACTATTTTTGTCAGAAGCACAGTGGCGAAGAACTCTGCCCCGTTTCGCCGCCTGTGTGTCCACTCAAAAGAGACGTGGCCTTCCTTCATCGCCTTTGTTATCATGATGCCGGCTTTTTTGCTAGAGAGCTGCCCGTCAGGTTGGCGTTCGGGCGAAAGTTCCCAGGGAGACAGTGAAACAAATTCTTTTTCATCTTTTAAATTGAACATTTTTATCGCGGCGGGATTGCCGGCTGTGAAGTTCCAGCTCGGCGGTGAGAGCATCATAATGGCATCGCTTGCGCCTTCATAAAGCCCCCGATATTTTTCCTCGCTCTCCCTAAGCGTTTCACTCGCCTTCTTGTCTGCGGTGATGTCCCGGGAGTTCCCGTAAAACCCAATCACCTTGCCTGTTTCGTTTATCAAAGGAGTGGCGCTCGAAGTGTGCCAGAACCATGTTCCATTCATGTGCCGCACGCGGTATTCGATGCCATCTTGCCGTTGTCCGGAAGATATCACTTTTTGCAGCCAAACCATGCATCGGGCAATGTCATCAGGATGCACAAATTTTTGGAATGGTTGCCCGACCACCCGGTCAATCGGGTGCCCGAGAAGCACAGTCCATGCAGGGGAAACAAAGGTAAACACCCCGTCTGCAGAGAGCGAATATATTATGTCATGGCTGTTCTCGACCAATAAGTGGTATTTGTTTTCGCTCTCGTTCAGTTTTTCCTCTGCTTTCTTTTTTGCAAAAAGCGCCTCGCCGATGCCCATATCCTCTTTGCTCACCCCGGAACGGAGAACCGCGAGCTTCAGGCTTGCAAGCACCCTGTTTAGTGAGTCGGTCAGGTTTTGCACTTCGGCAATGCTGCTTGGCACAAGCCGTATGTTCAGGTCGCCTTTGGTTATTTTGGCAACATCTTCTGACAGGCGATTGATTGACCGGGACAATATTCTTGAAATAATGTAAATCACAATGCTTGTGAATAATATCAGGCCCACTCCGAAAATTATGAAAACATTGAGCATCTTGGCAAGCGGCTGCCCAAGCGCCTCGGACTCGTCTATTTTTGCAATCACGCACCACGGCGCCTGCGGAAGCACATAGTTGTGCGCGCCCAAGCTTTTCACGCCGCGGTAATCAGTATATATCAAACCAGAGTCGCTGTGCTCGCCTATGAGTTCGCCCTTTTCGTCATAATATTCATTCATATCTTTCAGGCAGTCCTGCACCATGGAGGTATTTACAAATAAGTGCAAAACCACATTTTCCTTGTACCTCAGAGGGGTTATTGCATAGCTTTGCCTGTTCACCAGCACCATTTCGCCGCTCGTTCCAAGCCCGTTCCTATCATCCATAATGTCGTTTAGCTCATCCGGATTTATTCTCGCAGCATAAACTCCGACCACCTTGCCGCTGCTGTCAAAAACCGGAGAGGTCGCGCCGAGCTGCGGCTTGCCAGTCACATTGCTGTAATAAACTTCCCGGATAGCAACCTCTTTCTGCCCACTTGTGAAAAACAAATCAGATGATTTATCTGCCCCTATCTTGTCCTTGTCGCTGGAAATGACGATTTTTGCGTCCATGCCCATAAGGAACACTTCATCGTAGTATGGGTTTGTTTTTTGGAGCTGCTCAATGCTGTTCTGCGCAGAGTTCAGCGCCAATTGATAGTCGGGGCTGCTTTTATCAGTTGTCAGCAGCTTTGAGAAGGTAACCCTTGAAGCGCCCTGCGTTGTTTCTCGCTTGATGCCACCAAGATATGTTTTGATGTGTTCTGCCTTGAATTCAGTAGCACTTGCAAGGTTGCTGTAAACCACGTGGATCATTTCCGTGCTTGTCTGTTGGTACAAAAAATAGGCACCGATGGATGTGCCTATCATAGATGCCACAATGACTGTAATTATCAGCAGGGTACTAAGAGATATTTTCATTTTTCCACCGTCCTAATATTCATGACGCGTCTTCATATTCCGTCGGGCATGGCTTTCTTGAATTGCTCTTTCTCCGCGGTAGAGATTATTCCCTTCGCATGCAAGCCTTCAATGTACTCGAACAGGTCTTTCTTGGAAATCTTTGCCTGCTTTTGCAGTTCCTCAAATTCGTTTTCGCCAAGCGGCCCAAGATATTCCTTGAACAGCAACCGTACCCGGCTCTCAACCGTAGCCTTGTTGGAGAACAGCACGCGGATGGACTTTATCTCGCGCACAGGCTCGAATGGCAGTGTGAAATAGAACGTGGTGCCCTTGCCCTCCATGCTTTCCAGCCAAATCTTGCCGTTTTGCGACTCCACTATGCCACGGCATATTGCAAGCCCCAGGCCGGTACCTTGCTGGGCGCGGGAGAATGTCTTGTCCACCTGGAAAAACGGCTCGAACAGCTTTTTCTGGTTTTCAGGGGAAATGCCGATGCCATTGTCTTTTACAGAGAATAGGATGAACCTGCCCTCCACACGCGCGCCAACTTCCAATGTGCTGTTAACAGGAGAGAATTTTATAGCATTGCCAATCAGGTTGCGCAGAACCTGGCTCACCCTGTCAGAGTCCGCCTCGATTATGGGCAGGCTTTTGATGTTGCATTTTATCTTCACGTGTTTTTCCGGGAGGTAGCCATTCATATAATCAATGACTTCGAGTGTGGTTTTTGCAATGTCGGTTTTCTTGAACTCGAACTTCAGCCGCGCAGCCTCTATCCGGGAAATCTCCAAGAAGTCCACCAGTATCTTGTCCAGCCTGTCCGCGTTCCTAATCACAATGCCCAGCGATTCCTTCTGCTGGCGGTTCATCTTGCCAAGGTAGCCCTGCTCAAGCATCTGAAGCTGCGCCTTCATTGGCGTCATGGGGCTGCGAAGCTCGTGGCTGGTGATTGAGAGAAACTGAGTCTTTGCCTGATCCACCTGCCTGCGCTCGGAGTCCATTTCAGCCAATCTGATTATGGCACGGTTGAACACATCTGCAAACTCGCCGATTTCGTCCTTGCTGTTGATGTTCGCGCGTGCGGAATAATTGCCATTTTCAAGCTCAGAGGCAACGCGTGTGAATTCACGCAAAGGCCTGATGAAAAATGCGTTCATGGCAAAAAAGAGGAGGATGAAACCAATCGCCAACATAATTCCTGAGAAGAGATATGCCTTGTCGCGCAGATCATCCACTGACTTTAGTGCAAGATCGCGGTCCTGTTCGGCGATGAACATCCAGCCGTTGTCAGCATACATCTGGAAACCCTTTTCCCGGGCAGTCACGTGCAGCACTGATTTTCCATCCTCGGTTATGATGACAGCTGTGCTTGTGGAGCTGCGCGCGGAATCCATCTGCGCCATGGTCAGAAGATCGCTTTTCTCGACGAGCTCCTCCTCCCGGTCATACGCGGCAAAAACCACTGTGCCCTTCGAGTCGACTATTTCCACCCTGTCGTTCTCGGTGAGCCCAATGACATCTCCGAGCCTTGTTGAAAGCACACTTGCCACAATGGCGCCGGATATCTCACCATTCTTTCCGTAAATTGGTGCGGAAATGTACATGACCGGAACGTGGATGAGGGTTGAGACCTCTGGCTTGGGCGAATAATAGATCTTGCCTGAAAGCGCGGAATGAACGGAATCGCTTAAAGAATGGTCCAGCCCCACCCCGAGCCCGCGTGTGTCGGCGACAAGAATCCCGCTTTTATCATAGAGCGATATGGAAGCATAGGTTTTGGAGATGCTTTCAAATGAATGGAGATATGCCAGCTTGGCATCAATGGGCGCGGAATCGTCCGAGATTATGCCTCCTTTTGCCGAAAGCAGAGATATGTCTATCAGCCGCTCGCCCATGAACCTGCCGAAAATGTCCATTTTTGTTTCAGCATCATAGCGCATAGTTGAAAGGCGCGCGTCCTGCCCATAAACAGAAAGAATGTTTCCCACATAATAGGATATGAACAGTATGGTGGCAATGCTGAATATGAGCAGGACCAGCACCACTTTCTCGATTGCCCCCATCTTGAGTTGCGGAAATTTCATGGTTGCCACCGTGCATTTTGCATGAAGCGGCGGTCAATCAGTTCTTCAGATTGCACGTTGCCGCTTGCCTGCCCGCGCTCAAGCAGAAAGTTTCTTGCGATGTTGATTGTGGATAAGACGCCAGATTGGTTGGTGCTGGAAACCGCCTCGGTTCCATCCTCGAATCCATAGAGCCTGTTGCCCGAGAAATATGTTTCCAATTCCGCAATAGGCATGCCGTTCGCATTTGCCATTATGCTGTGCGCATTTGCAGGGTTTTCCTTCTCGAATGCTTTTGCCGCAAACCATGCGTTCACAAGCCCTTGGACATCCGCGGGCCTTTCATCGATGACCTGCTTCCGGCAGGCGATGACGTCGAAAATCAGCGGCGGAAGCTCGGATGAGCTGCCAATCTCGCGCTGCCCTTTTGCAATCGCCTCGAATGTGACTGGCTCGAATGTATGCCCTGCATCAAGTCGCCCCGCTTCTATCGCGCGCGGGATTTCTCCCATAGGAAGTATTTGCATCCGCACATCGCTTTCGGAGAGATTGTATTTCTCCAGCAGCTTCACCGTAAAAAGGTGCCCGAATGAATTGAATTCCTCGTAGCCCACTCTCTTGCCGCGAAGCTGCGAGACGGATGTTATATTCGGATTCGCAACAATCACATCAGAGCCTGTGCTTTGGTCGATTGGGAAAATCGCCTTCACCCACACGCCCTTCTCGCGCAGGTTGAGCAGGTCGATGGTTGTCACGTCCATGCAATCGATGCTTCGGTTCTCTGCAAAGGTTTCAAGCAGTTCGGAATATGACCCGTTGAAACGTATGATGTCAACTGAGACGTTTTCGCGCGCAAGATATCCATTGTTGATGGCGACATCGAAATACCAGGCAGGCGGCCATTGGTCAAAAGCCATTACAACTGGCTTGCTCGCACCAGTTGGGCTTTGCAATGGAGACGTGCAACCTGCGAGCAGAATGATTGCCGCGGCTGCCACAAGCATTATGGAAAATATTTTCAAGTCGCTCGCCATTGATCCACGCCTTTTCTAATTGTTATTTGCCCAAGTCGATTACCTTGTCGACCAGCGTGCCAACGTCGCTTACCATCTGAGACTGCTCCGCGGATTTCACCGTATAAAAAAGCGCCTTGGCATTGTTTTGCCGGGCATTGTTGGCAAGTGCCGCGACGAATTTTGCCACAGGCGCGTTCTTCTGGTAAAACATCATGGTGGACAGCGAGTCAAAGACAAGATATGAGAAGCCGTGCCGCAGGACCTTGAGCACCGCGATTTCAAGCTCGGTCAGCGAATTGGGGGAGCTTACATAATAGCAGCCATCAGTCTGGCTGGGCACCTTGCGGATGGATTTTGAGATTGCATCGATGACGACAATGTTGCCGGAATTGATCTTGTTCTCCTTGAAAATCTCCTTCATTGACTCGAACGTCTTGCTGAGGGTAACGTAACACACTGTCTTTTTTGAGAGCTTTGCAAGATGCGCTATGACCATTTCATTGTAGCCCGCGGACGGCATGACCATCAGCACTATCTGGCTTTTTGAGAGTTCCTTTTCAATGTCCACGCCCATCTTATTCACCGATTATTTTTTTCACGCGCTTGAGCAGGTCGTTTATGTCGAATGGCTTTTGGATGAAGTCGGAAATGTTTTTCTCCTTGAGAAGCGCCTCCTTCTCAGCCTCACCCGTCCTGACCACGCTCAAATAGGCTATTTTTATGCCTTTTATTTTTGGAACCACGTCCTTCACAGGAGTGCCGGGCATCATGATGTCCATCAGTATCAGGTCAGGCTTTGCCTTTTTGAGCTTTTCAAGGCAGTCGTCGCCGCTTACAGCAGTAATTACTTTGTAGCCGTTTTTCCCAAGCACAGTCTTGACACTTTCACGGATGTCTGGTTCGTCATCCACCACCATTATTGTCTTTGCCATCATATCTCCCCCGGGTTATTTGAGTATCCTTTTCACTTCTTTGATAAAAGATGCTGGAGAAAAGGGTTTTTGGATAAAACCATCGATGTCGTTCATGTCAACTTCTTTTTGCGGAACTATGGACACGTACGCCATTTTTGCATCGTGGTTCATTTTTTCCCTTAGTAGCCGAAGAAGGTCATAGCCTGAAAGCGTGGGCATTTGTATGTCGAGCAAGACAAGATCAAAGCCATTTGATTTGAGCATATCCAATGCCTTTGCCCCGTTTGTTGCGGGGACTGTAGTGTAACCTGCCTTCTCAAGAAGAGTCTTCATTGTCTGCAGGTCGTCGAAATCATCGTCCACGATCAGGATTCGTTTTGCCATGCAATTCCCTCTGCCAAAGGCGCTTGGGCGCCAGAATTCCTTGCTGAACATCGCAGCCCGAATTTATTAAAGTATGCCCTTACAACAGGACGGAGTTCGTCGACAGAAGCTCAAATTCAGCGCCATGCCGCCATGCTATTTGCCATAAAATAGAGATTGTGGAAACATGTGTGCCACCACCGAGGTGCGTACGCCATTATAATACGCGCCAACGCCGAACAGCCAACTGCAATATTTATAAATTAAGCATGGATATATGGCGCAGGTGGTATAATGGTTATTAAGAAAGGACAAGCAGCTCTGGATTTCCTGATGACGTACGGATGGGCCATTGCCCTGGTGGTCATCGTGGCAGCAGCGCTTTTCGCACTAGGAGTATTCGACGTGAGCAACTTCATAGGAACCAAGGCACCTGGATTCTCGGAAGTGGCTGTTCAGGGATGGTCATATTCGGGCGCTGTTCTGCAGGCTAGGCTTACAAACCAGGTCGGTCAGAAGATCAACATCACAGGCATGAGCGTGGTTGTTGGAAGCGCATCGCCGGTGGCATGCACTGGAACCCCAGTACAGCTTGCTGTTGGTGAGACCACAGCAGTAGGAGCGCTTAACTGCACAGGACTTGCCTCGCAGAGCGTAGGAACCGGATACCAGGCAAAGCTGACAATCAACTACACAGACATGAACTCGGGCTACCCGGCATCAGCTACAGGAACGCTCACTGGAAAGGCAGTCTAAACAGCTCCTTTCGTTTTTTCTTTTTATTTTTTCCTTTTTTCTTTTGTTTTATTCCTGTTTACAGCTTTCATCACATGAAATAATCGGTTGATTTTTTGGCTGATACTAAACATCTGACCCCGCCCGGAAACGCGCGCGCATCCACAGGCATTGCCGGGCTGGACGAGGTGCTTGAGGGGGGATACCCGATCTCAAGCCTCATCATGCTTTCAGGCAAGTGCGGCACAGGCAGGACCACGTTTGGCCTGCAGTTCCTGATGGAAGGTGCAAAGAACGGCGAAAAGGGAGTGTTTGTGACCCTTGAAAAAGAGCCGCACGAAGTCATGGCGCACGCAACAGGCTACACTTGGGACGCGAAGAAGCATTTTGAAAAGAAGATGGTGACGATTGTAAAGCCGGACATGCACCGCTTTGACTCCTTCAAAAAGGCACTGGAGGAAGAGATATACAGAACTGGGGCAAAACGGCTTGTGATTGACTCGTTCAGCCTTATATCGGCTTATTTCCATGAAGACCCCTATGATGTGCGCCGCTCAATAGCAGATCTTGCCCGAATGGTGCGAAGGCTGGATTGCACCGCATTGGTCATTGAAGACATATTGGAAGGATCCACCTACCTATCCTATACCGGCTACAAGGAATTTGTGGTGGGCGGCGTGGTTGTACTAGATATTGTCAAAAAGGACGCAAGCACATTCGCGCGCACGCTTTATGTGCGCAAGATGGCAGGCACCAACCATTCGCTCAAGCTCATACCGTTCGAAATTTCTTCAGATGGGATAACTGCATACCCAGACGCAGAAGTGTTTTAGGTGCCAATATGGTGCACGAAAAAAAAGGGCAGACTGCTCTTGAAGCGCCCAGGACTGCGCACCGATTGCAGCATGGGCAGGCGGCATTGGATTTTCTGCTCACATATGGATGGGCGCTTGCGCTGGTTGGGATAGTTGTTGCAATATTTTTCGTGTTGGGAGTGTTTGACATAAGCAACTTCATGGGCAACAAGGCAGTTGGCTTTTCAGATGTCGCTGTGAAGAATTGGAGGATGAATACCAATGGCACCTTCTCGCTCATACTCACCAGCCACGCAACACAGAACATAAACATCACCAATGTCAGCATAGCGATTGACAATCAAACCTCGCAAATCAACGCCACGGTTGGAAAGCTTGCGATAGGGGCAAGCAGCCGCATGCTTTCCACGGCAAGCAGAGCATTTGACGCCCAGCCAGCAGGGACAGGCTATGTTGCAAAGGTTTCGATAGACTTCATAGACATGGACACAGGATTTGCCCAATCATCCACAGGCACATTGGTTGGAAAGGTGATTTGATGGCATTTTGTAAAGATCAAACAGAACTTGAGACATCCAGAGTGACTGTACATGGATGGCAGCCGAGACAATCCGCACCTGAGCCGTCTTGGACTGTGCGCCCATCGCGGCATGGGCAATCTGCGCTCGATTTCCTGATGACGTACGGATGGGCACTCCTCATAATGACGCTGGTCATTGTGGGTTTGTTCTCGCTTGGCATTTTCGACACAGGCTCGTTTGTCGGCACGCGCGCAACCGGCTTTGTGCAGATAAGCCCTGTCGGCTGGCAGTTGACACCGGATGGCACACTTTCCATAATGTTCAAGAACAATGCAGGCACAGACATCGTGATAACACATGTAAATGCCACGCTGGGAGCAGGCCTGCCAAAAACAAACAATACCCTCGCGATTTCGATTCCTAATGGAGAGCAGGCACCAAGCAATGTGATGCTGACCGGCTTTGGCACACAGTCAGGAAGCTACACAATCAGAATTGCCATAGGCTACAATGATTCCACCACGGGATTCCCCTACACCGACACTGGAACACTTTCAGGCAAGGTGACGTAGCGCTGTAGCTCTTTTGCTCGTTATGAGATGCCCGCATTTACGTACGCAGCAGGCACGATTTTTGAGAAGTGACTAGACCACATGTCAGACTGATGGCGTCTCTTTTTAGCTTAGGCAAAAGGGATTTCCAAAGCACATAAAGCATCCGTCAAAGCACATAAACACATAAAGCATCCGTCAAAGCACATAAAGCATCAATCAAAACACAGACGGCATCCGTTGAATATTTCCGAAGAGAAATGCCGGAAAATTTTTAGGATGCGAAGAAGAATCCACCCAGCAGCATGTTGAGCAGGAAGCCTCCGATGAAGAAGATTGAATACGATGCCAATGCTATTATTGGCAGATAGACAAGTCCTGAGCGCTCGTCTCCCTTTGTTATCACGCCTGCCATGAGCGAGCCGAAAAAGACAGTCACGCCTATTGCGGCAAGCGAGAAATAGAATGTGGTATCGGGCGAGATTGCCGTGCCTTGGAAGAACGGAAGATAACCCGAGCTGTCAGACGCGCTCACCGCGCCTATTTTCGCCTTTGTCATTGCAAATACGCTGATGAGAAAGCCAGTCACCGAGTAGAGCAATGGCGCGCCGACGCACACGGCTGCAAGGGAGAATAGCTTGTAGACAAGCACAGTGGAATCCACTTCGCGCTTGATAGAGTCAAAACGGCGCAGGTCGAGAGAAGTTGCTTCCAAAAGGTCTGCAAGCTTGCCACCCGAGTTTAGCCCCTTGACAATAAGGCTCACCGTCTTTTCAACGGCTTGCGACGGAACGCGGTGCGCCATGTTCATGAGCGCGTCTGCAAGAGGAGTGCCGGTCAGCGTCTCCTTGGAGGCGATGTCCACTTCCTCGGACAGCGGGCCCAGCTCCTTTCTGGCGGAGAGCATGAGC
>Ga0247841_10010499_pt1 | contig 12602 bp, 12 predicted proteins | sample LaCruzMarch2015__2_FD_192410 | JGI IMG/M metagenome (GOLD analysis project Ga0247841, IMG submission 192410) | Freshwater microbial communities from meromictic Lake La Cruz, Castile-La Mancha, Spain - LaCruzMarch2015_18m | ecosystem: Environmental > Aquatic > Freshwater > Lake | place: Spain... | reverse complement strand
AGCAAATCAAACAATGGTTGATAGGAAAGAAACAAAGGATGAACTAATTAACATAACTGTACCAACAAGCGCAAAAGCAGACACAATCACAGGAACCCTTTATGTAAGATCAAGCTCATTTACAAAAGATCAAAACTTCGCAGTTGAAATTGAAATAAAAGAACCATTAATTAAGTTTACAGGAACACTTAGCAAAGAAACAGTAAATCTTGTTTATGATGAAAACCTAAACACAACCACAGAGGAATACTTAAACCTAAAACTAACAAACAATAATCCAATCAACATAGATGTTGTTGGAATTACAATTGAAAATGGTGGAGATAAAACAGATTGTAATAATTTCATATATGTAGCAGATATTTATAAAACAATGAAAATCCTTGCAGGATCAGATCAAACCGCATTAATTAATGTTAAGATAATTGATCTCCTTCAAGCACCAGCAGCACTAAACACATCAAGAGCATGCGTATTAAAAATAAGTTATAAGCATCCTTATAGAGATAACGAATATCTTGATATTAAAAAAAATCTAACTATTTATGTTAAACCTAAATAAAACAAAAAATAAAAACAGCAATCATTATGGACAAAAAATCAAAATCAAACTTATCTTTCTGGAATAAACTTCTATTAACTTTAAATGGAATAGATTACAAGATAGACACAGACAACTACATCTATCTTACAAAGAACAACAAGACAATCAAGACAGATTTTAAGAAGATCAAGCTTGGAACAAGAGTGTTTAAAGAAATCTTCAAACAATCAATTCACAACAACGTAGACACAACCACAAACTTCATAATAAACTTTGGAGAATATGTAGTAAAAACAGATATTAAGATGATTTATGATATTAATCATTCAATAGAAACATACAACAAGTACTATCCCATCAAAGAAGGAGATGTTGTGTTTGATATTGGTGGGTATCATGGTCTTTATTCAATAGCAATCTCAAAAGCAGTAGGCAATAGCGGAAAAATCTATACCTTCGAGCCAAACCCAGACAGCTTTAGGATATTAAAAGAAAACATACAAGAAAACAATATAAAAAACATAATTCCAATCAACAAAGCAGTTTACAATAAGTCAGGCCCATTTAGATTCTTTAAAAAGAAAGCAGGATCAAGAATAGTTGCAAGAAGCTTTAGAACAAATACAAAAGATTCCTTAATCACAATCCAAGCAATCCCTCTTTCTGAATTTATAAGAGCAAACCACATAAACAAGATAGACTTTATAAAGATGGATGCAGAAGGAAGCGAGATAGAGATAACAGAAGACATCAAGCACATAAGATTTACACAAAAGCCAAGCATGGCAATAGCAACATACCATTATAGAAAAGACATAGGGTCAGACACAAGAGAAGTAGTAGAAAAGAACCTAAAGGATATAGGTTATAAGACAAGAACAAAGACAGGAGAGCATAAGATAACTTATGCTTGGAAATAAGAATAATCCAAATAATTAAATACTATTTGTTATATATAACTAATTATGAAAAAAGCACTAATTACTGGTATTACAGGACAAGACGGTTCTTATCTTGCTGAATTATTATTAAATAAGGGCTATATTGTTCATGGACTAATTAGGAGATCAAGTTCTTTTAACACAGGAAGAATAGATCATTTATATAAAGATCCACATGAAAAACGAAAATTCATACTTCATTATGGAGATTTAACAGATTCTACAAACATTATTAGACTTGTTCAAAAAATAAAACCTGATGAAATATATAATCTAGGAGCACAAAGCCACGTCCTAGTTTCATTTGAAACTCCAGAATACACAGCAAACACAGATGGTCTTGGGGTATTAAGATTACTTGAAGCAATTAGATTACTTGGTCTTGAAAAGAAAACAAAATTATATCAAGCATCAACATCTGAGTTATTTGGTAAAGTTGTTGAAACACCACAAAAAGAAACAACTCCATTTTATCCTAGAAGCCCATATGGTGTTGCAAAACTATATTCTTATTGGATAATTAAAAATTATAAAGAAGCATATAATATATTTGCAGTAAACGGTATACTTTTCAATCATGAATCACCAAGACGTGGTGAGACATTTGTTACAAAAAAAGTAACAAAGGCACTTTGTAAAATAAATTTAGGTTTACAAAAATGCTTATATGTTGGAAACATAGATGCAAAAAGAGATTGGGGATATGCAAAAGATTATGTTGAAGCAATGTGGCTTATGTTACAACAAAAGAAGCCAGAAGACTTTATTATTGCAACAGGAGAAACACATTCAGTAAGAGAGTTTATTCAAGAATCCTGTAAGCATTTAAAGATAGATCTTGAGTGGAAAGGAAAAGGAGTAAAAGAAGTTGGAATAAACAAGAAAACAAAAAAAGTAATAATTAGAATAGACAAGAATTATTTTAGACCAACAGAAGTAGATATGTTACTTGGAGATCCAACAAAAGCAAAGAAGGTTCTTGGATGGAGTGCAAAAACAAAATTCAAAGAATTAGTTAAGATAATGATAGAATCAGATTTAGAAGAACTAAAAAAATAAGGTAAAACTATGAACAAAAAATCAAAAATATATGTTTCTGGACATAAAGGTTTACTTGGAAGCGCAATTGTTAGAACCCTAGAAAAGAAAGGATACACAAACATAATAACAAGAACACACAAGGAACTTGATTTAGAAAACCAACAAGAAGTAGATAACTTTTTCAAGAAGGAAAGACCAGAATATGTGTTTATTGCTGCAGGAAAGGTTGGAGGAATAATGGAAAACTCAAATAAACCCGCAGAGTTCATTTACAATAATACAATGATAACCTTTAACCTAATTAATTCAAGTTATAAATACAAAGTTAAAAAACTAGTTAATCCAGGTTCATCATGTATTTATCCAAGACTTGCATCACAACCAATAAAAGAAGAATACCTATTAACCTCTCCTCTAGAAAAAACAAATGAAGCATATGCAATTGCAAAGATAGGGGCAATAAAGCTCTGTTCATCGTATAATAAGCAATACAATACTAACTATTTATCAGTCATGCCATGTAATCTCTATGGAATAAATGATAATTTCAATTTAAATTCAAGCCATGTTCTTCCAGCAATGATAATAAAGTTTCATAATGCAAAAATAAACAAAGAAAAAGAAATAACTCTTTGGGGAACAGGGAAAGCAAAAAGAGAATTCCTATATGCAGATGACATAGGAGATGCAATGGTTTACCTTATGGAAAAGTTAGATGCAAATAAGATAGAATCAGAATTTTTAAACATAGGTACAGGAAAAGAGATAACAATCAAGCAGCTTGCAAACCTTATCAAGAAGACAGTAGGATACAAAGGAAAGATCCTTTGGGACAGCACAAAACCAGATGGAACTCCAAGAAAAGTCTTAGATGTTTCAAAATTAAGCAAGCTAGGTTGGAAATATAAAACAAACCTAGAAAAAGGGATAAAAGAAACATATAAATGGTTTTTGAAAAACCAGAAGGAAATTAGGAAATAATATTAAAATAAATGAAAGTATAAGGTGCCTTCTGTTTGGGAATTAATCTACAACGAACCATTTAAAAAAATATAAATTATTTAATTGAGGATATTATATATGGACTGTCCAGTGTGTAAATTTAAAAAAACTAGAATGATATTTAAAAAATATCCAGGGTATTTAGAAGGAACTACTTTTAAAATATATGAATGCACAAATTGCGATATTCAGTTTATTTCAACAAAAGAATTAGATAATAAAATCTACGACCAAATTTATTCAAATAAAAATACACCTGGATATGATCGTTATCTGAACTATGCAAGAAATGTAAAAATCCATAAAAACCCATTAAAATATTTATCTGAACAAGAAGAATCATATTTTCCTTGTTTTCAATTTATAAAAAATAAATCAAAATTAGAAATATTAGAAGTGGGTTGTGGATATGGATATTTAACTTATGCGCTTAATAAAGCAAATCACAATGTAATTGGAATTGATATTTCGAGAGAAGCAATAAATTATGCAAAATCTCATTTTGGTAATACATTTTTACAAACTAATTTAAAAAATTACAAACCTAAGAGAAAATTTGATTTAATTATTGCAACCGAATTAATAGAACATCTTTCTGATCCTACAAAATTTATATCTTTATGCTTGAATCTATTAAAAATTGATGGGAAAATATTACTAACTACCCCAAATAAAAATTATTATGGAAAACGCGCAATTTGGAAAACAGATTTACCACCCATACATACGATTTGGCTAAGTAAAAACAGTTTTAGATATATAGCTCAAAAATATAATGCCAATTATAAATTCAAAATAAACACACAATATACGAATAAATATCAAAATAAATTAGTGGATTTATTATTATCTAAATTTAATAATTCACCACGATCAACATTAAATAAATCTGGGAAACCATATACAGATAAACTAATTAAAAAAGTCACATTCAAAAGAATTATTCGCAATTTAATTTTATCTGCACCAATTAGATGTCCATCTAATTACATTTTAAATTTATTTAATGCTGAAAGTCAAGTGTTGACTGTAATTATTATTAAAAAATGAATAAATTAAATTTATCGCAAATATGTTTTTTATTACATACATAAGAGGTTCTGTAAAATAAAAGAATATAAAAACAAATCTAATCTGACATATATAATAACAAAAATTAAAATAGATTACAAATAAAATATTAAAAAGGGATTATAATGCTTGGATCAAATACATTTAAAAAAGACGGTTTTATTGGTATATTTAAATTAGCAAAAGTTATATTTGGATATATCCCAAAATTTTTTAATAATATATATTTATATTTAAAACTTAAAAAAGAAGATAATTATAAAAATAAAACTAAAGATGAAATTATTAATTTCGCATTTGAAACGTCAATTATAATGCAAGAAAAATATGAAATCAGTAAATTGTATGATATCTTAAAAAAGGAAAATATAAAATCATATTTAGAAATTGGTTCTGCAAAAGGAGGTACGCTATTTGTTATATCTAAAGCAATTAACAAAAATGCAGAAATTGTTAGTTTAGATCTTCCTGGAGGTAGATTTGGGGGTGGTTCAAGTTTATTATATTTACCAATATTTAAACGATTAGTATTAAAAACACAAAAATTACACCAATTAAGAGGAAATTCACATGATAAAAAACACATAGAAATATTAAAAAATATATATAAAAATAAAATTGATTTACTATTTATTGATGGAGATCACACCTATACAGGAGTTAAAAAGGACTTTGAGATGTATTCTCCACTAATTAGAAAAGGGGGATTAATTTTATTTCATGATATTGCAAAACACCCTAAAGAAACCGAGTGTAACGTTCACAAATTTTGGAATGAAATTAAAAACAAATACAAACACACAGAATTAATAACATCTAGCGATCAAAAATGGGCAGGAATAGGTATTCTATATTATTAAATTAAAGAACCTTAAAAATGTGAAATTATGAAAAAACCAATGATTAGTGTTGTAATGCCCGTATATAATTCTGGTGAATTAATTCACCAAACAATTAAAAGTATTCTCAACCAAACATATTCTGATTTTGAATTTATAATTATAAATGATGCATCTAAAGACGACACATTAAAAATAATTAAAGAATACAAAAAAAAAGATAAAAGAATAAAAATAATTAATAATAATAAAAACTTAGGGATTGCACTTGCATCAAACAAAGGATTAGATGTCGCAAAAGGTAAATACATAGCAATGACGGATCACGATGATATTTCTTTACCAATGAGATTTGAAAAACAAATAAAATATTTAGAAAATCACAAAGATATATTTCTAATTGGTACTGGTTATTATTGTATAGATAAAAATAATAAAATAATTAATAAAATAAAAACAATAACTAATGTAAATAAAATAAAAAGAAATACCACAAATCTTATAACAAGAATATGTCATCCAAGTATTATGTTTAGAAATAAAACCAAAATTAGATATCGTAAAAAAATATACTATGCACAAGATTTTGATTTTTTCTTACAGTTAATTGCAAATAATAAAAAATTATCTAATATTAGAGATAGATTGTTTTATTATCGTGTACACGAGACACAAACATCAATAAATAAAGGAAATAAACAATTATTATTCGCAATGAAATCAGTTGAATTTTATAATGAAAAAATAAAAACCGGAAAAGACAATTATGAATCATTTGATCCAAAAAAGACACTAAAATTAAACATAGAAACCTCAAATAATGCAAATGTAATTTACTGTGAAATAATTCATTCAAATAATAATAAAGATTATGCAAATGTAAGAAAATATTCTAAAAAATATTTAAAATTATATAACTATAATAATAAAGTAATGATATCCTATTTAATGAGTTATATGCCAAAAGGAATAATACAGTTAATAATAAATTGGAAACGAAAATTAATTTAAATAAATTAAATCAGTACACTCAAAAAAATACAAATCATTAATTGAAAAAACAACTAATATGCGCATAAAAATGAAATTAATTAAAAAAATAGTTAAAGAATCTAATTTTCTTATAACGAATTATAGATTTTTACAAAGTAGTAGGTATTATTTCAGATTTAAAATAGTATCATTTGTTAAACATCTATACAGTTATATATTTGATCTAATAAAAATTAAAAAAAATAAAATATATACATTTGAATACCTTTATCCAAATTTAAGTGATAAAACATTCACAACTCCCTTAGATATACAATATTTCTATCAAGATACTTGGGCAGCAAAGAAGATATTTGAATTAAAACCAAAAATACATTATGATATTGGAAGTAGTGCAAAAACAATTGGGATATTATCTCAATTTGTTCCAATAACTATGGTAGATATACGCCCATTACCAATTAAACTCAACAATTTTAACTTTATTAAAGGTAGTATAACTAGTCTTCCATTTAAAGATAATTCAATTGAATCTATATCTAGTCTTTGCGTTATTGAACATATTGGTTTAGGACGTTATGGCGATGAAATAGATGAATTTGGAAGTGAAAAAGCAATTAAGGAAATAAAAAGAGTAACTAAAAAAAATGGAATAATCTTAATTAGTGTACCAGTATTTAAAAAAAATGCTATATTTTTTAATTCACACAGAGCGTTTACAAGAGATTATATTTTATCATTATTTTCTAGTTGTAAATTAATTGAAGAAAAATATATATATTATGATAAACTAGAAAATAAATATAAGCCAGATTTTGGTACTGGATTGTATATATTTAAAAAATATTAAATCTTAATCCAATTACTAGGAACTATATTTTTATAATATTTAGGATCAGAATTTAACCACTTTTTTGGAGCAATAATAATTTTTGATTTATTTTTATTAAGCCATGCGCCCCACCAACTATATGTGCTATTTGCAATTATATTATGTTTACAAAAACTCATTAATAATAAATCTCTAATTGTGTTTTTTTCATTATATTCTATAAATAAATGAGGTTGCTTAATCTTTAAATTTTCTTTACACCAAGCAATATCTTCTGAAAAAATGTAAAAGTAGGGGGTTTTAACTTTTTCACAAATCAAATCTATTGCTTTGTGATAATAATTAACATCACAAACATTAAACACAGCATTATGTTTATTATTAATGTAATCTCCTCTGCGGACATGTATACTTATTGGATTTAATTTAGATAATATAGCTATAGTTAATTTATCATCTACCTTATTTTTAAATTCAAATTCTTTAAGAATAATATTTCTAATATCTTTAAAATAGTTTTCATTCTGAAAATGACCAATTAAATAACAGTCATCAGGTAAATTAAAAAAATCAGCATTATAACCATCTACTGGTTCTAAATATATATTAAATACTTTTTTTAATATTTTTTTATTTAACTTTAATAAAATAAATAAAATATATTTATTTGAATAAAATCTAGTTTCTCTTTTATTTGCTATTTTTGAACTAATCTTAAATGCATCTAATTCATATTTTCTATATTGATTATAATCTTTATCTATCTTTAAATATATATTTTTATGTATTGCTAAACTTTTTGCTGCCGCATATTGGAACATTTGATTTCCTAATCCCCCCTTTAGTTGTATAATTATCATTATTTTCACTTAACTAATTTTTAAAAATTTCTGCCAGAATTTAATTGATTTTAAAAATAACCCATATAATAACTTTTTACAATACCTTTTTGAATAATAATTATCTACATCTTTATTGGTTAAATATTTTATGGGGTGTTTTTTTATGTTTAATGATCTAATCTCTTGTTTAATGTTATTTTTTGTATGTGTAGAACTTATCCCAAATCCAATGTTTTTTACTAAATTATATCGCGGATTAATAGATAAACCATCATTTAGCCAAATACAATATTGCCATTGATAGTCCCACGTATCAATTTTATTTTTATAAACTAAATTAAATATTCTACCCCAATATAATTTGTCCAACAGACAATTTGAATTATTATTTAAAACATAACTTTTTTTAATAGGATATGTACTAATTGAAACATCATATAATTTCCATGCCCTTCTCCAAGTTGCCCACCCCCATATTCCAATATATTTTGAAAAAAAATAATCAGAATCAACATATTTTTGCCTAATTTTATTACTTATAAAACTAATCCCAGATATAATCATTATTTTTTCATTATTTTGGTATTTGATAAGTAATTTTTTACAATATTTAAAGAAACTATCATTTGGTAAACAGTCATCCTCTAAAATAACACCCATTTCTTCATTTTCAAAAAACCAATTAATTGCAGAAGAAACTGCAACTTTACAACCTAGATTCTTTTTTCTATAGAGTGTTTTAACTTCACAATTCCAATCAATTTTGCGTATTATTTCTTTAACTTTTAAACAATTAACTATGTCAATGTTGTTATTTTTTCTTGGGCCATCTGCTGCAATATATAGTTTTTTCGGTTTAATTTGTCTTATTTTATCAAATACTTTATTAGTTGTTTCTGGTCTATTAAATATTAAAAATAATATAGGTATATCATAACTCATATTATATCTCCTCTATAACATTTAATACACAGTTTTTCCAATTATATTTTTTCTCTAATTCTATTTTATATTTATAAATATCTTGTTTATTCATTTTTAAAACATCATCTATTGCTCTAAAAACAGATTTTTCATCATTAATATTACATTTCCCAACCAAATTATTACCGATTTCTTTTAAACTAGTTTTATTATTAAAAACAACAGGTGTATTTAATGAGTAAGATTCTATAAGTGGTAATCCGAAACCTTCTATATCTGATAAAAATAGAGATAATTTTGCATTTTTGTAAATTGTAGCCAGTTCTCTTTCGTTAACTCTTCTCAAAAATATTATTTCGTTTATATCTTTATATTTGCCTATTTTTTCAGAAGTAATAATCGCATTGTATTTATTATTGTGAATAGAATTATATTTTATAAATAAATCAATTGATCTTTCTAAATTTTTATGTGGATTTCTATTTCCAATTATATAAAAATAGGGTTTTTCCTTAATATTTTTTGTTTTTAAAGTTAATTTATCTAAAGGTTTTGCTAATCCAAAACCAGTAGGTATTACTTTTATCTTTTTTTCAGTAGTAAATTTCATTATTTTTGTTTTAGAATAATTAGACACTGTAAATATTTTATCAGATGAAATTGCAGATTTAATTAATAAAAGGGTCATGGGTATATATTTAAATCGATTTGATATACTTGATTTTTTATTTAAAACATAATAAAAAGGAATTAAATCGTGTATTATAGACCAATATTGTATGGGCTTACACTTATAAATTGGAATTGGGCCTTTTGGAAAAAATAAAATATCTACTTTTTCTTTTTTTGCATATTTATTAATAATTATTTGATTCCATAATAACTTATCAATTAATTTACTATTAGACACTTTTTTAAGACAACAAACATTTATATTTTTTGATTTAAATTTATTAAACTGGTGGAAATTATCTTCACTACAAAAAATAGTTGTATTTATATTATTTACAATCAATCCTTTTAATATATTCATAGTAACTCTATAAATCCCAATAGATGATGTGTGTTCTGGATCAACATCTGCAACATAAAAACCAATTTTTTTCATCATATTATAACCTATGTTTTTGTATATATTTAATCTATTTTTCTTGAAATAATTGCTTTTGTTTCCTTAATTGTTATTGCTTTTGTAAATAATAAAAATAAACCATAAATTATACTACCAATTAGAATCGAGATTAATACATCAAACTTATTATGAAACCATCCATTTGGATACAAAAATTCATCTGTTAAAAAAAGACAAACAATCATAATAATACTTCCAATAAATGGAAAGATTGATTGCTTCCAATAACTTAACTGTATGTTTCTTTTAACATAAAGATAACTTCCAATAAATACAATTAATTCTGATAAAACAGTAACTATTGCTGCGCCTATAATTCCATAAATTGGAATTACAAATAAATCTACTACTATATTAAAAATTGCTGAAAACATAACTAGGAAAAAATACAATTTTTCTTTATTTTTTATTAATAATGTTGATAAATTATAGATATTTAAAGCAGCAATAAAAAAAAATAGTAAAATAATTTGAAATGCGATTAATCCACCTATAAATTTACTACCAAAAGCAAGAGAAATAATTCTATTTGCAAGATAAACCCCCCCAAATAAAATAGGAACACTTATAATAAATATATACTTTATAAACTTTTCAGAAACTAACCTATACTTAGCTATATTATTATAATAACCAGATAATACTGGAAAAAGAGCAGAATTAAATATAGCTATTAAAGATATTAATAACCAGAAAAAAGTATATCCAATAACATATAAACCTAGTTGATAATCACCAATAAAAAAAGAAACTAATAATTTATCTGCGCTATAATACACCAATGTAGAAATAGATATTCCTGCAAAATAACCTGTTGTTTTCAACTTAGATATAATATATTTTAAATCAAATTTAATTTTTATTGTAATATATTTTTTTAAAAATAACACTAAAAATAAACCTACAAGTAATAAAGACATTACATTTGCTATAAGGATACCAATTAATTTAAAATCAAAATAAATAACACAGATAACAAAAATAACATAAAACAACTTAGATAATATATCATAAATTGCAGAATATTTTATTTTTTGAAGTGCATTATAAAAACACATGTAAAATGAACTAATTAAATATATTAAAATATATGGAATTCCTAAATATAAAATTAACTCTTTAATGACTATAGACTTATTAATAAATATGGTTGTAAAAAAAACAATAATTATAGTTAAAATAAGTAGAACTATCTTTAAAATAAAAAGCTTATTAAAATATTCACTTGCTTTCTTTGGATTTTTTGAAACATCTCTATAAATTAAACTTGAGATCCCTAAATCTCCAAATATGAAGAATAAACCAACAAAAGAAATAACAAAGTTTAATTGACCATACCCTTCTACTCCTAGATATCTAGGGATAAGAGTAATTGTAATTATTGATAAAAGATATACAATTATCTTTGATATAATCATCCATCTTATGTTTTTTATTACTGTTGAGGAAGTTGAACCCATATACCTTCGTCTATCTTATTTATATTTTTAAAGTTTTATATTTGGTGTGTCTAAATGTATAAATTACCCCTTTTATTGTTGGAATAATTCTTTTTCTTATATACTTATAGTTGGTTATTAATCTATATAACCATTCTAAACCTATTTTTTGATAAATTGAAGGGGATCTTTTTTTCTTGTCTGTTATAAAATCAAATGCAGCCCCAACATTAAATATTCCTTTTATATTTATTTTACCTATTATGTCATTTGCAAGAATCTCTTGCTTAGGGTTACCTACCCCAATAAACACATAATCTGATTTTGATTTATTTATTAAATCTATTATTGTCTTTTGATCAGTATCTGAAAATCTTGATTCTTTAATGTATGGTGGATTGTATGCTTGTAAATTATTTCTTTTTAATTTATATTTTTTAGTCAGATAATCTAGATCCTTATTTTCAAAGCCTATAAAAAAGAGTTTCTTGTTAGTTGTTAATTCTTTATTTGAAATAAAATATTCTGTAAAGTTTGGACCTTGAAGTCGGTTTATCTTTTTTAAATATTTTATTTTTAGAATTAAAGAAACATAAAAGCTATCTACAAAATTGTAATTGTGTTTGCTTCCGTTGATTAGGGAATCACGAAACATCTCATTTCTTCTAAATAAATACACACTATACGCATTTAAAAAATTAAAGCAATATTTTTTATTATATCTTAAGTTTGTATGAATAATATTATTAATAATATTGTTGTTACCACTTATAAAACTAATTTTATCCATATTTATCCTTTTAAAATGAAACTACACATATATTATGAATAAAATATATTTTTAAATAGAACTTAAATATATATTACTAACAGAAATAGAGATAAAAAGGATACTGGAATAAATAGGAAGTAATTATGGATTATATTGACTGGATTATATCAAGTGGAATATTCTTCCTTGTTATTGTTGGTGTTCTTGCATTCATCCCTAATTACCTCCCA
>Ga0247841_10010498_pt1 | contig 12603 bp, 11 predicted proteins | sample LaCruzMarch2015__2_FD_192410 | JGI IMG/M metagenome (GOLD analysis project Ga0247841, IMG submission 192410) | Freshwater microbial communities from meromictic Lake La Cruz, Castile-La Mancha, Spain - LaCruzMarch2015_18m | ecosystem: Environmental > Aquatic > Freshwater > Lake | place: Spain... | reverse complement strand
CCGAATCCTCTTCGAGTCTCGCCCCAGCCAGATGCTCCGTCCTCATCTCGGCCGCATTCTACGAGGGAGACGTTCGGCTCTCCAACTCGCGGGTGCGATCTCGGGGGGGGCGCAGTACGATCGCAGCGGAGCGTGAGAGGCCCATGACGCGTGACGTGGTCACCATCGGGACGTTCGACGGAGTGCATTGCGGACACCAGAGCGTGCTCGCCGCAGCCCGCGCAACAACCGGTGCGCTCGGCGGGCAGTGCATCGCATACACCTTCGTCGTCCCGCCACGCGCGATCACCGGGGAAGAGGAGCCGCGCCTACTTCTCCCTCCATCGACAAAACGCCTCCTGCTCGAGAGGTGGGTCGACCGGGTCCTCGAGGCCCCGTTCGACAACCTGCGCGAACTCGAACCGAAAGCCTTCGTCAACGAGGTGCTGGTCGGCGAGTTGGCGGCAGGAGCCGTCGTCGTCGGGGAGTCGTTCCGGTTCGGCCGCGGCCGAACGGGCGACGTCTCCCTTTTCGCCAAGCTCGCCGCCGACGCGGACCTGGAACTCACCGTGGTCCCGACCCTCACGATCGGTGAGGAACCGGTGAGCAGCACCCGAATTCGTCGCCTCCTCCAAGCAGGCGACATCGCCCAGGCAGCGTCCCTCCTCGGCCGGCCTCCGCTTCTCCTCGGCACCGTCGTTCCGGGCGACGGAATCGGCCGCACGCTCGGCTTTCCCACCGCGAATCTGAGTCTCGACCCACGCATCTTGCTCCCACGGCACGGGATCTACCTTTCCCGCACATTCGGCGCTGGCATCCGTTCGCGAGCCCTAACCTACATCGGCTCCCGCCCGACGATGTCCGAATCTCCCGTCCGTTGCGAGGTCCATTTGCTCGAGGACCCGCGCCGCAACCTCCGCGGTGAGACGATCGAGGTGCACCTCCACGCTCTTCTCCGAGCCGATCGTGCCTTCGCCACGTTGGATGATCTCCGCCGACAGATGAACCTCGATCTCGAGGCGGCGAGACTTGCGGCAGACGCCTTCCCTGACCGCAGTGACCCGGATCCGTTCGGTGGTTGAAACGCCGCCACGGCTCGCCTACCATACGACCGGCATGCTGGTTCTCGGCTTGGATACGTCGGAGTCACCAGGCAGTGTCGCTCTTCTCGAAGATGCGAGTCTCGCGGTCGAGCGTGCGTTGCCTGAGTCTCTGCGGCATGCGGAGTGTCTTCTTCCGACGATAGAAGCGCTCCTCGCGGAGTGCGGCCGCACGCGGGATGACGTGGGACGAATCTGCGTGAACCTTGGCCCCGGCTCCTTCACGGGCCTTCGGATCGGCCTGGCGACCGCAAAGGGCATGAGCCAAGCGCGGAGGATCGCCCTGGTCGGCGTCGATGGCATGGTGGCGTATCGCCAGCGTGCCGCCGGGGAGGGACGCGTCTGCGTAGCGATCGCTAGCCGACGGGATCTTGTGTACGCGCGCTGGTTCTCCGGCGAGCGGCCGCGGAGTGAGACGGTCATGCTGCGCGAGGCAGACCTTGTGGAGCGGCTTCGCGCAGAGGAACGCCCGCTGTGCGTGATCGGGAGCGCAGCGCGCCGGCTCGTCGACCACATGGCCGACTCGTCGTGCGTGACCCTCGGGCCTGCGGAGGCCTTGGATCCTTCGGCGCTTGCTGTGGCGAGGATCGGCGCCCTGCTCCGCGAGGGACGCCTGCACGAGCTGGAGCCGATGTACGTGGAGCCGATCTTAGCGTAGATGTGAGAACGAGAGGTGAGTGGAGATGTCGAGAGTCTGCAGTGTCTGTGGCAAGCGCCCCCTCGCGGGGAACATGGTGAGCCACTCGATGAGGCACACGCGGCGCGTGCGTGCCCCCAACCTCCAGCGAGTTCATGCGATCGTCGAGGGACGGAGAGCGTGGATTCGCGTGTGCACGCGGTGCATCAAGTCCGGACACGTTACGAAAGCCGCGTAGCGCGGACGGTGTCGGCAGCGCGCAGCAAGCCGAGGAAGGGAGCCCGTTGAACGAGAAGGCTACGCTGTTCGGCGAGGTGGTCTCCGCCGGCGGTGAGGATATCCAGGTTCGTCTCGATACCGACGAGCTTGCCATCCTTCACGATGGCGGCGAGCAGTCCCTGCACGTCGGATACCGCGGCGAGTTTACCGTGGAAGGTCGTTCGCCCGACGGGCGGACGGTCGTCTCTCCAGCTCGGGCGGCGGGCAACACAGAGGGCGCCACGGCGTTTGATCTTGAGTTCGACCGCTTGCATAGCGCGCTTGCCGGGCGTCGGGCCGGCCAGCGATCGCGAGATCCAAGTCCTACCACACCTTCCCTGCAGGAGGAGCAAATCCGCGGCTGGGTGGACCGAGCGGGAACCGCGTTGGGCCAACTGCGGAAGCATCGCGCGAAGCGATTGAGCGAGCAAGTCAACGACGAATCCTAGGAGGTTTCATGCCCCGTGGAGTTGTGGTCGTCGACGGCGAGCGCTGCAAGGGGTGCGGGCTGTGCATCGCCGCCTGCCCGCAGAAGGTCCTGGCCTCTTCCGGCACTCTCAACAAGAGCGGCTACGACGTCGTTCACATGAAGAATCCAGACGCCTGCGTCGGGTGCGCCTTCTGCGCCCTCACGTGCCCGGACATCGCGCTTTCGGTCTATCGAGAGAAGACGTCGGCCTAAGGGAGTTGACATGCGAGAACGCTACCTCTTGCGCGGTAACGAGGCCATCGCGGAGTCGGCCATCCGCGCCGGTTGCCAGTGCTACTTCGCCTATCCCATCACGCCCCAAGGCGAACTCGTCGAGCACATGGCGCGCAACATGCCCCGCCTCGGACGAACGTTCATCCAGGCGGAGAGCGAAGTGGCCGCCATCAACATGGTGTACGGAGCGGCGGCGGCCGGGGTGCGCACGATGACGTCGTCGTCCTCGCCGGGGATCTCGCTCAAGCAGGAGGGGATCTCGTATCTCGCCGGGGCGAACCTGCCCGCCGTCATCGTCAACGTTGTTCGCGGCGGACCCGGCCTCGGCAACATCGCGCCGTCGCAGTGCGACTACTTCCAGGCCGTCAAGGGGGGTGGCCACGGCGACTACCACATGATCGTCCTCGGTCCGTCGACCGTACCGGAGGCGGGAGAACTGACGATGCTCGCCTTCGATCTGGCCGACCGCTATCGAACCCCAGTCATGATCCTCGCCGACGGGCTGCTCGGACAGATGATGGAGCCGGTGGAGCTCCCCGCGCCGATCGACATGGCGAGCCTCCCGGCCAAAGAGTGGGCCGCGACCGGCGCGCGAGGACGAGAACCCAACATCATCCTGAGCTTCGACCTCTCCCCCGACAACTTGAAGAAGATGAACCTCGCGCTTCAGGCCAAGTACACGGAGATCCGCAAGAACGAGGTCCGCTACGAGGAAGCGGAGACGGAGGACGCGGACATCGTCATCGTCGCCTATGGGAGCACCGCGCGAATCGCGAAAACCGTCGTCCGCATGGCGCGAGCGGAAGGGATACGCCTCGGTCTGTTCCGTCCGATCACCCTGTGGCCCTACCCGTACGAGCCGCTGCGCGCGCTCGCCGACCGGGTCGACACCGTGCTGACCGTCGAGATGAGCGCGGGACAGATGTGGGAAGACGTCCGCCTCGCCGTGGCCGAGCGCGCGAGCACCCCGTTCTACGGCGAGATGGGCGGCATCGTCCCCACGCCCAAGGAGATCCTGACCGAGGTGAGAAAGCATGCCCGTTGACATCGCCCGCATGACGAAGGCATTCAGCCGGCCGGACAGCCTGACGCAGGCACACTTCACCTATTGCCCCGGCTGCCACCACGGAATCATCACGCGGATCATCGGCCAGACGCTGGATGAGCTCGGCATCGCGGAGCGCACGATCGGCATCGCGCCCGTCGGCTGTTCGGTATTCGCGTACCTGTGGTACCGCTGCGACGCTCTCCAGGCGGCTCACGGTCGCGCAAGCGCCGTCGCCACGGGCCTGAAGAGGGCGCGACCCGATCTCGTCGTGTTCTCCTATCAGGGAGACGGCGACTTTGCGAGCATCGGGACGGCCGAATCGATCCACGCCGCGAACCGCGGCGAGAACATCACGGTCATCTTCGTCAACAACCAGATCTACGGCATGACCGGCGGCGAGATGGCCCCGACGACGCTCGTCGGCCAACACACGGCGACGACGCCTGACGGCAGAGACCCCGCCACGACCGGGTATCCGATCCGCTTCTCGGAACTCATCGCGCAACTCGATGCCCCCGTTTACGTGACGCGCCAGGCCTTGTACGACACACGCCGGATCATGGACTGCACCAAGGCTGTGAAGAAGGCCTTCCAGAACCAGGTGGAAGGGAAGGGGTACTCGCTGGTCGAGATCCTGGCGACGTGTCCGACGAACTGGCATATGTCGCCCATCCAATCCAACCAGCACGTGGCCGACACGGTGACGAAAGTGTTCCCGCTCGGCGATCTCGTGAACAGGGGGGCGTGATGGAGCGTTCGGTGGTCATCGCCGGATTCGGCGGACAGGGCGTGATCCTCGCGGGGAAGATCCTCGCTCAGGCGGGAATGACCCACGGCCTCGAAGTCACATGGCTCCCCTCGTACGGCCCGGAGATGCGCGGCGGGACCGCGAACTGCACCGTCGTCCTCTCCGACGAGCCGGTCGGCTCGCCGATCGTCGACGAGCCCAGCGCGGTGATCGCGCTCAACTTGCCTTCGCTCGACAAGTTCGAGCCGACGGTTGCGGCGGCGGGAGTCCTCATCGTCAATCAGTCACTCATCGGGCGTGCCGCGAAACGGAGCGACATCCATGTCTACGCCGTGCCGATCAACGAGATCGCAACCCGCGTGGGGAATCCGCGAACGGTCAACATGGTTGCGCTCGGCGCCTACCTCAAAGCCACGCGCGTCGTGCCCCTGGACGTCGTGAAACGCGTCATGGCCGAAGCGATGCGCGACGGAGGAAAAGAGAAGCTCATCGCTGTCAACGAGAAGGCGCTCGACGAAGGGTACGCGGCCATCCCGTAGGGCGAAGGTGCCGGCAGAGGGACGGTCGTTCCACCTAGGCGCGGTCGGTACTCCCACCGCTTCTCGTGAGCACGAGGCACTCCCACGGTGCGAGCCCAACCTGCAAGATTCCGTCCCGGATCTCGCACGGCCGGCCGTTCATTCGGTCGATTGCCGGTCCATCGGGAAACGGGAGACACTCCACGCGAGCCATGGCCCGTTGGCCGGATGAGTTGCCGACGACGGCAACCGCGTCACCCGCATCCGCGCGCACGTAGCCAACCACGTCGCCAGGGCAGATGTCGGCAAGGGAGAACGACGCCGGATCCTGCGCGGTGACGAGATCGAGGAACTCGCCGCGCACGTCGAGACTCCGCCGGACCGCATCGAGAGCGCGGGACTCGCGGCTCCAATCGTAGGCCCACGGCGCGTACAGCGGAAGCTCGTCGGCCGGGTACAGGGCAAGCTCCCCGGCCGAGAAATCGAGACCCGTGTTCACAGGTTGCGTCTCGCCGAGCTCGAACCCGCCGTGCACGAAGGGGACCGCGGGAAGGAAGCACCCGAAGACCCAAGCGAACTGAGATCGCGCAATCCCGCCCGACCTTGCGGCGCAACGCGGCGTGTCGTGAGTCTCTGGAGTTGCAAGGAATGGCAGCGGGATTCGGGTTCGCGCGAGCTCCGACAGGACATCGGATCGGAGCCGGTCGGGCCGGTGTACCGCCCACCAGTAACTCCCGATCGCCGCGTTGTACCCTTCTTTGCGCGAGTCGTCTCGCAAAGAGAAGTCCTCGTCCCAGAACGCGAAGTCCGCGCGCGCCCGTCGTGTCTCCTCGATGATGCGACGCTTGAGCTCACGCGGCAGGGCGTGGCCCATATCGATCATCGCACCGTCGATTCCGCACTTCCGCACGTAGTGGGGAAGGATTCCCGCGATGCGGTCCCAAAGCGCGGGGACCGCGAGCTCCGGCGTTGCGAGCCGAACGTCGTACATCCGCACCGTGTTGTACGCGATGTAGTCGAACTCCGAATGTCCGTAGAGCCTAAGGTATGTGACGTCCGCCCACGGAGGTTGCGTATCGTCGGGCGGCCAGTCGGCGAACGCTCCCGGCACTCGCGCCTCCCGACGGTCTCCCGTCATGCCAAGGAAGCGAATGCCGTCTTTCCGGACCCCCTCTCCTACCGGGGCGGGCACGAACAGGCCGCGGTACTCCGCGTGAGGGGGAGGTAGGTCACGGAAGCTGCCGTTGGCCACCTGCTCTTTGATGCGTGCCAGCTCCCCGGCGGAGAACACCGGGCTCCCGTACAGCGATTCGTCCGCGCTCCCCAGGGGCCGATCCCCGACCTCGGACCGGATCCAGTAGAACCAGTCGGGGTGCTGCGGGACCCAGGCGGAGTCCTTCGCCGCAGTGCGGAATACGAACTCGACGACGACCCGGATTCCCAGTCGGTGTGCGGCTTCGACGAACGCCCGAAACTCTAGATCGACTCCCAAACCGAGGAGGGGTTCGGACAGCGTCTCGTCGAGGCTGTACGGATCGCGGATCGCGTACGGCGACCCCAGGGATCCTTTGCGGCCATCGAGGCCGATGGAGGCAACGGGAAGGAGGTGCACGACGTTGCAGCCAAGGCTGCGCACGTACGGGAGCAGTGCGATGGCCTTGAGGAACGTGCCCGTCTCCCGCGGCCGGCCGGGAGTCTGAGCAAGAGCGCCATCTCCATCATGATCGAACGCGGCGCCGGAGCGAACGAAGGCGTTGTAGACGATCGAACGCCGCGTCCACTCGCCTGCCTCCCCTTCGGGACAGTCCTCACGCGGCGAGCGCAGCACTCGGGCGACGGCCTCCCGCCAGAAGTCGACCGCATCGGTCTCCACGACGCCCGTCCCCCGCCCGTACGGGTCGACCCACAACTGGGGCACCCGATAGGGAGTCGAGGTCCGCGTCCTCTTCATCCTCCCCAGCCGTTCCGCGACGCGCCGCAACGCGGCCGCCTCGCTCCCCTGCTCCCGCCACGATGCCTCCGGCCCCTTCCCCCGCATGCGTCCCCTCCAGGCTGTCCGATGCGCGGGGCTCTCTCCGCCACTCAGGAAGCGGTCCCCGCCCCTAGCGCCCCCCCAGGGCCCCTGAAGTTCTTGCAGCGCGGGAAGCCTGGTTCCTGGCTGGGGACCCGAGATGCAACGCGATAGACGACGCTAGCGAACGAGCTTGCGGTACAGACCGCGGTACGTCTTCGCCGATCCCTCCCAAGACAAGTCCTGCCCCATGCCACGCTGCTGGATGTCCCGCCACGCGCGAGGATCGTCGCGATAGAGGCTCACCGCCCGCGTCACCGCGTCCAACATCCCCTCGGCCGTGTAGGTCTCAAAGGCGAACCCGTTCGCGCGCCGCTTGTCATGGGCGACATCGACCACCGTGTCGCGCAGGCCGCCGGTGGCGCGAACGACGGGAACCGTTCCGTAGCGCAGGGAGTACAACTGGTTCAGCCCGCAGGGTTCAAAGCGCGAAGGCATGAGGAAGATGTCCGCCGCCGCCTCGATTCGATGCGCCCACTCCTCCGAGAAGGTGATGAGGGCTCCGACCCGGCCGCGGTGTCGCTCGGCGGCGTCGCGGAAGAAGCGCTCGTACTCCGGCGCGCCGGTGCCGAGGACGACAAACTGCACCCCCAGGTCGAGAAGCCGGTCGAAGGCTGGCAGGATGAGGTCGAACCCCTTCTGCTCCGCAAGCCGGGAAATCGCGCCGACCAGTGGGGCGCGCGGATCCTCGGCCATGCCGAGCTCCTTCTGCAGACCCTCCTTGTTCTTCGCCTTGCCCGCGAGGTTGCGCCGCGTGTACGTCGTCCACAAGAGGGGGTCGTGCGCCGGATCCCACACCGCCGTGTCGATGCCGTTCAGGACGCCGTAGAGATCGTCTTTGCGCGTCCGAAGCTCCCCTTCCAACCCGTCCCCTGCATCGAGGATCTCCTTGGCATAGGTCGGCGACACCGTGTTCACGAGGTCGGCCGACAGGATTCCCCCGCGAAGCAGGTTCACCTGGTCGCCCCGCACGTACGGTTCGAGCGCCTTGCCGGAGAGACCGATGACTCCCGCCAGGCTTTGCGGGAACGCCCCTTGGTAGGCCAGATTGTGAATCGTGAGGATCGTCTTCGCCTCTTTCGAGCGAGACATCCCGAGCGACCGGACAAACGCGGGGATGAGCGCCGTGTGCCAGTCGTTCGCGTGGATGATGTCCGGCGTCCACCCGAGAGCCTCGCACAGTTCGAGCGCCCCGCGAGAGAGGAACGTAAACCGTTCGAGCGCGTCCGGATACTCGCTTCCTTCCCCGTAGATCGCGGGACGATCGAAGTACGGATCGTTTCCCAGGAAGTAGATCGGCACGCTGCACTCGGGCAGCACCCCTCGATAGGCCACGCAATCCTTCAACTGACCCGCGACCGGAACCGCAAAGCGCGCTGCTTCATGAAGATCCGTCTTCCCCGCGACGGAACGGTGTTTCGGCATGACCACGAGGACCTCGACTCCAAGGGAAGCGAGGGCCCTCGGTAGAGCAAGAGCTACATCCGCCAGCCCGCCCGTTTTGGCAAACGGGGCGACCTCGGCGGCAACGAACAAGATGCGCATTCCCTCACCTCTAGGAGGGAGTATGGGCACCGGGTGGGGGAACGTCAACCAAGCTCGGTGCTCCCGACGTGAGGCACGCCCCGCACCGCGATACAATAACTTCAAACACTCGAACGGAAACGAAGGGATGGCCATGCCAGAGCTACGCCGTGGGCCCACAAGCAACCGCTGGGTCATTGTCGCGCCGGAGCGCGCCAAGCGACCTTCCGACTTCGAGCGCAAGCCGGACCCCAAGGCCGTCGAGGGGAGGCCCGGCGCATGCCCGTTCTGCGCCGGGAATGAGCAGCTCACACCGCCGGAGATCTACCGCATTCCAGAGGGCGCGGGGTGGCGGGTTCGCGTTATCCCGAACAAGTTCCCTGCACTGCAGGACTACCACGAGCTGGGTCGCGAGTCCGTGGACGGGGTGTTCGACCGCATGCACGGTGTGGGCGCGCACGAGATCGTCGTCGAGGCGCCTGACCACGCTCCGGGAATCGCCGACATGAGCGAGGAGCAGGTCAAGCTCATCATCGACACCTACATCGCCCGCCTTCAGGACCTCATGAAGAACCCATGGTTCCGCTACATTCTCTTGTTCAAGAACCACGGGAAGGAAGCCGGCGCGTCGCTCGCTCACCCCCACTCCCAGATCATCGCCACGCCCATCGTCCCTCAAGAAGTGCGCAACTCGCTCGCCACCGCGCGCGCCTACTACGAGAAGAAGGAGCGTTGCCTCTACTGCGACGTCATGCTGAGCGAGATCCGAAGCGGCGAGCGCATCGTCGAGGAAGTCGACGGACACGTCGTCTGGGCGCCCTACGACTCTCGATTCCCGTTCGAGTTGGTGGTCTACCCGAAGACGCACTCCCACGACTTCACGACGCTCACAGCAGAACAGCGATTCGGTCTCGCGCGCACCCTGGTCCGCACGTTGGGCCGCCTCAAGTCGCTGCTCGGGGACGTGCCGTACAACTTCGTCCTCAAGACGACGCCCAATCCGGTGCACCGGCCGGGGCGACCGGGATACTGGTCGACCCTACCCTACGACTACCACTGGCGGATCGCCATCCTGCCGCGCTTGACCCAAGTGGCCGGCTTCGAGTGGGGCACTGGCTTCTACATCAACCCCATGCCGCCTGAGAGTGCCGCGCGCTACCTGAGGGAGGTCGCGCTCCCGCCAGCCAGCTAGCTCCTGCAGCGGAGCTGGAGCTAGCCCACGTCCGCCGTGCCCTCGATCGCCCGCGCGTGCCCCGCGCTGCCCGCCTGCGCAAGAAGCTCGCCGGCGATCCACTTGATCCGCTCCTGGACGGCGCGTCCGGCAACACGCGGGTCGAACAGCTTCTTGTTTGGACTCCAATCGCTCTTCGAGAACAGGTCCACGACGTCGTCCTCCACTCCTGCCGGCGGGACGATGGCGGCCGCATTCTTGACGTAGAACTCGCACGCCGTGCGGCTGTAGACGTATTGGTAGTGGGTGTCCTTGTTCAGCTTGCAGATTCCGTAGCGGATGGCGTCCTTCACTTGGTGGAGCAACAGGCCCGACGAACCGTGCAGGACGAGCGGCGTGTCCAAGCCGGCTGTGCGAAGCTTCGTTTGGATCGCCTGTGCCAGATCGACGCGCAGCTGGATGGTGCGCCCTTTCGAGACGCCGTGCTCGGTCCCGATCGAGATCGCCAGGAGATCGGCGCCCGAGGCGTTTACGAACTCCACCGCCTCGTCGGGGTGCGTGTAGAAAGCGTCGTCCGACGCGATCTCGTCCTCGACGCCGCGGATCTTGCCAAGCTCCGCCTCGACAAGAATGCCGCTCCCTTTGGCAATCCGGACAACCTCGCGGCTGATCCGGACATTCTCGTCGAAGCTCTCGGCCGACGCGTCGATCATGATCGACGAGACCAGGCGCTCGCGGATCGCGGTCTCGATGAGGTCCATCTCCTTGGTCGTGAAGTGGTCCAGGTTGACGAACACGCCCATCGGCCGCTTCGCCGCGAGCTCACGAACGAGCCCGCACATCGCGCGCAGCCCGGCCAGCTTGTCGCCCCCGCCGGCGAACTTCGCCGCCCCAGGGCTGATCTGGACGAGAAGATCCGACATCGCTTCGCTGTACGCGTCCAGGAGACCGATGAACGTGTTCGGCTCGGCGATGTTGTTCGCCATGTAGGCGTATCCGCCGCGCTGAGCTCGACGGTACGCTTCTTTCAGCGCGCTTCCTCCAAGAAACGGCATGCTGCGCCACCTCCCCAAGCGTCGCTCGTGGAGCGACGGGCCAGTTTACTTCGAACGCAGGATAGGGCAAAGCCAGCCCCTCCTTGACAAGCGCAATCGCGCTGAGGGAAAGTGTCGCTCGCAAGCGAAGCTACATCTGCGATCTTGGGGGGCACCTCATGGAGAGACAGGAAGCGCTCGATGGGCGATGCGTCAACGCGCTGCGGTTCCTCGCGGTGGACGCAGTGGAACAGGCGAACTCCGGACACCCGGGCCTTCCACTAGGGGCCGCGCCGGCCGCCCACGTCCTCTGGTCGCGCGTTCTCCGGCACGACCCTCACGATCCGCAGTGGCCCGACCGCGACCGCTTCGTCCTCTCCGCCGGGCACGGCTCGGCACTCCTCTACGCCCTCCTTCACGTCTTCGGCTACGACGTGCCGCTGTCGGACGTGAAGGCGTTCCGCCAGTGGGGCAGTCGCGCGCCCGGGCATCCCGAGCGCACGGTCACGCCGGGAGTTGAGGTGACCACCGGCCCGCTGGGTCAGGGACTTGCCAACGCGGTGGGCCTGGCGATCGCCGAGCGCCATCTCGCCGCGACGTTCAACCGACCGCGACACGAGATCGTCGACCACCGCACGTTCGTCCTCGCCGGCGACGGCGACTTCATGGAGGGCGTCTCCTACGAGGCGTGCGCCCTGGCCGGCCACCTGCGCCTCAGTCGTCTGATTGTCCTCTACGACTCCAACGACATCTGCCTCGCCGGCTCAACCAGCTTGTCCACGTCGGAGGACACGGCCGCTCGCTTCGCGGCCGCCGGCTGGAACGTGCAGGCTGTGCCCGACGGCAACGATCTCGCGGCCATCGAACGGGCTCTGCGCTCCGCGACAGAGGCCGACGATCGCCCGTCGCTCATCATCGTCAAGACGGTCATCGGGTACGGAGCACCGACGAAGCAGAACACGTTTGGCGCCCACGGCGCACCGCTTGGGCCGGAGGAGGTCGCCGCCGCGAAGCGTGGCCTCGGTTGGCCCGAGTCGCCGACCTTCCTCGTGCCCGACGACGTCCGCCGGCGCTTCGCCGACCTCGCTGGGCGAGGGGCCGCCGCGCACGACGAGTGGAACCGCACGTTTGACAGCTATCGCCGTGCGTTCCCGGGATTGGCCGCGGAATTCGAGCGCAGACTGTCAGGCCAACTTCCCGAAGGCTGGGACGTCGGGCTCCCGACGTTCCCCGCCGATCCCAAGGGACTCGCGACGCGCAAAGCCTCGGAGACCGTTCTCCAAGCGGTAGCCGCCGCCGTGCCGGAGTTGCTCGGCGGCTCAGCCGATCTGAACCCCTCGACTCTCACGTGGATCCAAGGAGGAGGCGACTTCGAAGCTCCCGGCGGCCGCCCCGCCGATGCCCAAGGGGCCGTCGGGCCGGAATGGGACTACGGCGGACGCAATCTTCACTTCGGCGTGCGCGAACACGCGATGGGAGCCATCTCGAACGGCCTCGCCGCGCACGGCGGCGTTCTTCCCTACGCGTCCACGTTCCTCGTCTTCTCCGACTACTTGCGACCCGCACTGCGGGTCGCCGCACTCGCCGACTACCGGACGATCTTCGCGTTCACGCACGACTCGATCGCCGTCGGCGAGGACGGTCCGACGCACCAGCCGGTCGAGCACATCATGAGCCTGCGCCTGATCCCGAACCTCGTCGTCCTGCGGCCGGCTGACGCCAACGAGACCGTCGAGGCCTGGCGGCTGGCCGTCGAGCGTGTCGGCGGCCCCACCGTGCTCGTCTTGTCGCGCCAAGCGTTGCCGACGCTCG
>Ga0247841_10010496_pt1 | contig 12603 bp, 12 predicted proteins | sample LaCruzMarch2015__2_FD_192410 | JGI IMG/M metagenome (GOLD analysis project Ga0247841, IMG submission 192410) | Freshwater microbial communities from meromictic Lake La Cruz, Castile-La Mancha, Spain - LaCruzMarch2015_18m | ecosystem: Environmental > Aquatic > Freshwater > Lake | place: Spain... | reverse complement strand
TCCAGTGTATTTAAAATCTCTGCAAAGGTTACTGCTGTTTAGTGATTGTGCAATAAAAAGTAACGCAAGATATAATAATTTTTTCATAAGGCCCCCTTTGAATTTTGGCGACATGTTTTTCTTGTCACAAGGGTAGCAGTTTGGAAAGAGCGAACACAAGCCTTGGTTTAGTTTTTCGTCAATTCTGCACATGGATCCTCGCCTTCGCGACTACGCCAAGGCTTCCTGCTACGTTAAAACTTCGTAGGACTTCGTCGCCGGACACGCTGTGAGGATGAGCAGAAGGGTTCTAGCTGTTATGTTTGATTATAAAATCGAGCCATCCTTGTGGAGTTCCCGTATCAAATCGTTCACCTTTAAGCTTGACGGCTAGAACTTTAAATCCTTTTTTGATCATTAGGTTGATCGTGTCTGGCAAAAGTATTTCGCCATGTGCTCCAGGTTTGGTTAATGGAATGTGAGCAAAAAGTGATTGGTGTAAAATAAATCGACCAACGATGGCAAGGTTTGAAGGTGCGTCAGCTGCATTCGGTTTTTCGACAAGGTGATCTATTTCAAAAATATCATGAGTGATTTGTGTGCCTGGTGCTATAACGCCATAGGCTGAAATTTTTTCATAGGGAACTTCAAGGACGCCTATAACCATAGCTTGATGATCGTGGGCGATTTTTGCCAGGTGTCCGATTTCTGGATGTGACCCAAAAATAATATCGTCAGGGTAGGCCATTGCAAAAAATTCATCTTGCTGAATTGCAGGTTGTGCATGAAGTAAAGCGTTTGCGACACCTTGAGGTTTGTTTTGAATAAAGTATTGAAATTTTGCAATACTGATGAGTTCATTAAGTTCATGTAAGCAGTCGCTTTTGCCTTGCTCTGCCAGAATCTGCTCAAGGTGGTGATTTCGAGCAAAGTAGTCTAAAATGACACCTTTTTCTGGAGAAAGAATGATAAGCATGTTGTTGATGCCAGCATCAACGCCTTCTTGGACAATGTATTGAATTGCTGGTTTGTTTGAAAGTGGAAGCATTTCTTTTGGAATTGATTTAGTGATAGGTAAAAAACGGCTTCCAATTCCCGCAGCAGGAATAATTAATTTTGTAATTTTCATAATGTTTTTTCTTCTAAAACTGTTTCAAGAATTGTAAGTTGCTGCTATGGAGTAGTCGTATGTCTGAAATTTTATATTTCAACATAGTTAGACGTGTTAAACCGAATCCAAAAGCAAAACCAGAATATTTTTCGGGATCTATGCCACCATGGCGTAATACATTTGGATGAATGAGCCCAGCTCCCATAAGTTCAATCCAACCAGTTCGTTTGCATGTTGAGCAGCCGGTTGTGCAAAATGGGCACGAAGCATCGATTTCAAGTCCTGGCTCAACAAAAGGAAAATATCCAGGGCGGACTCTGATTTTAATTTCTTGTTCAAAAAGTTTTGTTAAAAAGATTTTAAGTGTTGCAAGAAGGTTTGAAACAGAAACGTTTTTGGCTATGTACATTCCTTCAAACTGCATAAACATAAAATCGTGTGAAGCATCAGTTGCCTCATTACGCATTGTTCTGCCTGGAGCAATGATCGCAATAGGGGGTGTCTGTGTTTGCATGGTGCGAATTTGCACAGTAGATGTTTGTGTTCTTAGTAAATGAGTTGGATCAATCCAGAACGTGTCAGAGTCTTCTCTGGCTGGATGGTTTTGTGGAACGTTAAGTGCCGTAAAGTTGAAAAATTCTGTTTCAAGCTCGGGTCCATCAGCAACCTTAAAGCCCATCGATATAAAAATGTCTTGGATTTGTTTTGTTATCAGAGTGTAAGGGTGCAAGCTACCATGAAGAGTTGTTTTTGATATGGTAACATCAAAATGTTTTTGTTTTTCTTGTTGTGCGTGAATTAAGTCTTGAAAAAGCTTTTCTTTTTTTTCATCAAAAAGCCGTTGAATTTCTTTTTTTAGTTCGTTAAGGCTGGGACCCACCAAACGTTTTTGCTCAGCGTCAATAGCTTTCAATTGTTCAAAAAGTTGAGCAATGCTTCCTTGGCGAGAGAGATGCTGCAAGCGAAATGATTCAAGGTCTGTTTCGTTGGAAACATCATTGATCTTTTGCTCTAAATCGTTTTTTAAGGTGTCTATATTGTTTAGATTCACGTTGGTTTTAGTCCTTTTTGTAATCCTATCATCATTGTAAGTAGCGTAGCAAAGGTTCTATTTGTTTGCAAATAAGGATTCTTTTTGAGAGGCTTTTGGGGTGTTATGGTATTTGTGTCTAAAATTAATAAAACAACGATATTAGTCCATTCAATCGCAATAATTATGAAGAAATTTATAAAAACACAAAAACCCTTGATTTTTGCTTTACATAAAGGATATTCTCTTATTTAGAGGTTAAAAGTAAAAAAAGGTTAAAAGTAAAAAAATGGAGGATTCTATGAAAAAAGTGCTATTTTGTGCCCTAGTGGCATTGTCTGTCGATATGTCTGCTATGGAGAGTTATGTAGGCGCATCTGGCGACATGCCATATTCAGGAAATGTATCGTATAATGACTTAGAAGATCGTGGCGATACACCATTGCATCAAGCTGCATATAAGGGTGACGTTAATAATATTTATAAATTTTTGCGCAGTCATGATGTAAATGTAAGAAATAATTTTGGAGAAACTCCGCTTCATTATGCTGCAGAAAATGGACAAGTAGATGCTGTAATGGCTCTTTTGGCAGCTGGGGCAGATGTTAATGCTATTGATCGAGATGGTGATACTCCACTACATATGGCAGCACTTGAAGGCCATGATGCAGTAGTAAGAGCTCTTGTTGACGCAGGAGCGCGAGTTGATAAAGAGAATTTTGAAGGCGAAACGCCTTTTGGTTTTGCACAATTAAGCGGTAATTCTGAAAATGTTTGGCCTGCTCTTATGCCTGCTGGGGCGTTGAAATATTCACCAACAAGGTTTCAGGAATAAAAGCTTACTGGTGTAAGTTTGCAAAAATAATAGATTAATGAAAAAAACCACTCAATACATGGGTGGTTTTTATTTTTTTAAATCGTATTTTTTTTGCTTAGAATTTGGACGTTTGTTAAAGATGAAGAATGGTGCCCAGAGATGGAATCGAACCACCGACACTGTGCTCTTCAGGCACATGCTCTACCACTGAGCTACCTGGGCTAATTAATTTTCAAAGGATTGAAAGAATGAATTATGATCAATTCATAGTTTAGAATACCTGTAGCTATAATATTTGTCAAAGGTTTGCGATACTTTATTTTCTTTTTTTGAAAAATACATAAGATTGTCATGTGAGGTATAATAATCATAAGACGCTGTCAAAAAAAGAAGGATTAGTGGAATGAGGGTGCTCGCATCTGGATCTTATAATGTTGCTTGGTTTAAATTAGCTGATTTTGTGTCTCGGGGAGAAAAAGAACGAGCATTAAACATTCATAGATTGCTTATGCATTCAGTTCAGGATGTTGCCATAGCATATCAGTTAGAGGGCGATATTTTGTTAGCATTTGATGATGATGCAGCCCTAGATCGTTATCATGTTGCTGCTAATTTGTATAAAAAATCTGGAAAAATACAACAGGCAATTAGTGTTTATGAACATGTCTCTTTGTTTAAAGAAGATGAAAATATTTATGAAGCGCTGCTTGATATTTATATTTTTATACAACACAATCCTGGAACTTTAGAAACATTTTCAAAGTTTGCAAAAGTTTGTTTGCAAAAGAATAATATGGCACAGTTGGAGCAGTCGTTTCAGCGGTATGTTCTTGAAAGCTCGGTATTAATGCAGGCCCGTTTGAGTGCCCGATTAGTTCGAGCTCTTTTGCTGTATGATGAAAAAAACATACAAATTTCTACGTACACCTATCAAACAATCGATTTGTTTAAGCAGTCGTTATCAGAAGTTTTACAAGAACAAGCTTCATCTTTGTCAGGTGTTGATCAGTTTACGGAGTCTTTTGTTGGATTTGAAAAAAATCAGCATATGGATTTACAAAGATTTTTGTCAGATTTAAAAGCCTTGGATGCTGCAGAGTATAAAAAAGCTGCTAAATATTTAGAAGATCATTGCTAAAAGGAAGATATGAAGAATCGAATTGTTATATTAGGCGTTTTTTGTGGGTTGGTTTTACTATCAACTCGCTTGGAATGTTTGTTTGATAAGAAAAAAAAAGAAGATATATATACAAATCAAGGAAATGTTATGAGTAAAGTAGATCACAAAATAAGTGAAGTGTTATTAAATGAATTGCTTGCAAGTGAAGCAGTAATGCTTATGCAAACGTTAAACTACCACTGGAATCTAGTTGGTCCTGAATTTCATGACTATCATTTACTGTTTGATAAGCAATACAATGTTCTTTTTGCTGATATGGATAAGATAGCTGAGCGTGTACGCGCAATTGGCGGTATTGCTGCAGCATCTATGAAAGATTTTTTAAAATTATCACCGCTCAAAGAAGATAGAGGCAAGTTGCCAGAACCGAAAAAAATGATTGTTAATTTATTAAAGCAGTATGAAGGCTTGATTGAGCTACTTAGAGATGGAATCACGAAGCTTGAAAAATCTAAAGATTATGGCACGAGAAAGTTTCTTGAAGACTTGATTGAACAACATGAAAAAACTGCTTGGATGCTACGATCTTTGATAGGCAAACAGTAGAAGTTATAAATCAACTGTTCCAGAAATATTGAGTTCGTCGAGCTTTGAAATTATATCAAGGTTTAAAGAAATCAGCTTTTTGGTAATAAGTTTTATAGTTTTGTCATTTTCTTGATAACTCATACGAAGGGGGATTTTTCCTCCTTCTATTTTTTTGATTACTTCTATGTGCTGTAGGGTTGCATCATCTGGAAGTTGCAGTGTGACCTGATTGATTTTATCCCATTCATGAAACACTAGTTCTAGGGGAACCATTTGATTTGCTTTAATTTTGCACGTTGAGTGTGCGGTGATATCCACAGATCCTTTGACTATAAAAATAGAATAATTTTGTAACCATGGTTCAATTTCTTTAAAGAGTCTTGGGAACACAATTATTTCTGCGTGGTTATGCAGGTCTTCGATTTGCACAAAAGCCATGCGATCACCTTTTTTAGTTGAGATGATCTTTTTTTGGATAAGAAGTCCGCATGTGATAACCGTTGGCTCTTGTTGTACATGAGCTGGCATTGTTTTAATCATTTCTAAGATGTTATTGATAGTCGTTGTTTGAATCCAGGCAAGCTGTTTATCATGTGTTTGCAGCGGATGCGAGCTAATATAAAACCCTAATACTTCTTTCTCTTTTTCAAGTTTTTCTTTGTTTGTCCAATCGGCTTTAGATGCAAATGCGTAAGCTTGTCCTTGACCTGTTGTTGATTTTGCTGATCCAAACAGTTGCATTTGTCCAGTTAGCTTGTGCTCTTTTATTTCTAAAGCTTGTTCAATGATGTGTGCAAGTTCGTCAAACTTTTGTGCCCGATTTCCAGGAAGTTCGTCTAACGCACCAGCGCTGATTAAGTTTTCTAAGACGCGTTTGTTTGATGTACGCAAATCAATACGCTCGCAGAAATTTAATATATCTTTAAAAGGGCCGTCTTTTTCTCGTTGAGCGATAATGTTGTGTAATGATGCTAGTCCAATGTTTTTAATACCTTGTAAGCCAAACAATATTTTTTTATCTACAATAGAAAAATCAACTTGAGAATGGTTGATGCTTGGAGGTAAAAGTTCTATTCCCATATCGCGAGCTTCTTTTAAATAAAAAGCCATTTTTTCAGCATTTCCAGATTCAAGTGAAATTAAGCATGCTGCAAATTCAGCAGGGTAGTTTGCTTTAAGGTATGCCGTTTGATAGGCAATAAGCGCATACGCAGCAGAGTGAGATTTGTTAAAACCGTATCCAGCAAAATAAGCCATTAATTCAAAAACAGCATCAGATTTTTTATGATTAAATCCTTTAGCGTCTGCACGATCAACAAACATTTTCTTTTGCTCTGCCATGACGTCAGCTTTTTTCTTACCCATAGCGCGACGTAGGATGTCTGCCTCTCCAAGTGAGTAACCACCAACGATTGATGCAATTTTCATAACCTGTTCTTGATAAACAATAACCCCGTAAGTCTCTTCTAAAACATCTTTTAGCTCATTGAAGAAATAATCGATCGCTTGTTTTCCATGTCGACGTAAAATATAATCGTCAACCATTCCAGAGTTCAATGGTCCAGGTCTATACAATGCGTTTACGGCAATGATATCTTCAAATTTATCGGGCTTGAGTTTTCGAAGTACTTCTTTTAGTCCATCAGACTCTAGCTGGAACACGCCAGACGTTTTACCTTCTTGGATAAGTTGAAATGTTTTTGGGTCATCAAGCGGGATGTGATCAATGTCGATAGAAATGTTTTGTTGCTGTTTGATCAGCTTGAGCGTTTTTTTAACAAGCGTTAAGTTTTTTAAGCCTAAAAGATCAATTTTTAAAAACCCAATGCTTTCAAGTTCTGTCATAGCGTACTGGGCAACGATAGCATCATCTTTTGGGGGAATAAAAATAGGCAGCATTTCATGGGTCGGTTCAGGTGTGATCACAATACCGGCAGCATGCTTTGATGCATGACGCGTGACCCCTTCAAGCCTAAAAGCAATATCGAAAATATGTTTAACTGTTGGATTGTTGTCAATAAGTTCTTTTAGCTTAGGTTCTTGTTCAAGAGCTTCTTTGAGTGAAATTTTTAATTGATCTGGAACAAGTGCTGTGATCATGTTTGATTCTTCAAAAGGGAGTCCAAGTGCGCGAGCAACATCTTTGATAACACCTTTTGCAAGCATAGTTCCAAAAGTAATAATTTGGCAAACTTTGTCGTGACCGTATTTGTCTTTAATGTAATTGATGACCGTTTCTCGGCCTTCAATGCAAAAATCAATATCGATATCAGGCATGCTGACACGTTCTGGATTTAAGAATCTTTCAAAGAGTAAGTTGTATTTGAGTGGATCAATGTTAGTAATTTCTAGGCACCAGGCAACAAGAGCTCCGGCTGCAGATCCACGACCAGGACCAACTGGAATATCGTTACGTCGAGCCCACATAATAAAATCACTTACAATTAAAAAGTATCCGACAAATCCCATTTGGATTATCAGATTCATTTCTAGCTCTAAGCGATCAATATATTTTTGTTTTTCTTCAATAGGGAAACGTTTGTTTTTGGCAAGTGTTTCGAGACCTTCACGACATAGATTTTGAAAGTGTTGTTCAGGGGTAAGCTGTGCTGGTGTTTGAAATTGTGGAAAGAAAAGTTTCTTTGTTTCAAATTCAAAATTGCACATGTCTGCAACTTTTCCTGTGTTGTACACGGCTTCAGGATGATCTTTGAATATTTCAAGCATTTGAGCTTCGGATCTCATGTATGCGCGACATTCTTTAAAACTAAAACGTGTTGGATCATCAAATCTTTTACCTGTGCCAATTGCAAGCATGATTTCATGTGCTTCATGGTCATCAGGTCCTATGTAGTGACAATCAGTTGTTGCAACGACATCAATTCCTAACTTTTTACTTAATTCAAAAAGTTTTTTGTTCATAACCGCTTGTTCGAGCTGGTCTTCTGGTTGCACTTCAAAATAAAAACGATCTTTTCCAAATCGCTCAATAAACCAATTAATTTGCTTGAGAGCTTGTTCGTCTTGATCATTCTTTAAAAGTTGTGGGATGTGGCCGCCTAAGCAACCACTGGTGACAATTAAACCTTCTGAGTGCTGTTCAAGTATGTTGTAATCAATCCGTGGTTTAAAATAAAAACCTTTTTGGTATGAAAATGCAATAAGCTTGCATAGGTTTTTATATCCGGTTTCATTTTGAACAAGTAGAATGAGATGGTAATATTTTTTATCGACAGATCTTTGATCAACGTCTTCTGTTATATAAGCTTCCATGCCAAGAATTGGTTTGATGCCAGCTTTTTTACAGAGCTGAAAAAATTTTACAGCCCCAAAAATATTTCCATGATCCGTGATAGCAAGAGATTTTAAGCCTTGTGCCTTGGCGTGATCAACCAACTTTGGAAGAGTGATAGCACCATCCAGTAGTGAGTATTCCGTGTGAAGATGTAGATGTGTAAAATGCTTTGTCATATCACTAGCGCGTTGTTTTAAACATTAAGGGTGTTATAAAATATTTTGTGCTTGTTCGCGAGCTTTTTCTAAGTCTGCTTTTATGTCTATAGTCATAGAGCTTATTGCAATATGAGAACATTTTGAAGCAATCGTATTTGTTTCGCGATTTAATTCTTGTAGTGTGAAATCAAGTTTTTTTCCTTTAGAAAGCGAGTCTTGATCTAAAAGTTGCACAATGCTTTTTACGTGTGAGCTAGCGCGGACGATTTCTTCGTTTATGTCTATTTTTTCAAGCTCGGCAAGCAACGTGATCTTTTGATTTTCTAGTAAGCAATTATCCACAGAAAGTTCTTGGGTTGCAGATTTTTGCAAGTTTACAATCAAAGCTTCAAGTTCCTTTTTTTTAGCAGCAATAGCTTTGATAGAAGATTTTTTTATCAGAGTTAAATTCTTTGAAATGTTTAATACATGATGTTTGATATCGTCGGCAAGAACGTTTCCTTCGCTTTGGCGAGTCAGGATCAAACTATCAGCAAGAGTTTCAATTGCAGCTAAGATTTTTTCTTCTGTTTTGCTGTTTAAGTTTTCTTCTTCGACAAGTAAGATGTTGGGAAGTTGAAGAAGTGTCTCTAAAGACACTTCTTCTTTCAGATTACAGGTTTTTTGGATGATTTTTATGGCATCCATGTATTCAGTAATGGTAGTTAGAGATGGAATAACCACATGTTTTGTTGAATCATGTTGGATTTTGATAGTGAGATATATATGACCGCGTTCTAATTTCTTTTTTAAAATACGATGGATCAACACTTCCAAATTGTTGATGATGTATGGTAGCTTGCAGGTTGTCTCAAAATATCTAGAGTTTAGTGCTTTTAGGTGCAAAGATAAAGAAAGTTTTTCTGTTTTAGCTGTAGGTATTTCAGCAATGGCTGATGAAAATCCGGTCATACTTTGGGTCATATAGGTTCTCATTTATCCAATGTTAGTGTAGACGTTTTGTACGTCGTCATATTCTTCTATTTTTTCAAGTAAATTGAATGCTTTTTCTTCAGCATCAGCTTCAAGCGTGATAAGGTTTTGTGCAACCCATTCAATTTGTGAATCATCAATTTTGATGTCTAATTTTTTTACGGCTTCGGTAACTTCGTGCAAACTAGCAAGAGGCATGCTGATAGTTAGAGTGCCATTTTCAATGGAAATATCTTTTATGTCAAAGTCGATAAGTTGTTCAAACAAGATATCTTCTGATAGTCCAGCTGGAGCATGAGCGCGCACAATACCTTGGCGTTCAAACATCCATGATAAAGATCCAGTTTCTGCAAGGTGACCACCATTGCGAGAAAAAATGTGACGAAGATCAGCCACAACGCGGTTTTTATTGTCTGTTAAAACTTCAATGACGATAGCAGTTCCAGATGGTCCATGTCCTTCATACGTAATCGCTTCGTACATAACGCCAGGAAGCTCGCCAGTTCCTTTTTGAATAGCGCGCTGAACGTTGTCAGCTGGCATGTTAATTTCTTTTGCCTCATCGATAAGATGTCGGAGTCTTGGATTTCCAGATGGATCTCCGCCTGATTTTGCAGCGATGGTAATTTCTCTTACAAGCTTGGTAAATTCTTTACCGCGCTTTGCATCTTCTTTAGCTTTTTTATGTTTAATGTTGGCCCATTTGGAATGACCTGCCATGTTTATGACTCCTCACATGCAAAAATCGATTAATACATCTTGAATTTTGTACACGATATAAGGTTAACTTGTTACAAGCAATTTGTCGAATTGATCTGATGTAGATTAGAAAAAAAGGACTATGTAATGTTATTTTGGCAATCTTTTTCACTCTTATTTCCTGTGGCTTGACCACAGGATCCAGCATAAAATAAGAATCATTTTAATTTTTTATGGTATTAAAATGACTTACAATGTATTGCTGGGCCCTGTGGTCAAGCCACAGGGAATAGGGAGGGGGGAGATGCTTTTATTTTTATTTACAAAAATCTCAGATTGGGGAAGACTTATTCGTAATTTTGATTACAAAATTGATGCTTGGCCAAGAAACTTTTTTTGAAGTTGTGGTAACTTCGAGTAAGGAATTTGGCGTCCTTTGGACGTTTTCTCTAAAAAACCTTGCTGTAAAAGATAGGGTTCGTATACCATTTCGATAGTTTCTTTATCTTGTCCTGTCAACGATGCGAGCGTGTCAAGACCAACAGGTCCACCTTTGTATTCGACAATGATTTTTTTGAGAAGCAGATTGTCAATGTGTGTGAGTCCATGTTCATCAATGCCAAGGGTTTGCATAGTATGAAGAACGAGCTCTGGTGTTGCAATATTGTTATTTTTGATTTGAGCGAAATCTCGAATTCTTCGTAAAAGTTTTTTAGCAATTCGCGGAGTTCCGCGAGAACGAATAGCAAGAAGTAATGCCGCTTGATCAGACATTTCCATGTTGAGGTGTGTCGCATTTTGTGTGATAACTTGCGCCAGTTCTTCGTGGCTATAAAAATCAAGTGCTTCAATGATGCCAAATCTGCTTCGCAGTGGAGCTGAAATAGCTCCAGATTTTGTTGTGGCGCCAATTAATGTAAATGGCTGCAAGGGAAGAGTCACGGTACGTGCGCCAGGACCTTGGCCAATTATGACATCGATTTTAAACTGCTCCATAGCTGAGTATAAAACTTCTTCAACGCTTGTAGGAGTTCTATGGATTTCATCAATGAATAAAATATCATGTTTTCCAAGACCAGAAAGAATTGCAACCAAGTCCCCAGTTCTTTCAAGCATAGGTCCACTACAGATTTTAATTTGTACATCCATAACATGTGCCATGATTTGGCAAAGTGTTGTTTTTCCCAGCCCTGGAGGGCCAAAAAGTAGCATGTGATCAAGCGCTTCATTTCGAGCTTTGCAAGCTTGTACGTAGATGCTCAGTTTTGCTTTGAGTGATTCTTGACCAATGTAATCTTGGAATGTTTGGGGTATAAAATCGTACTGATGATCACCGTCGGTTGTTTGGTTTATCAACTCAATAGCGTTATCAGTATCTTGATGATCATCTTGCATAGGATTAAATCTGTTTTGATTGTTCATGGATAATGTTTTTTATGGGTAATGTTTTACAGCAACACGAATTCGATTTTTATTGCCGAATTCAGGCTGTCATAAGATACAAAGTTTCTAAAACGATGTAAAAGAAAAAGATTTAAAAAGTGATTCGTTTGTTAATAATCTAAATTATAATGTTCGATTATCTGATTTTTTTCTTTTGTTGTTAATCGGCCCTCTTGATGTTTTTTTCTTGCCAGGTGTAACTCGTTAAAATCGTTTATTCGTTTGAGCATAGATTCTAATAGCTCACGCTTTTCTTCTCGTGTCTTTATTGTGTCGTTTATAGAAATTAGATGCTCCTGGTATGCTTTAGCGGTAAAATGATCAGAAGAGTAGGCTGTGTGTTGATTCGATCTAAATTTTGTATCGATTTTTTTATCTAAGAAAGAAATTTCTTTTTCAAGGCTAAGTCTTTCTTTGAGATCAGAAATATTTTTGAGCTCTCGGTCTTTGATAGCTTTATTAAGGGCTTCTTTGAATGTTGAAGCTGATATATCAGATAGATATTCTGTGTTTGTTGATTGTACACATACAAAGCTAAATAGCAGCATGCTGCTTAAAAACAACATATTTTTTTTCATATACGCCCCCATTTTTATAGACCCCTTATTGGTTTTAGTATGGCAAATCGTATGTGAAAAAAGCAAGATTGTGACTGTTTTTTCTTAAACAGGTCTGTTTTCTTCGTCTGACAGGTTAAACTGGATCAGCTTTGATTTGTTTTTTTTTATTAGAATGGTTTATTTTATTTCTACATAAAAAAGATGGTGATGTTGTTTTTGCTTCTTGTTATGCTTCATGCATTAAGTTAATTAATGATCTGTTTGATGAAATGTAATTAGGGTAAGGCATGCGTTTAAATGTTTTGGTTTTGGGGGTCTTTTTTTTCAGGGTATGATTTTTTCTTCCAATCCGTTATGTGCTCCAAGGCGCTCATCTGGCTCAATGGGCAAGTCGTCAAATTTTGCACATCCTCGACCAAGAACAGAAATCGTGCTTCAAGCATTGTTACCAGAAATTAAGTTTAGAAAGTCTTTAAGGGCAGATGTTAAGTCATCTTTTAATCATTCTGGGCAAAAGCGTGGAATTTCTGTAACTCCAAACGAAGAGATGGTTGTTTTTAAAACACCACGGTTGCTTGCCAGGCAGCAAATCGTTGCTCAAGATTTAATTGTTTTTCGAGCACGCAATGATGCGTATCATGCACGTATTTGCCAAGAAATTAAAGAGTTGAAGTTGTTTTTTTCGAGATAGATTCTAATAAAAAAGTTGTGTGTTGTCTGCCCGTGATGTTTTACATGTCCTGGGCATATCTTTGGCACGTGACGCTGTTGATGCAGCCAAGGCTCGCAAAAGTGGTCCAAATGTGTGTAACTCCATAGCTCATAAAGGGC
>Ga0247841_10010495_pt1 | contig 12605 bp, 15 predicted proteins | sample LaCruzMarch2015__2_FD_192410 | JGI IMG/M metagenome (GOLD analysis project Ga0247841, IMG submission 192410) | Freshwater microbial communities from meromictic Lake La Cruz, Castile-La Mancha, Spain - LaCruzMarch2015_18m | ecosystem: Environmental > Aquatic > Freshwater > Lake | place: Spain... | reverse complement strand
GTTCTGATGTAGTTGTTGCTAATGTGTGGGGAGAACAAGACATAGCCCCATCTGGAAGCCTATTAGATTATAATAAAGTATATGTATCATTGATTCCTGATACATTTGGAACAGGAACCATATTGACATCAGCATCAAGTGGAGGTGTGGATGTTCCATATGAATATTCAACCGTATGGAAGACAGATATATCAAGATTCTTGGAACCTCGGAAGATGCTGAGTGCGTATGAGGAATACGTTGTTCCTGAAATGGTATATTTTACAGTAGATATTGGTATCAAAGTAAAACGTACCTATCTGTTTGCTAATGTTGCTACTGATGTTATGAATAAATTGATATATTATTTTGATGCCGCTAACAGGAATTTCAATGAGACCATATCATTTACAGATATAATGGAATATATACTTGATCCACTCAATGTTTCAGAATTGGATGATTTTGACCAAGTAAAAGGTATACAAACATTGATTATCAGAAATATGGATGTTGTGGATTATACAATTTATGAACCCAATTATGATGGAAATTATCCACAATATACAGTGGATAATACTACATACATTGTGAATGAAAATAAAGTTAGACATATTGAAATAGGACATAACCAGTTTCCAGCAATTTCAATAGATGATTGTACCTTCTTAGAGGAGACATAAGATGCCTAAGTTTTCCGATGTTCCTTACTTCGTGCTCAATAATATATGTAAGGGTATAACAGATACAACTTCAAGTAGAGCTTCTACCTTGAAAACGGTTGGACATACTGCCAAATCAGCTGGTGGACATGGTATGGAAGTATATTTGAGAACCGCTGATCCTTTGAATAACTATACTCGTTTGAAACTTATGCCTATTGAGGGAACACCCACTGATAATAACTTTAGATTCACTTTTATACCATCAACCTCTACCGTTCACACTCCTTCCGAACTCACACTAACCGAATTGATGGAATCTGTTGAATCAGAATACAATAAAGTTTATTTCAGAAAGAATTTTCCTCTACACAACCTTGTAGAATCACTAGATACGGATGTGTGGACAAAGAAACATATGCAATATTTGGAGAGTAAAACATGGACAGTAGAACATAATTTTGGTGTTCTTAGAAATGTTAGAAATGCTGATAATTTTGTTATTGTTTGCACGGATTTTGATGGAAATATTTTATATCCCAAAACCATTGTGAGTTCTGGTGTAAATCATTGTGTTCTTACTTTTGATGATTATTGTACAGGAGTGGCTGATATGACTTTATCCAATCAGTCCGCATTGGATAACTTTGTCAATCCCAATAAAACATATGTTTATTTTGGGGATTTGTTTGTTGAAAATGTTGTAGGTAATATAGTTTCCGTGCCGTATTATGGAATGAAAGATTATGTAATGGAACTTATACCTCCTCACAATAGAAACGATCAGTTGGCAAAGTTTATGGAAGTATATTTTGATCAACTACACCAACAGATATATCATAGAATAGGAGACTTGTGGTCATTCAATGATCCTGATGAATGTAACATAGATTTTCTACACTATCTATACAGAGTGTTTGGAGTAGCTGCAACAAGTCTATTATCTGAATTGAAACAACGCCAATATCTTGCAGGTCTGCCTTTCTTATTGAAAAGAAAAGGTACCTATGCCTCACTTTATAATATCTGGCTATCCGTTGTAGATAAGACTACCAACTATCTCAATGTATATGAAAGATGGCATGATTATGATATTCCATCAAACATACCATTACCATACTTTGAAGATTTTATGTATACGGGACACACTGAATATGCAGATACTCCAAAATTAGGTGGGGCTGGTTATGGTTATTATGCTCCTTTCACGACATTAGCTGATACTTTTGTTGGAATCATTGATGAGCCTTCCGATCTATGGAATATCCAACATACTATGGCGTCAAAAGAACTGATCGTCCAATGTTATAACACTGATTTTGAAATGATATTTCCTACCCATGTCACTATGGTTAGTGATTATTCAATCAGAGTAGAATTTCCTGAAGGAATGTTAGCAGAAGGTTTCGTATTAGTCGCTAAATCAGAGTATACACATGAACAGATAGTGGCTTCAGCTAATTGGGCTGTAATACATGGTTTGCCAAATATGGAAGTATTCACTTCTATTACAGATTCAACTTATGATGTGATTATGCCTGAGAATACTGTCCTTACAGAAGATCCTGGATATACGGTTTCTTTTGGAATATCTGGATCGCCATCCGGATACGGTTTCACTGCGGATAATACTTTCTTGGTATTACAGGAAGACTTAGCATATGAATGGCAATCAGTACATCCTTATAATATATATGTCATAGTTCAATATTATGATAATTATAATAACCAAATATTTCCAGACATAGTAAAACTTGCTAAAGGCGAAGTCAAAGCCACCTTCCCTCAACCAACTCAAGGATATGTTATTATAAAGAAACTTGTAGAAAATATCGTTGATCCTAACGCCTCAAAATGTATCAGTCCACATTACAGGATTGAAATTGATTTGAGCAACGAGCCCATTAGTAATACTGATATTATGGATGAACCACATATTTCCACACTGATAGAACAGTGGAATATAATGAGACCTGTAAGTAAGTATTCACATAATTCTATGTTGATTTCTCCTAAGACGGATTTTTCATATAATTATATGAGTTTATATAATAATCTCACCAAGTCAGCAAATCTCTATAGTAAGTCTTGTATCTATATTGATGTCAATGACACCGGTAGATATGTATATGTGAGAAGGTCTGGTGGTAGGATATGGAAGATTCAACATGATTTAGGTAGTAGTGTTATTACTCAATGTTTTGATTCTAGAGGAAGAGTAATAGAACCAAAATCTTTGGTAGAAACATCTACCAATACTGTGACAGTAACATTTGCAAGTCCACAATCAGGATATGCTTTCATTAGTCCAGCTGATTCAGTTATACCTACAATAGCTCCATCTGCTTCATGGCAGGTATTCCATCAGTTATCAGGTGGTGTATATGATTATGACCAAAATTATCCACTTGTGCAGCTAAACGATACAACAATTTCTAAGATGATACCATCTAGTGTTACATCGGTAAGTAAAGATGAATATACTGTAAAATGGTATGATGTTACTGAAGGATCGGCTTTTAGTGGTATTATAGATGACCAATTCACACAAACACTACCAAGTACCACTTGGTATATCAATCATTTATTCAACACTGTTTACTTACAAGTTGGAGTGTATGATAATGATGGTGAAATCTTGTTCCCAACAAATATTACATTGATAGATTCTTATAATATCAAAATAACATTCTCAGAAGCTGTTTCAGGATATGTAACTCTTAGAAGAATTGGTTCATCGGCTTCAATTTATGAAGTTGATATTATTGAAAACCTTACACATGCTGAAGTAGGTTACGGAACATCAGGTATAGGATGGAATCCTGTTCAATATAATACATTGGAAGCCAGCTATGGTGGTCAATATACACTGACTAAGACAGAAGATACCAATTATTTTTATGTCAAGGCAACAATTAGGGAAGATATTGTTGATATGAATATTACTGAAATAGGATTATTCGGAAGTAGAGCCGCTGTTCCAGAAGATATAGTTATTGTATCATTCTATAGTTATTGTTCACCAATATTCAAACCAGCTGGTGTTGATTTGGTTATATGGTATAGGCTTTTGAAAACTAAGTAGGAGAATAAGATATGGCAAGAGCACATTATTTTTGGTATATAACGAATGAAGAAGGGCAACCAGTCAATGCTGCTGATGTAAAAGTGTATATAGCTGGAACTACTAATCCAGCTAAGATATTTTTACAGGAATCAAGCATAACATCCATAGAAACACTACCACAAATAGCATCAGACATCAATGGATTTTTTCAATTCTGGATAGCTGATGAACGAGAAATCAATGGATATGATGCTTCCACGAAGTTTACTATCAAATGGTCAAAACCTGGAATCATTGATGAAGGTACGATAGAATATATTGATTTTATTACACCTCCTAAAGCACCGTTTACTATAGGTATCTCTGAGTTGGATTGGTATAATGATGATGGGGACTGGTCCTATGATATAGAACATGGACAAGGAAATGCTTATCCTATTGTTCTGGCTTATAATGACACGACAGGACAAACATATCCAGTAATAGTTACATCAATATCGGTTGAAATGGTGAAGATAACCTTGGTTCCACCTGCTCTACCACTAGACGTTCATATTACTATTATAGGATAAGGAGTTAAGTATGGCAAGATCACATTTCTGGTATTATCTCAATAATAGTGAAGGACAACCAGTAGTAGATGCTACTGTTTCATTATATGTTGCGGGAACAACTACACCATTATATGTATATGATGAAGAATCTGGAAGTGCTGCAATCAATACTATACCACAACTTACTACAAATGTCAATGGATTCTTTGAGTTTTGGATAGCTGATTTATCTGAAATAAATGGATATGTGACCGGCTCTAAGTTTACCATGACTTGGTCTAAAACATCTGAAATAGATGATGGAATAATAGAATACATAGATTTCAATACACCTAGGGCACTTGCTATGACAACTGATGCCCTTTTTGATACAGACTGGACATCTAGTGGGGGATCCTACTACTATGATGTCGAACATAGTCTAGCCAATGAATACCCCATAGCACAATTATATGATGACACCTCCAAACTAATGGAACCTATCACAATGGAAACAATCGACCTCAATACCAGTAGGATCTGGAAATCCAATAAACCTAATTGTCATATTACGGTAATTGGATAAATTTTACATTGTGAATAAAAACTGTTAGAATGGAGGAAAGATTGGATAAGAATAGTAACTACGTCAATAACTCTGAGTTATTGAAAGAAGTAATATTGTTCAAATTGAATGGAGTGGCTAGTGAAGAATTGGGTAAGATGTTGTTGGACATAGCTAACCACTACACCACTAAAGGTAATTTTTCAGGATATACATGGAAGAAGGATATGGTAGGTGATGCAGTTCTGACTTGTTTGAAGTATTTGAGAAGCTTCAATCCTGATAAGTCTGATAACGCATTTGCCTATGTTACACAAATTTGTAAGAACAGTTTCAAAGCCTATATAAAGGTCCAAAAGAAACATATGGAAATCCGAGACGTTTGCCATACAAGATATACAGAAATAGTCGAGTCAGGAGATTATCATTTCAATCAAAACTCCATAGACTACAGGATCATGGCAGACCCCGCAAAGAAAAGGAAAGTAACAATCAAAACAAAGGAGTAAAGTGTGCCTGCTGTAATAGTCTGTGATACCCACTGTGGAATTCATTCAGCATCCAAGATGTGGCATGATGTAAACTATAGGTTGTTCCAACATATAGCTGATACTTGTGTTAGAAGGGATATACCCGACATCCTACATCTTGGAGATTGGTTCCATGATAGAAAGAGCCTCAATCTACAAACACTACAAACAACAATAGCATCTGCTGATTTACTGAAAGAGTTCAATGTCAGGATTTTACTTGGCAACCATGATCTGTTCTATAAGTATCAGTCAAAGCCAACAAGTCTTGATATATTCAAAGAGTTCAGAAATATTGAAATTGTTGATACTGTCAAGACGGTTGTAATTGATGGACAAACACTTACACTGGCACCTTGGAACACTGAAACTATACCAGCTTGTGAAACACTATTAGGTCATTTTGAAGTCACTGGATTTGGTATTCCTACCAAGTTCAAGTATGAAATTGGTGATTTTGCTAATTGTGATACCGTCTATTCTGGACATTTCCATTTTCCGATGGAACTATCTAACATAAAATATATTGGTGCACCCTTTCATATGGTGTTCGGAGAGTCTGGAGATAAACGTGGATACTACATCTTCGATCACGGAAAACTTGAATTTGTCGAATTTACAGAATATCCACGATTTCTTCGTCTGGTCGCCTCGGAAGATATAACTGAGACACAAGTAAAGGGTAATATAGTAAAGCTCACCTACACCCAAGATTTTGGTAATAATGGTAATTCTCGGATTTTGGAAATGGTTCAGAGCTACGGTCCAGTTCAACTTTATACTGATTTCAGCCAGATGAAAGCACCTGGAGAAGTAGTTGAAGATGTGAGACTGGATAGTGTTGAAGTGAAGTCAGGCAAAGAGATTCTATTTGATTATGTGGAGAACAGAACACTACCAGGTCATTTGAAGATTGGGATGTTGAAAAAAGTAATGGAAAGTCTTATGGGAGAATAATATGTGCACACGATATGAAGTACCAAGTTGGGCAACAATAAGTTGGTCATCAGCAACCAGTGGTAGTTCGGCAACAACAAATTGGCCCGGTACGGTGACATATATTATCAATCAAGAACAAATTCCAATACCACTAGGTACTTTGGTGCCTAAAAAGGAACCAATTTTACCAGATGAACTGTTTGAGTTTGAAGGTTGACATTCGTGTGTATTTGTGTTATAATGGTTGTATAAAATGAAAGGAGTAAGAGAATATGGGAAGATTTGAAGATTGTGATGAAGACATGGTAGACCTTTTAAGAGAGGTCACAGCGGAATATTTTCCGGAGTTCCGGAATGTCAGAGTAAAATGTTTGTTCGATATGAAGAAAAGAATGAGTGGTGGTAAGGTTGTTCTGGGTAGAATCCAGAAAGCGAACGATCTCATTAGGCATTTAACCGCCGAAGAGGCCCGTGTAGAAGACGGCTTCGATGCACTATTATATGTTGACCACAAAGCATGGACCAACATCGGACATGAAGACAGGATACGCATCCTGAGACATGAGCTTCGTCATCTCGACTTTAACACCAAGGGAGACCTGGTTGTGGTGCCGCACTCTATCTCTGACTTCTATGAGGAGATAGCTCTCAATGTCGATGACGCTCGTTGGGCTGAAAGGGTTGCCACACTAACAACAGACATCTACGACCAAGAAAAAGAACAAGCGGAAGGAAGAACTACACCACGAAGGGGCGGACGACGAAGATAAATCAAAGAAACTTCCTCATGAATGTATAAATAGATGTAAATAATACACGTGAGAAGACATTTATGAGGAAGTTGAAAGTAACATATGATGATGTGGTGAAACATTATGCTGATTTTGGCTATACCATATTGACATCTAGAGAAGATTTTATAAACACCAACGCGACCCATCTGGAGTATAAGTGTTCACAAGGACATTCACACCATGGCAGATATGTAGCTAAAGGTGATAAAATACGTTGTCCTTATTGTTCCGACCGAATGTTCGATAGAAATAGGGTTATAAATGATTTCACAAAGAGAGGATTCAAAGTCACATCAAGTCTATCGGAAAGAGTGACATCAACAGAACATATTGATTATATTTGTGATGAAGGACACAGCCATCAAACAACCTACTATGTGATGAAGAAAGGCAGAGGATGTGCATATTGTTCAAATCGTAAAGTTTTTTTCAAGGACATCAAAACATCCTTTGAAAACGACGGATACACACTTCTTATAACGGAAGAAGAATACGTCAACGCCAGAACACATCTACCATACATATGTCCCAAAGGCCACAAACATAGTATAACACTTTATAACTGGAAGACAGGAAAACGTTGTCCTTATTGTTCAGGTAGAGATAGAAAAACATTTGAGGTGGTGAGCAAGTCATTCAAACTTGAAGGATATACGTTGTTGACCGATGTTTATATTGATTGTAGACAGTATATGCCTTATGTCTGTCCCAAGGGACATCATCACAAGACAACATGGACAAACTGGCAGTCCGATTCTAGATGTCCTTACTGCTTACGGTCCAGAGGCGAAGAAGAAGTTTTCAATCTTGTATCCAAGGAAGTAGAGTGTCTATCTAGGGACAGAACGCAAATATTGAACCCTATAACAGGAAACTATTTTGAACTCGATATATGGATACCCACACTACGAAAAGCTATAGAGTTCAACGGGGACTACTGGCATGGTAAAGTAAAAGCCAAACATCATGATAAGTTCAAGATTGATGAGTGCAAGCGGTTAGGTATAGAACTTTTAGTCATAACCGATACACAGTGGACAAACAATAAAGAAGACTGCATTGAAACGATAATGAGATTTATAACGGAGGATTGATGATAGATACAGACAAACTGGTTTTATTGGACTTTTCAGCATTGTGGTGCAGACCCTGTCGCGCACAGGAACCAATACTGGAAGAGCTCCAGGAGGAGTATAATGACATCCTGGAGGTGAGGAAAATAGACATCGACAAGGACATAGAACTGGCCAACCAATACAGTATCCGTAGTGTTCCCACGATGGTATTCTTAAAAAACGGAGAGTTCATGGATGCAGTAACGGGACTCACCACCAAGAGGGTTTTGGCTGAAAAGGTTATAAGGTATAGCTAACATGAGTGATAACTACAAACTGTTGGAAGAAGTGTATGCCATGGCACACAAACAGGCATCCGATGGTAAGGGTAATGAACGTCATGCAGACGATAACCCTTACCAGGAACAGCCTATCATGTGGATAGAGAAGTATTTTAAGTCATATCAACTCGGACAGTCGGTGAAAAAGTTGCATGAGTCCCAGAGACTACCCAAGGAAGCCGCCATCAATGAGCTTCTGGGTGCAATCAACTACATCGCTGCTAGGGTCATTTATTTGAAGGAGAATATGTGATTATTCATATAAATAGAAATGAAGGTAATCCAGATGTGCCAACATACTGGAAACAGTGGGAGTTGTTTCACTGCTGTCCCTTCAATATTTCTATTTATACAGGAGTTGTGTCTATGAGTAAACCTATTTCTACCAACCAATGCTATGTTTATGTATACCTTGATCCACGTAAGCCTGGAAACTTCATCTATGGTGAATACCAGTTTGACCATGAACCCTTTTATATTGGTAAAGGCAGCAATGGTAGAGCTTGGATACATCTAAAAGAGAACTCTTATAACCCTCACTTTAATAATAAAATAAAGAAGATTCAAAAGGTTATAGATCGTGATCCACATATCATTATATACAAGAATGGAATGAGTGATATTGATGCTTATTTATTAGAGGAGAGAATGATAGGTGTTCTTGGAAGAACCAATATCAAGACAGGACCATTATGTAATCTCACCATTGGAGGTATTGGTGCTGGTAGTGGTGAAAACAACCATTTCTATGGTAAAACACATACAGATGAATCAAAACAAAAAATGAGTGAATCACAAAAGGAGTCAAAGTATCAAATGAAACAAAACAAAAAATGAGTGAACATAATGCCAAATACTGGACATATAATGATATGAGTGAAGAAATGAAACAAAAAATGAGTAAAGCTAAAATAGGTAAACCAGGTGTTTTTACCGGAAGAAAACACTCAATGGAAACAAAACAAAAGATGCGAGAAGCAAAATTGGGTAAAAAACTTACAGAAGAACAAAGCGGAAGATAAGTGAGTCTGAAAAAGGAAGAATCTTCACTGATGAAGAACGATCAAAATTGAGAGAAGCGTGGGTAAGAAGGAAAGAGAATGAAACTACAATTTGATTCCATTACTTTTCGTAATTTTCTTACTTTTGGTGCTGTAGAACAAACAATAGACTTCACCAAGGGTCTCAATGTAGTTATGGGAATGGATGTTGAAAGAAATCGTTCAAATGGAAGTGGTAAAAGTTCTTGTTTATTGACTATTCCCTTTGCTTTATTTGGTAAAACTGATAAAGATGTAAATAAGGCTGGACTTATCAACTGGAAAAATAAGAAAAATTGTATGGTTAGTCTTAGTTTCAGTAAGGGAGATGTAAAATATCGTGTCGTCCGGTGTTTAAAACCAGATAGTCTGGAAATATATAGAGACAATGTGTTGATACCACTACCGTCTGATGTTAGAGAATATCAAAAAATGTTTGAGTCTGACATATTAGGATTTGACTTGCAAACATTTACTAGTCTAATACATACTAATCTAAATTCAGTCCAACCTATCTTGAAAATGTCTGTTCCAGAAAAACGTAAGTTTCTGGAAAGAATGTTTGGGTTGGAGATGTTCTCCAACCTTGTTTCCCGTGGAAACGAAAAAATAAGGTCTATTCAAGAGTCCATATCCAATCATAGACTTCAACAGGACTTCAATAACCGTGCCATTACTGAACAAGAAGAACAACTACGAAAACACACAATAAGATTGAATGGTTTGCCTAATACAGCCAATGAGATACGGGATTTGAAAGAACGTATATTGGCTATGGAAGACAAGTATGAAGGTCCCGCTGGAAGAACTGTTACATTAGGTTACAAGGTTGCAGAATCAGAAGCACGACTTGCCGATAAGTTGAAGTATCAGATTATTGTCAATGCAGAATATGATAAGATCAAATCAGAACTTCAAATATTCAATAACCAGTTGAAAAATTACGGCAACATTGAGAAAGATATGGAGTTATTACATACAGCAAGAAAAGATTTATTCAATCTAACTCATGGTGGACAGTCTATAACACAGACTGACTTGGATTTGGCAGAACTAACATTGGCGGAACTAAGAGTTAAGGGTGAAGGATATTCCAAGGTCATAACTGATTTGAAGATAGAACAACAATCAATATCTTCGGATTTGAAAAACCTCAAGGAGAAATTAGACTTACTTGCTGGAGATAAGTGTCCTACTTGTCAAAGTGAATTGAAAGATAATGACTTATTGAATAGTTTGAAGGCTGAATGTGGTAAGAAACATAGGTTGTCCATGGTAAACAATGGAGAACTTAGTGCGGCAGAGATTCAGCAAAAATGGAATATGGATTCCATATTAGGCTATATCAATAAAGTGGGTTCTACCAAGGCGACCTTGAAAGAGGTGAATAGATTACAATCTATTATAGAAAAATTGATGGTGTCTGAAATGCAACATGCTGCCTACATACAGGTAAAATTAGACATCATACAGAGAGAAAGGCTGCTTGGAATTGAACTGGAAAAGATTCAAGTTGTTAAAGTAGAAATAACTAGGTATCAGAACATTATCAAGTCTTGCACAGACGAATTGGAAAGTTTACAATCGGCTGTTTCTATGTTATCCTCATTAAAAGATCAGTTATCCAGACTTGAATTGAAACTACAAGAAGATGTGTGGATTGTTTATGATATTCAAAATATGATAAACGATTGTGAACAGAAGATAAAAGAACTTACAGGTATCAACAGAGACGCTACTAACAAGATTAATAAATTGAATGATTTGTTAGATTATGTCCAGTATGTAAAAGAAATGTGTCAGGATGATGGTGTAAAGCAATTTGCCGTCTCTAATACCATGCCATACTTGACTTCCAGAGTGAATTATTATTTGAGTGAATCTGGATGTAACTTCTATATCAAACTTACTGGATGGTTAGAGGAAGAGATAATGGGTGCAGGTATTACTAATTGCACATATGGAAATTTGAGTGGTGGAGAGACACGAAGTATTGACATCGCCCTCCAGTTGGCGTTCTTAGACATAGCTAGAATCAAGGCTGGTGTGTATCCTGATTTGATGGTGTTTGATGAATTGTTGGATAGTTCTGTAGACGGACCGGGCATTACTAGTATGATGAAGATTATAAAGACACTACAAAGGGAGATAGACGGTAAGGTGTTCTTGATAACTCATAGGAGTGAGATAAGTGATATAGATATTGATAATCTCTATGTCGTGGAGAAGTCGGGTGGATTTAGTCATGTGAGGAAAGTGTGATGAACTGGTATAGATATATATTTCCAAAAAAACCGGTCTTATCTTGGTTAGCAATTCTGATGTGTGGATTGGCATATCTGTTTGCAAAGAAACATCCTGATTATAGTTGGTTAGAAGTTATATTGTGTAGAATTGAAGGGCATCCTAATGGACCAATATGGTATGATAATTGGGGTGATAGTCCAAACATGCATTGTAAAAATTGTGGAGACGATTTGGGGTGATATATGGAAAAACTACGAGTAGAATTGGGTGATAAGTTACAAATAGAATTGAATGGTCGGAAGTTTTATTGGGATGATCTTTATGCTTTTTTAGAATGGTTTTCCTATAAAATGGGTAAACATACTAAAATAATTATTGATATGTTGATGGATGGTAGACTTGTTATCGCTGATGTTGATGGTGTTACTGATGAAATCATAGGTACAGTATATACAGATATGATGGATATGAAAAATGAGCTATCACGGATGGTAGATATGAATGTGAAGTATGCTAAAACTATTGATGAACAAGGTAAAACAATCAGAGAACTGAAAAATGACCGTAATGTTGATCTTCTTGAAAGTAGATTGATGTATGCTGAAAAAATGTTGGATAAGATAGGTATGAGTTTAAATTATAAAGAGAAACTAGTGGGAACAAAATAGGAGGTAAGGTATGGATATGTTTTGGCTGGGTTGTCTTTCTGTGGTGGTTATCATCTTTATGATAGCTATTGTAGTGGGGATGGTCCTGATATGGAAGATTACCAAGAGAGTAAGAAGCACCGAACAGACAACGGATGATATATATAGACATTGTAGTGATATGTCTCTCCGTCTGGATCGTAGAG
>Ga0247841_10010494_pt1 | contig 12605 bp, 12 predicted proteins | sample LaCruzMarch2015__2_FD_192410 | JGI IMG/M metagenome (GOLD analysis project Ga0247841, IMG submission 192410) | Freshwater microbial communities from meromictic Lake La Cruz, Castile-La Mancha, Spain - LaCruzMarch2015_18m | ecosystem: Environmental > Aquatic > Freshwater > Lake | place: Spain... | reverse complement strand
GTTCTGCTCGGACAATTTGAAAACCGTGCCGCCGCCCTCCAGTATCTCAAGGATCATCAGATTGGAGAAACCTATCCCGGAAGTTTTATTCAGAAATCCGTCATCCACTAAAAAATGAGGCTGGGTCGCCGCCTGCACGCACCGGGCAGTGGTGCAGAAGCAAATATTTTGCCGACCGGATTTAAAGCCGGTGATCCGAAATGCTGTCGCCACAAAAAGACAGAAGATGTGTCAAGGACAACATGCACCCTGACGTGTCCCGGGAACATCAGGGGTAATTCACTTGAAATTATCCAATATCAGCCCTGCTGATAGCAAATACAAAGCAAGAGGTGGGATGATCGGGCCGGCATCCTCCTTACCGCTTCGACGCCAGCAGGAACGCCTCCAACTTTCCCTTTTCCGTAAGGACCTTGATAACCATCTCCTGCGTGGTTGCCGGGATCTCCGGGGGCGTCTCCCTCCGCACGAGGGAGAGCGCCTCCGTCGGACAGGCAGTCACGCAGAGACCGCAGCCGATGCAGGTCGCGGGCGTCACGACGGCGATGTCGTCCTGCAGCGCGATGGCGCCGACGGGGCACCGCTCCTCGGCACAGATCCCGCAGCCGCTGCAAGCCTCAGGGTTCACCCCGGCCTGGAAGCCGCTCGTGGCGAAGGCGTGGGGGAGCTTAAGCTGGGTGAGTCCCCGGAGGATTGTGCAGCAGCACGGGCAGCAGTTGCAGATGAAGCCGGCGCGATCCTGGCTGTTGCTGCTTGTATGCACCAGCCCTGCCTCCTCGGCCCGATCCAGCACCTGTTTTGCCTCCTCCCGGCTGATCTCCCGGGCGTAGCCGCACTCCGTGAGGAAGCGCCCCGTCGCGTCGAACAGGAGGCAAACCTCCCTCGGGGCGTCGCAGGCCCCGACGCTGATCCGGCACGCGCAGGATCCCAGGCCGATGAAGCTGGCCCCGTCGATGAGGCGTGCAACCTCCTCGTAAGGATGGACGCGGATAGAGGTGTCCAGGGCCTCCCCCACGGGGACCACGCGAGCGAGCGGCGTCGGACTTCCCCCGAACGAGGCCCCCAGGCCGTCTGCGTGGTATTCCTCCCAGAGCTTCCCCAGACGTTCGTCCATGGGCGTCCCGCCAATCTTCATGAAGGGAAACTCGAAGAGGCCCGGAATTGTCGGCAGCAGGGCATAGGCGCGTTTCCCCTCCTTCACCCGGCTAAAAACGACGGCCCGGTCCGCCATTCCTTCCAGCAGGGACTCCGCCCTTTCCGGAGAGATCCCGCAGGCAGCGGCGATTCCCTCCGCCGGCTGCGGGGAGAAGCCCATCGCTGCGGCCACTAACGCTTCTTCCGGGTTGAAGAGGAGCCGGAGGATCTGGTCAAAGGCCTCCGATTTCGGCGCGCCGGAGGGGTGGGAATCGAGAGTCAAACGGAGTTTTTCGTAGCTGTTCATGGTTCCTCCTTTTCTTCGAGAAAATCTTACTTTTTGTCATTCGCGTGGATACGGGAATCCAGTCTTTTCAAGATGCTCCCATGGTCCTGGATACCCGCTTTCGCGGGTATGACGACTTTTTTACGAGTTTGCCCGGTTTCGGGAGATATTCGAAGGTCTCCCCTTTTTCAACTATTCCGGAAGGCCTCGATCTCAGCGGCCAGCCAGCTGATCCACTCGGAGACCCCCTCCCCCGTCCGGCAGGAGAGGGAAAGGATGCGGATCCCCGGGTTGAGGCGGAGCACCCTTTCTCTCAGGGCCTCCGGGTCGAAATCCGACCCCTCCAGGTAGTCGGTCTTGTTGATGATGAGCAGATCACTGACGGAAAAGATCAACGGATACTTGAGCGGCTTGTCGTCCCCCTCGGGAACGCTCAGGATCACGGCCCGCCGTGCGGCGCCGGTGTCGAATTCGGCGGGGCAGACGAGGTTCCCGACGTTCTCGATGATGATGCAGTCCAGGGCCGCGAGATCCAGCTCCCTGAAGGCGGCGGCGATCATCGGCGCGTCCAGGTGGCAGGCGCCGCCCGTCCGGATCTGCACCGCCGGGATCCCCTCCCGGGCCACCTTTTCCGCATCGACCATCGCGTCGATGTCCCCCTCGATCACGGCGATCCGGAATGCATCTTTCAGCGCCCGGACGGTCCTGAGGATGAGGCTCGTCTTCCCCGATCCGGGGGAGGACATCAGGTTCAGCATGAAGACGCCATGCCGCCGCAGCTCCGCCCGGATATCGCCCGCCTCCTGCCGGTTTTCGGCGAGGAGTTCCTCCCGCACCTCGATCAACCGCACTTCCACCATCATCTCTCCTTATTTCTCCGGCAAGTGAACATGTTAATGGTTGTCATGTCGGACCCCGTACCCAGTACGGGGCAGGCCCGATCCGGTATCCAGTGCCGTTCTGGATTCCTGCATTCGCGGGAATGACGCGAGCAAGGCAAGCCTCCGGAAATTGACCAGAATCCGTTAAACCACCTCGATCTGCTGCACGAAACACTCCCGGCCGGTAGCGAGCGTCATCTCCGCCGATGAGCAGAGCGGGCAGCGGATCGCCTCGCGCGTCCGGGGATCGGCCGGGAAGACATGCCCGCACGCATCGCAGCGAAACGTCGTCGGTATGCGTTCGATCCGGATCACCGCCCCCTCCGCGATGGTTCCCCGGCTGAGATGGTCGAAGTAGCGCTGCACCCATTCGTTGACGAGATCGCTCAACCCGCCGATCCTCACGCTGATGCTGACGACTTTCCCGGCTCCGCCCTCGCTTGCATGGCGGAGCACAACCTGGAGAAGACTTTCGGTAACGGCAAGCTCATGCATGATTAGACCTGGATTCCCTTCCCGTTTATGCGCCGCTTGTCGAGCAGGTTGGCCCAGCGGTACTTCTTGAAGTTGCCAGTGAAGAACGTCGCCTTGCCGCCAAGTTCCTCGGACTGGCGGTCCATGTCGTCCATGAACTTGTAAATCAGGGCGATGGTGATCTGTTCCACCTGCGATTTCGGGTCGGGCACCTTGCCGACCAGGATATCGCGGGCGGAATCGATGCGGGATTTGGTTTCGGAATCAAGCACGGCGGCTGCCTTTCTCCTGAACATGATAGGCGGCTTTGCGTTCGCGCACTTTAAAGCCGATTCGTCGGCGAGATGCATGGGGGGGCGTCATAAGCTGGCGAATGGCATCGAAAACGATGCGAGACTGGGCGTCATACTTCTTTTCCATCTCCTCAAACTTACGGGCAAGGTCGGCGTGGGTGGATAGTATGACCCGCAATTGAACGAAAGTGCGCATGATTGCGATGTTGACCTGAACGGCGCGTGGGCTGTTCAAGATGCCGGAGAGCATCGCGACGCCCTGCTCCGTGAAGGCATAAACGTTCCTGGCGTGCTTCATGGCTGAGGAACATATCACAAATTGTGATATGTTCCGTATCTCCTCGCGAGTCAGCTCGAACATGAAATCATTGGGGAAACGGTCGTGGTTCCGTTTAACAGCCTGGTTCAGGACGCGCGTCTCCACGCCATAGAGCATAGCCAGATCACGATCGAGCATGACCTTTATACCTCTGACAGACAAGATTGCCTGTTGAATTTTTCTGTCGACATTATGTCAGTCTCCATCAGCATTCACCTCACTCTTATCATCTTTCCTTTGGAGGTCACAAAATGTGACCTCCAATCCATAAACTCTCTCATGCTGCGAATTGGTTCAATGAAACATAATCCTTAACGTACTCCGGGATGACGGTGCGCCACTGGTCGAGGGCGCGAACATGCTTGTCCATACTGAACGCATCGAGACCACGGCAATGGGAAAATCCACTTCAGCCAGGCGCTTGCATTCTTTCGGGATCATCTTACCCTCTTTATTACCCTTTTTCAAGGGTATTACCCTTTTTCTTTCTCCATGCAGCCCCCGGGCCGCGACCAAGACATTCCACCGTCCCCGATTTTTGGAGGTCACGGAGGACTCGCCGCACCATGTCCCTGCTGACACCCGGACAAGCCCGCTGCAGATCGTTGAGCGTAAATTTTCCGGCAATATTTCTTATCGCCGATTCAACCAGATCCGTCTTTGCACCCCTCGGGCTTTTCACCTGGCCGAGCCGCTGTTCAAACTCTTTGTAAGCCGCTTTCAGTATGAAAAGAAGATAGTTGATATAGGGCCAAGGGTTATGATTGCCCTCGTGCCAGCCCTGGGATGACTCCTCCAGGGTCTCGTAATATCGCGCCTTATTCTGTTCGATCAGTCGCTCCAGGCTGATGTAACGGCACGCTTCATAGCCGAGGTGGTAGCACAGGAGGAGCAGAAGGAGTCTGGAAACGCGGCCGTTGCCGTCGCGGAAAGGGTGGATGCAGAGAAAATCCAGGTTGAAAGCCGCCAGGGCAATCAGAGGATGAACCCAAAGCTCCCGATTACAATGGCGCCAAAGGGTGGCCAACTCCCTGAGGCAAGCCGGCGTCTCGGCTGCCGGCACTGTTCGGAATCGCACACGCTGACGGCCGTCGGGGTATTTTTCGATGATATCGCTCTCCCTTTCCTTGTATTGGCCCGCATCCCATATCTCGCCTCGGCAGAACCGGTGCAGTTCCTTAACCGTCTCCTCCGTCAGGGGAAGTTTCGCGCCCTGCTCGTGCACTCTTTTCAGAGCTTCACGGTATCCTCTGACCTCTTCCTCGTTGCGATCTCGCAGCTTCGGCCTGCCGAAGATGACAGTGCCGATACGCGACTGATCAATCTCGATGCCTTCAATGCGGTTCGAAGAAACGGCACTTTCGATGAGGGCATGCTCCCGAAGTACTTTCAGCCGCTGCGGTGATTGACGGGTAAACAATTCCTGTTTTCCCCTTGCCTCACCAAGGTCTGCAAGGTACCAGGAAACAGTCATCGGAAGAGACGCCAATTTTTTTTCAAACAGTCGAAATGTCATCATGATGTTTCACTCCCGAAGGGAGGTAAATCCTCTCTCACCTTTCTTTGGCCGATTTTTACCACCCACACGGTCAATTCATCGACCCGGATGGCGTAAATGATTCGGTAAGTTCCCTGAAGAATTCGGTAGCGTTCCTGCCCCGTGAGCTTCTCACACCCGGGCGGGCGTGGGTCCACGGCAAGCGCCGCGATGCGCTTCATGATTTGTTGAAGAGATTTCTTGGGAATCTTTTCGATGTCCTGCCAGACAGACTTTCGAAAGAAAATCCTATATTCGGCCATCTTTCTTCAGCCTCTTCAGGATGTCCTCATAACCGATCGACGGCTCGTTGGCCCGCTCCCCGAATGCTGCAAGGTCCTCAGCATCCTCGGCGAGGGTTTCCCGGACGGCATTGTTGACCAATTCCGAAACAGAGCGGGATGTCTCCGCCGACTTCATCCGCAACGCCTGGTGCAAGGCAGAATCTAAATAGATCGTGGTTCGTTTCGTTCCGGCTTCCATGGTGTAACCTCCTAAGGTCTCTGTAGCGCCATAGCACCATGACGCCATGACGTCAAGGGCTATTCAGATTTGGCTTCCGCATAAAAATTCGTTATGTTAGTAGTCAAGTTTGTCGTCTGCCAGGCGGCGAGGGCGGCAAGCGAGCGCCGGGCGTAATGGACCCCCCGGTCCTTCTTCCGGATGCGCCCGGGAAGCGGGGGGAAGAGGCCGAAGGTCACGTTCATCGGCTGAAAGGTCTTCCGGTCGGCATTCGTGATATGGGAAACAAGCGCCCCCAGGGCCGTCTCCCGCGGCGGGGGGATTCCCTCCCGGCCGGCGACAAGGCGGGCCGCGTTCAGTCCCGCGAGGAGGCCCATCGCCGCGGATTCGACGTACCCCTCTACGCCGGTGATCTGCCCGGCAAAAAAAAGCTGCGGATGCGACCGGAGCTGGAGCGTTTCCGTGAGGAGGGTCGGGGCGTTGAGGAAGGTGTTCCGGTGGGCGCTGCCGTAGCGGGCGAACTCTGCGTTTTCCAGGCCGGGGATCATCCGGAAGAGACGCCGCTGCTCCGGCCAGGTTAACTTCGTCTGAAACCCGACGATGTTGTAGAGGATTCCATCCCGGTCCTCCCGGCGAAGCTGAACGACGGCATGGGGCTGGCCGCCCGTCCGCGGGTCGATGAGGCCGACCGGCTTCATCGGGCCGTGGGCGAGGGTCTCGATCCCCCGCCGGGCGATCACCTCGATCGGGAGGCATCCTTCGAAGCATTTGATCTCCTCGAAGGCGCGGAGGGGGACCTCCTCCGCCTCGGTGACCTCTTTCCAGAATGTCTCGTAGGTCTCCCGGTCCATGGGACAGTTCAGGTAGTCCGCCTCGCCGTGGCCGTAACGGGAGGCAGCGAAGACGCGGCTCAAATCGATGGATTCCCCCTCGACGATCGGGGAGATCGCGTCGTAGAAGTAGAGGTATTCGCCGCCGGTGATCCGGGCGATGCTCCCGGCGAGGGCGTCGGAGGTGAGGGGACCGGATGCAACGATCGTGATTCCCTCCGCGGGGATTTCCGTGACCTCGCCGCGGATCAGCTCCAGACCAGGTTGTGCGGTTAGACTTTCTTCGATCCGGCGGGAAAAGGCGTTCCGATCCACCGCGAGCGCCTTTCCTGCAGGGACGGCCGTGGCATCGGCCGCCGCCAGGATCAGGGAATCCATCCGCCGCATCTCCTCCTTCAGGAGGCCGACGGCGTTTTCCAGAGAGGCGGAACGGAGCGAGTTGCTGCAGACGAGTTCCGCGAGATGCGGCGACTTGTGGGCCGGCGAGAAACGGTCGGGCTTCATCTCGCGGATCCGCACCCGGCGGCCGCGCCGGACGAGCTGCCATGCCGCCTCGCAGCCGGCGAGCCCCCCGCCGATCACGGTGACTGAGGCATCCTGCGTTGCCATATTCACAATGATCTCCCTGCCGCCATTCAGGACGCCTGCGATCCGGAGTCGTCCGGACCCTTCGCCGGCGCCTTGTACTTCATGATGTTCCGGCAGCCCGGATAGCCCGTGCAGCCGAGAAATTTCCCGTATCTACCTCGCTTGACGGCCATCGGCTTCCCGCACTTGTCGCAGGAAATATCGCTGAGTTCAACCGGGGCGGCCGCAGCGCCCGCCTGCGCGCCCCTGGGCGTCTTCACGATGTTCTTGCATTCGGGGTAGCCGGAGCAGCCGAGAAAAGTCCCGAAACGGCCTCTCTTGACGACCATCGGTTTTCCGCATTTTTCACAGACGGCGCCGCTCTCTTTTCCCCCGGCCGGGGCAGCGACCGGTGTTCCGTCCGGTCCGACATTGATCGTATGTTTGCATTCCGGATACCCGGTGCAGCCGAGAAATTTTCCAAAGCGGCCCTGGCGCAGGGACATCGGTTTGCCGCAGAGGGGGCATGGGATGTCCGTAGTCTGTTTTTCCTCAGGCCGGATTTCGCCCTGGTCGCCCTGCGTAAAATTCATCGTATTCTTGCATTCGGGATAGTTCGTGCAGGCCAGAAATCGGCCGTTTTTCCCCCACTTGATCACCATCGGCTTGCCGCATTTCTCGCAGACAAGGTCCGTCGGGGTCTCCTCCCGCTTCACGTTGCGCATGGTGGCCTTCGCCCTTCTCAACTCCTCCGTAAAGGGAAGGTAAAAATTGTTGAGGGTGTCGAGGCGTTTGATCTTTCCCGCCTCGATCCGGTCGAGATCCGTCTCCAGCGACGCGGTGAAGGCCACGTCGAGGATCCGGGGAAAATTCTTGACGAGCAGATCCGTCACGAGGATGCCGAGGTCCGTGGGGATGAACTTCCCTTTCTCCAGCCGGACGTATTCCCGGTCCTGGATCGTGCTCAGGATCGTCGCGTAGGTGCTGGGGCGGCCGATGCCGTTTTCTTCCAACTCGCGGACGAGGGAGGCCTCGGAGAAGCGCGGCGGCGGCTGGGTGAATTTCTGCTCCGGCGTAAGAGAGACGAGTTTCAGGACCTCCCCTTCCCGGACGGCGGGCAGGAGCTTCCCGAAGCCATTTTCCTCGCCGTTATCCTCTTTGCCCTCCGTATAGACGACTGTGAAGCCGGGGAACCTCATCACCGAACCCTGCGCCCGGAAAAGGCAGTTCGCAGCGGCGATGTCCACCGTGGTTTGGTCGAGGACGGCCGGGTTCATCTGACAGGCGAGGAAGCGGTTCCAGATGAGCTGGTAGAGGCGGAACTGGTCGGGGGCGAGAAACGGTTTGATCTCCAGCGGCGAACGGGAGACCGCTGTCGGCCGGATCGCCTCGTGGGCGTCCTGAGCCGTCCCGGAGACCTTGAAGACGCGGGCCTTCGGGGGCAGATATGCGGTGTCATAATGGGAATGGATATACTCCCGCGCCTCGCCCAGCGCCTCGGCGGCGATGCGGACGGAATCGGTCCTCATATAGGTGATGAGACCGACGGATCCCTCCTTCCCCAGATCGATCCCCTCGTAGAGTTTCTGGGCGGTCATCATGGTCTTCTTCGCCGAAAAATGGAGCCAGCGGGAGGCCTCCTGCTGGAGCTTGCTCGTCGTGAAAGGCGCGGGCGGCTGGCGTTTGACCTCCTTTTTCTCCACAGATGAAACGGTGAAGGGCGCCTCCTTCAGGGAGGCCACAACTTCTGCGGAGCGGGCGCCGTCTCCGACCTTCGCCTTTTTCCCGTCGATCTTGAGCAGTTTTGCCTCAAAGGGGGGCGGGTTGGCGCCTTCCAGCAGGGCGGTGATGTTCCAGTACTCCTCGGGGACGAATTTTCCGATCTCCGCCTCCCGGTCGCAGATGATCCGGACGGCGACGGATTGCACCCGGCCGGCGCTCAGTCCTCGTTTCACCTTATCCCAGAGAAGCGGGCTGATCTGATAGCCGACGAGGCGGTCGAGGATCCGCCGGGTCTGCTGCGCCTCGTAGCGGTTGAAATCCAGGTCGCGGGGGTGGGCGAGCGCGTCGAGGATCGTCTCCCGGGTGAGGTCGTTGAACAGGACGCGCCGGACCGGTTTCTTTTTTCCGATCTCTGAGGCGATGTGCCAGGCGATCGCTTCGCCTTCACGATCCGGGTCCGGGGCAAGGAGGATCTGATCCGCACGGGCTGCCGCCTTCTTCAGATCGGCGATCACCTTCTTCTTGCTGTCCATGACCACGTAGGTGGGTTCGAACCCCCTTTCGGGATCGATTCCCAGACTGCTTTTCGGAAGGTCCTTGACGTGACCCACGGATGCCCGGACCTCATAATCCTTCCCGAGGTATTTGCCGATGGTCTTCACCTTGGTAGGCGATTCCACAATAATCAGTGAATTCAATTTTATGACTCCTTAAGAAGAAATTGTTTTCCCGGCATCTGCCGGATGAGGCCGCGGAGCTCTAAAATGAGCAGCGCGTTCAGGACCTCCTGGGTGGTGAGGCCGGAGGAGGTGATCAGTGTGTCGATATCCACGGGCCGGGACGGGATCAGCGACAGCAGCCGTTGCTCTGGATTCCCGAGACCGGCCGCCTCGACCCGGGCGGGCGCGGTCGTTTTTTCCGGATCGGGTGCAGGCGCGTCCGGCCGGGAAGAGACGGATGGTTCATTTGAGGCGGACGGCGTTCTGCCCGCCTGGGGGAGGATCTCCTCGAGGATATCCTCAATATTCTCGACCAGCCTCGCCCCCTGCTTGATCAGGCGATGGGTCCCCCGCGAACCGGCGGCGCCGATCTCACCCGGAACGGCGAAGACCGAACGTCCCTGTTCGGCGGCGATCCGCGCCGTGATCAGGGAGCCGCTTTTCTCGCCGGCCTCCACGACGACGACCCCGAGGGAGATGCCGCTGATGATCCGGTTCCGCGACGGGAAATTGGGGGCGTTGGGCGGCGTGCCGAAGGGGAATTCCGTAATGAGCGCGCCGTGGGCAGCGACGGCCGCTGCCAGCCCCTCGTTCTCCGGCGGATAGACGATGTCGAGACCGCAACCCAGAACCGCGATCGTCCTTCCCTTGCCGGCCAGCGCCCCCCTGTGGGCCGCGGCGTCGATGCCCCGGGCAAGACCGCTCACGATGGTGATTCCCTGGAGAGCGAGTTCGCGGCTGATTTTTTCCGTGGTGTACCGGCCATAGACGGAGGCGAGGCGCGATCCGACAACCGCCACGCAGATCTCCTCCGGGCGGAGAGAACCCTGCACATAGAGAAGAGGAGGGTAGTCGTATATGTTCAGGAGGTTCCGGGGGTAGATCGGATCCTCGCAGGTCACGATGGCGATTCCGAGTTCCTGGGCCCGTTCGATCTCCCGTTCGGCCATCCCCCAGTCGGAGAAGGAGCGGATGTGATCCGCCGTCTTCGGGCCGATTCCCGGGATCACCTTGAGGGTCTGCCCGGTAGCGGAAAAGACTGCCCGCGGCGAAGAAAAGGCCTGAAGCAGGGTCCGGAAACCAACACAGCCTACCTCTTCCACCGCCCGGAGGGCGATCCAGTATTTCAGCGATTCCTGATCCATCACTTCATCCGTTCCGGTTCTTACGGTTTGAAAGCACGACCGATTTTACGGATCGTGCATGAAAAATCGAGGGAAGATATATCGGATCTTCGAGGGGTGTCAAGTCTTTTCATGGCGAAAAACCGTTGCGTTCTTTGGTGCTTTGGGTTAGAAGTTATAGATGAATGGAGAGCTTTGAATTACTCCTGAAATTCGGCAAATCGTCATTCCTGTGAAAGCAGGAATCCAGTCCTTTTTCGGGGACAGATTTGAAATCTGTCCCCCGAGTTCCCGCCTACGCGGGAATGACAAAGTGGGGGTATTTTTCAAAGCTCTCGGATGATCGGTATGGAGTTCTTATGGCAAGGCGTTTTTTCACCACTTTTATGCTCCTTTTGCTCGGTCTTTCCGCCGTGACAGCCTTTGGTCAGAATGTCCCGGAAATCCCTTCGATTCCAGGCGATGACCTGGATTCTCTCGGTTCAGTCCTGACGGTCGATCCGCAGGAAATCGATCTCGGCACCCTCAGTCCGGGAGAGGAAGCGAAAAGAACCTTTTATCTGAAGAATGCGGGACCGGGGAACCCGGAGTGGTTCGCTGAAGAACCGGAAGGGTGGAAGCTTTCGGAGAGTCAGAATCTCTCCGGACTCATCGGTCAGACGCCGGAGCCTCTGCGGATCCATCTTGTTTATGTAAGGGAGGTCGGCACGTCGAAAAACCGGAGCTGTTCGTTGATCCTCCGTCTGGAGGCGGTAGGTCATGCAGCCGCCTTCCGCCGCGAGGTCCCTGTGGGAGATCTGCGGGAAGAGATCCGTTTCAATTATGACGGCGGGACGATATCCGTTTTCTTCAATGTCAGACTTGTTGAGCTGGCCTCCGTGCCTCTTTTGGAGGTGGAGCCCCTCCGGATGGATTTCGGAACGATCCGCCCGGGCGAGCAGATTACGAAAAGGATCCTTCTTAAGAATAGGGGAAGGGAGTCTTTGAAGTGGAAGGCGGGCGTCGCGGGAGGGAAGGGAATGCCATCGACGGCGCTGCCTCCTATGGGGAGGTACGTTTCTTTAAGGAACGAGGCCGCCGGTACAGGCGTGTATTCGTTCAGCGGGCCGCTTCGGGAAGGACTCGAACTTTCCGGAAACTGGGAGGAAGAGGGAGGCTATCCCTCCGGACAGGGTGAACAGAACGTCCTGCGCTACCGATTCACGGGGACGGGAATCAGCCTTTATTTCTGGAAATCTCCGGATGGCGGCCCCTTCAATGTATTTCTCGATGAGCAGTTTGTGAATCTCGTCGACGGCTACGCGGAGCGCCGGGAGAGAGAAGAGGCCCTGATCATGGACAGACAACAGGAGGGCCCTCACCTCCTCACCATCGTCAACGGGGAGGGGAAGGTGACGCTGGAGGGGGTACGGGTCTTCGGAAAACCGATCCAGAAAGGACCTCGCGGCTGGATCAGCGTCTTTCCGGACAACGGCTTCACCACCCGGCAGACGAACTACATCAGCGTTGCCCTCAATACGCGCAAGTTTACACCCGGTATTTACGGAGATCACGTCTTTTTCGCCTCCAATGGCGGTGAGGCCGATGTGGAGGTCTTTCTGGAAGTAGCAGCGGAAACGACGCCGCGATTCCTGGACGTTCACCGTTATCTCGCCGGTTCCGACTACCTCTATACGACCAATCCACAGGCTGAGGCTTCGCGCCTGCAGTTGAAGGGATATCGACACATGGGGATTGCTTTCCGACTCTTTGCACCGGGGACGCCGGGGACGACCGATTTCTTCCGGTGGTTTAACCCGTCAAAAGGAGACCACTATTACTCCTACGATTCGAAAGGAGACAAGCCGCTTTCGGGCTATCTCTTCGAGGGGGCCATCGGAAACATCGCCACCTCGCGCCTCACGGGTACACGAGAGCTCTACCGTTGGTTAAATGCGGCCAGGGGCGGCCATTTCTACACGACCGACCAGACCGGAGAAGGGCTCGCCAAAAAGGGATACCGCTTCGATGGAATCGCCGGATTCGTCCGTTGAAGGGTGAAAAGAATAAAGTGCATTCGGGTCTTGACAAAAGGGTGCAAAGGGTTTATAAACCGCCTTCTTTTGAAAAGGACTGAATGCAGTGCGTCGAGAGGATAAGCGCCTGTAGCTCAGCTGGATAGAGCAACGGACTTCTAATCCGTGGGTCGAGAGTTCGAATCCCTCCAGGCGCACCAGGCATGAATGGTGGGTGTAGCTCAGTTGGTTAGAGTGCCGGG
>Ga0247841_10010493_pt1 | contig 12605 bp, 12 predicted proteins | sample LaCruzMarch2015__2_FD_192410 | JGI IMG/M metagenome (GOLD analysis project Ga0247841, IMG submission 192410) | Freshwater microbial communities from meromictic Lake La Cruz, Castile-La Mancha, Spain - LaCruzMarch2015_18m | ecosystem: Environmental > Aquatic > Freshwater > Lake | place: Spain... | reverse complement strand
TATCAAAGATATATTTTTTATTTTCTTCTTGCGTTATATTAAAATCATAGCTTGGAAGATTGAGTTTTTCCATATTAAAATAAATTAAATAAGTATGAACAAAATCTAAAATAATTTGCTTTTAAGAATAAACTCAAAATTAATTTTTAAATTTGTTAAAATTATTATTAAAACAGTTTTTTAAATTATTTTTTATGAAGACTAAGAAAGATATTGTAGAAAATTGGTTGCCGAGATATACCGGAAATTCTTTAGAAAATTTCAGCAAATATATTTTACTTACTAATTTTAGTCACTATATTCATTTATTTTCTGAATGGAATAAGGTGCCTGTTATAGGAGAAAATCTGCCTATGCCCAATGTTACAGCAAATGGAATTACAATAATAAACTTTGGTATTGGAAGTGCTAATGCCGCTACAATTATGGATTTACTAAGCGCAATTAACCCAAAGGCAGTTTTACATTTAGGAAAATGTGGTGGTTTGAAAAGGAAAAATAAAGTAGGGGATTTAATACTGCCAATTGCTGCAATTCGTGGGGAAGGAACGTCAAAGGATTACCTGCCGGATGAAATTCCTGCTCTTCCAGCATTTAGCCTTCAAAGAGCAGTATCTTCAACTATACGTAACCATCAAAAGGATTACTGGACAGGGACTGTCTATTCTACAAATAGGAGAGTGTGGGAATATGATGAAGTATTTAAAAAATATCTGCGAAAAACCCGTTCAATGGCAATTGATATGGAAACTGCAACAATTTTTGTAGTTGGCTTTTCCAATCATATACCAACTGGAGCTTTATTATTAGTTTCTGACCAACCTATGATTTCTACAGGAATTAAAACAGTAGAAAGTGATATAGAAGTAACTCAAAAATATGTTAAAGACCATTTAAAAATCGGAATAGATTCTTTGCATGAAATAATTAATAACGGGCAGTCTGTAAAACATTTAAGGTTTGATTAAGGGAAATAGGAATTAACTTAAAAAATAAGTTCAGATTTATTTTTTAATAAATACTTTACCTTTATTTTCTTTACTTTTTAAAAGTTTTGTTCCAACATATACATTAACACAAGCACTTTCCTCTGGGTTTTCAGAAGAAGCCGGAACAAAAATATCTATAAATAAACGACCTCCTTCAGTTATATTGGCTTCCCAAAAACTTTTACCACTTTGGCTATCAAATATTTGTTCTTCTTCAAAATATTCTTTAGATGTCCAAATTGTATCACCAAGGTTTATTGTAAAAGATTTATTTTCTTTCCTGACAGGTCTCATTATTTTGAATTGTACATTCTGTAGAATAGGGTCAGCGCATACTAAAACTCTGTATTGTTTGCCTGAATAAGCCACTACTTGTACTCTGGCTGTATCGCCCGGAGATAATTTTGCATAACTGGTCTGACTACTATAATCAAAATCTCCAAAATCATCTTTACATATTTTCTTTTTATACTGGCAAAGCTGTGAGAAAGAGCTGCTTGAACAAAAAATAAATAAACTTACTAAAATTATATTAATGAAAATATTTAATTTCATATATCTGTTATTTAATTATTTAATTTATTATTTACAAAATCTAATCGTAATGCTGTGATTTTCTTTGATATTTCATCAAATTGTGATTTAGTAATAACAACATTTTTATTATCATAAAGTTTATCATAAGACGTTTTTAAATCTAATAATTTATCAAAAACTTCTTTATTTTGGTCTTTAGATGGTAAAGATTTGAAATAGTCTAAAAGGTTTTCTAATAAAAGCTGTTGTTCGGCAATTCGCAAAACTATATTATTTTCAGGAGAAAATTTATTTATAGAATTAATTGCTATATATACGCTTTCAACCCAAGCACCAGTAACAATTAAAGGTAATAATTTTGTTTTACTTTGATCTTGAAAAAGATTTACTACATCTGAATAAGAATCATTTATAATTTTAAGTAAAGAGTCTTTATTATTAATATTTTTATCAATACTTTTAAGTGTTTTTTCATTAAACCCCTCAACTAAATTAAGCTCATCTGCAATTTTTTTTGATATTGAAAAGTATTTTATTGTTTGTTGATTTTCCCCATAAACATTATTATATGCCAAATCTGAAGTATACACACCAAAGTTAATAGCTTTACTGGTTGTAGTAATATATTTATTACTATTTTCAGGTAAATTTAATAACTGGTTATTGTATTTTGCTTTTTCTTCGTTTAAAAACATATATAATTCAACAGGAGAAGGCAACTTATAAAAAGTATTGGTACTCATCTTTTTTTCAGAAGATGGAATAGAATCGTTTTCTAATTTATTCTCGTTATTAGATGAATTATTACAAGAAAATAATGTTGCGATTATAATTAACCCTAAAATATTTTTTAACATATTATGAAATAATTAAATAAATTTAAAATTTAACTCTTCAAAGAAATAAAAAACTTTTATTTACAGACTTATTTTTGTTTAGAAAAATTTTTTTTCGATTGTGACATATTCCCTACATAAACGCCAACACAGCCACTGTAGGTTTTATCTCCGGGCGGAACTTCAATTTTAATAAAAATTCTTTTTGTTTTATCTATTGATTCTTCCCAATATTTCTTTCCATTTTTACCATTTTGACTATTGTATATTAATTCTTCATCAGTATATCTTTTTGTATCTGATGGTATTGAATCGTATACAACAGAATTTACTTCAGTAAATTTTAAAGTACTGGATGGAATAACGGTATAACCATCAGGGCTTGAATAATCTCCATTAGCATCTTTTGCATAAACTGTAGTTGTAGATTTCTTATTAACAACTTTAGTTTCAATTAAACTTCCATTTTCATCCAGTTTATACTTGTTGCCGCTGTTGTCATAAACAAAACCATTTGCATCAGGTTTTAACTCCTTATTTGTAACTTGTTTTTTATTAACAGTATAAGTAATTTTTGATGTTTTTCTTATCGGAGTAACGATTTTGTATTTAATATCACCTAATTTAGGATCTCCGCAAACCATTATCCTGTAATTTTTTCCGGAATAAACAACTATTTTAATAGTAGCAGTATCTCCAGGAGATAATTTAGCAAAACTTGATTGGCTGGAATAATCAAAATCCCCCATATCATCTTTACATAATTTCTTTTTATCACACTGAGAAAACGACTTACTAGATAAGCATATAAGCATTAAACTTAAAATAAATATTCCTATTTTAATATCTGGTTTCATGATTTAAAAATTTTTACTTTTAAATTAAATTATTATTTATTAATGAATTCGGTGCGTAATGCTATCACTTTTTTTGAAATTTCATTATATTGTGCTTTTGTAATTATTTCATCAGTATTATCATATAGCTTATCATAAGATTTTTGAAGGTCAATAAGTTTATTAAAAACATCTTTATTTTGATCTTCCTCAGGTATAGATTTGAAATAATCTATAAGATTTTCAAGTAATAATTGTTGTTCTGCTATTCTAAGAACAATTTTATTTTCCGGTGAGAATTTATTAACAGAGTTGATTGAAATATAAACGCTTTCTAACCATGCTCCTGTTACAATTAAAGGTAATAACTTTATTTTTCCCTGACTTTGTAATACATTAATTACATCAGAATAAGAATTTTTAGTAATCTGGTATAATGAGTCTTTATTGTTAATGCTTTTATCAATTCTGCTTACAACTTTTTGGTCAAATCCTTCAATAAGCCCAAGCTCATCAGCAATTTTTTTGCATGTTGAAAAATACTTAAATGTTTCCTGATTTTTTCCAAATGAAGTACAATAAGCAAGGTCAGATGCATATATTCCAAAATTGATAGTTTTGCTTTCTGATGAAATATACTTACTTACATTAGTTATAGGATTTAGTGACTGTCCATTGTAATTAGCTTTTGCTTCAACCAGAAATTCATATAGTTCAACAGGTAGCGGGAGCTTATATTGAGTATTGATCTCTACAGGTGTTTTTGAAGTAGTAGTTACTGTATCATTTGTATTTTCTTCATTATTTGAAGGATTGTTGCTACATGAATAAATAAATGTAATTGCGAATACTAAAGGTAAAATTCTCATTAAGAGACTTAAATTGCTTTTCATATACTTTATTTTATTTGTTTTAGGTGTTCAAAATTAGTACTAATTTTTATTTTAACAAAATAATAAATAAAAATTGTATTTTACAAAAAGAATTAATAAATAAAATTTTGATATAAAAAGCTAATTTTTTACTGTTGCATTATGCTTTATAAATCAATAAGTTATTCACTATATATTTTGTCTTTTGTATAATTTTAAAGATTAAATTTCTATACATTAAATCAGAAATAGTATTCTTTAAAAATATTCAGTCGTTATAATCTGTTTTAGAAATCGGTTATTTATTGAATTGGCAAATACTATATAATTTCTTGCTAAGTTTTTGTATAATTTAAAGATATCAAAAACATATTTTTCAGAATAGCTAAAAATTTATTAATATTGCAAATCAAACATATAAATGGTAATAAATTAAAAATTAAAATATGATAGATTCAAAAATATATAAGCCGAACAACCACGTCAGAATTGTAACTGCAGCTTCATTATTTGACGGACATGATGCATCTATAAATGTTATGAGGCGGATAATTCAGGCTACTGGAGCAGAGGTAATACACCTCGGACACAACCGTTCAGTTCAGGAAATTGTTGATTGTGCTGTACAAGAGGATGCTCAGGCTATTGCAGTTACTTCTTATCAAGGGGGGCATATGGAATTTTTTACATATATGTACGATCAACTCAAAAGTAAAGGGTTTGATGATATAAAAATATTCGGTGGTGGTGGCGGAGTTATCCTTCCTGATGAAATTAAGGAATTGCATAACTATGGCATAACTAGAATTTATTCTCCTGATGATGGAAGATCTATGGGACTTCAGGGAATGATAAATGATGTAGTCGAAAAATCAGATTTTCCACGAGGGAAAAAATCGGCATTTTCTATAAAAGACATTGAAAATCAAAATTATTTGGCTATTTCAAAACTCATTTCTTCAGTTGAAAATTATCCTGATGAAGTTAGTGATATTCTGCAAATTATTAACAAAAAAGCAAATGAAAAGAAAATACCGGTGCTTGGAATAACAGGTACAGGAGGATCGGGCAAATCGTCTATTGTTGATGAATTAGTAAGACGGTTTCTTATTGATTTTCCGAATAAAAAAGTTGCAATAGTATGCGTAGATCCTTCTAAGCGTAAAACCGGCGGTGCGCTTCTGGGCGACAGAATACGAATGAATTCTATAAATAATACGAGGGTTTATCTGCGTTCAATGGCAACAAGGCAATCGAATTTAGCTTTATCTAAGTATGTTAAAGGCACTATTAATATTTTGAAATCGGCGAATTTTGATTTTATCATTGTTGAAACTTCAGGCATAGGACAGTCTGATACAGAAATTGTTGATCACAGCAATATTTGTATGTACGTGATGACTCCTGATTATGGAGCTGCCTCACAACTTGAAAAGATAGATATGCTTGATTATGCTGATATTATTGCATTAAATAAGTTTGATAAACGCGGAGGATTGGATGCTTTACGTGAAGTAAAAAAGCAATATCAGAGAAATCACGGGTTATTTGAAGTTGATTTTAATGATATGCCTGTGTTCGGCACAATTGCGTCACAATTTAATGATTCGGGTGTCAACCAGTTTTATAATGTTTTAATTCATAAACTTGAAACAAAATTAGGTATAAACTTTAAATCTACAATTAATATAAAAGGAGAAATACCTGATAAAATATATATCATTCCCCCGCAAAGAGTAAGATACCTGTCAGAAATTTCTGAAACTGTAAGAAATTATAACAAATGGTCGGAAGAACAGGCTGAAATAGCTCAGCAACTTTATAGCATTAAAAAAACTATAGATTCTTTCTGTAAGGATTGTCAGGCAGATAATTCACAGATTGAATCGTTAACAGCAAAATATTCAGATTTACAATCAAAACTTGATGCAAATAATAAAAAAGTAATTGATAACTGGGATAAGAAAATTGAGTTATACAAAAATGATTATTACGTATTTAAAGTCAGGGATAAAGAAATAAAAATTAAGACTTATAGTGAAACATTATCCCATCTTAAGATTCCAAAAATATCATTGCCCAAATATAAAGCATGGGGTGATATATTAAAATGGAATTTAATTGAAAATGTTCCCGGAGAATTTCCTTTTGTTGCAGGAGTTTTTCCTTTTAAACGTGAGGGAGAAGACCCCACAAGAATGTTTGCAGGTGAAGGCGGTCCTGAAAGAACGAATAAAAGATTTCATTATTTATCTAAAGGATTACCGGCAAAAAGACTTTCCACTGCTTTTGATTCTGTAACATTATATGGTAATGATCCACACATAAGACCTGATATTTATGGCAAAATAGGGAATTCAGGGGTTTCAATAAGTTGTCTTGACGATGCAAAAAAATTATATTCAGGGTTTAATCTTGCAGATCCTGCAACTTCTGTATCAATGACTATTAATGGTCCTGCTCCGATACTTGTAGGCTATTTTATGAATGCTGCAATTGACCAGCAATGCGAGATTTATATAAAACAGAACGGACTGGAAAAAGAGATTGAAGAAAAGATTGAAGAAATATATGAAAAACTGGGTACTGTCAGACCACGATACCAGGGTGAGCTTCCCGAAGGGAATATCGGACTTGGATTGATGTTACTTGGTACTACAGGCGATCAGGTTTTACCGAAAGAAATATATGAAAAAATTAAAACTGAAACAATTTCTGTTGTTCGTGGTACTGTTCAGGCAGATATACTAAAAGAAGATCAGGGGCAGAATACCTGTATTTTTTCGACTGATTTTTCACTAAAATTAATGGGAGATGTACAGGAATATTTTATAAATAATAATGTAAGGAATTTTTATTCTGTTTCAATTTCCGGTTATCATATTGCTGAAGCCGGGGCCAATCCGATTTCTCAGTTAGCGTTTACACTTGCAAACGGATTTACTTATGTTGAATATTATCTTTCAAGAGGCATGGATATTGATAAATTTGCACCTAATTTATCGTTCTTTTTCTCTAATGGTATTGATATAGAATTTTCTGTTATTGGTCGTGTTGCAAGGTCTATCTGGTCAAAAGCAATGAAATTAAAATATAAAGGTAATGCACGGTCACAGCAATTAAAATATCATATTCAAACTTCTGGTCGTTCGCTTCATGCGCAGGAAATAGGTTTTAACGACATCAGAACAACGTTGCAGGCACTTTATGCAATTTACGATAACTGTAATTCTTTACATACAAATGCCTATGATGAAGCTATTACTACACCGACAGAAGAATCAGTACGCAGGGCAATGGCTATACAAATGATTATTAATCACGAACTTGGACTTGCAAAAAATCAAAATCCATTACAAGGTTCATTTATAATTGAAGAACTTACTCAATTAGTTGAAGAAGCGGTTTTAGCGGAATTTGACAGGATTTCCGAAAGGGGAGGTGTTCTGGGTGCAATGGAAACCGCTTACCAGAGAAGCAAGATTCAGGAAGAATCATTATATTATGAAACTTTAAAACATACAGGCGAACTTCCTATAATGGGAGTAAACACATTTCTTTCAAGCGAAGGCTCTCCGACTATTATACCGGGAGAAGTTATAAGGTCAACCGAAGAAGAAAAGCAATACCAGATTGAAATGCTTAATCAACTGCATAATACTTATAAAAGTAAATCAGATGAATTATTGGAAAACATGAAACACAGTGCTGTAAAAAATGAAAATATTTTTATAAATATCATGGAAGTTTCCAAATACTGTTCAATTGGGCAGATAACTAATGCTTTGTATGAAGTTGGTGGTCAATACAGGAGGAATATGTAATAAAAATTAAATATTGTAAAACCAGTATGCTGAATAAAAAAGAATAAATGAAAAATTTAAAAATATTTATTTGTATATTAATTTCTTTTATCTTATTGTCAACCAAATGTAAAGAAAATTTTTTAAGTCGACAGGACGATAGACTAAAAATTAAAAACAATTCACAGGAAAATATTTATTATGGTTTAAGTTATGATTATCCAGATACCTCTGTTGGGCGATATTATCCTGTTAATGATCCAAATGTTTATTTAGTGAAATCATATTCTGAAAAAAAGTGTACTAATAGAGCCAAATGGGAAACTGTTTTTGGATCAGAAATTCCATCTGATACACTATTGCTATTTATTTTTGATTCTAATGTATTGGAGACAATACCTTGGGATACTGTAAGAAAGAAATATTTAATCTTAAAAAGGTATGATTTAAGTTATGATGATTTGGAAAGAATGAATTGGACAATAACATACCCATAAAAAATGAAAAACAAAATTACATAACACTAATATTTTATGAAAAAATTCTTAGCATTAAGTTTTGTTTGCATTATATTGCAAAGTTGCATTAAAAAACCGGAAGCAAATTTTACATGGTCGCCACAAAATCCAAAGATTGGGCAGGAGGTTCAATTTACCAATCTTTCAACCGATGCTAAAAAATATTCATGGAATTTGGGTGATATGAATATTAGCAGTGAAACAAACCCCAAACATACCTACAAAAATTCCGGTGATTATATTATAGATTTGACTGCACATAATGGGTTAAGGTCAAATACAAAAACGATTACAATTAATGTTGCACCGTAAACTTAAAAGTTACCTGATGTAATTAATAAAATATGTACAAAATAATTCAAAATATTTATGTAAGTGCAATATTATTAATCACTTTATTGCTTTATGGTTGTCCTGAGAAATTGCCTGTTAAAGATACAGAATTAAAAATAATTAATAATTCAGATGATACTTTAATTTATATTGGTAAAATATCTTCTGATAATAACATTGATACTTTGTTTTACAATAATTTTCCATGGAGTACAAATGAAAATAATTGGGGTTATAATGATGTGATAAATAGTTTAATAATGCCTCATTCAACATATATAGACGCGTTTAATTCAAATAATGTTAAGGGCATTTTAGGAAAGAAAAATGTGTATTATTTTATTTTTAATTATAGGACAGTAAGAAACCTTCCGTGGAGTAATATTTATAATGAATATAAAATAGTAAAACGAGTTGATTTTAATACATGGGCAGATTTTGAGAATTGTGGTTTTATTATTACAATTCCTTAAGTTAAAAAATGAAGAAATTTTAAATAATGATTTAAAAATAAATAAGATAACATCAATTTATGAGTGAAATAAAAATTAAAAAAATGAACAAATTAATTCAAAATATTTATGTAAGTGCTATATTATTAATCACTTTGTTGCTTTATGGTTGTCCTGAGAAGATGCCAATGGATGATGCAGAATTAAAATTAATTAATAATTCAGACGATACTTTGATATTTTATTTTAATATAACAGATGATAATAATATAGATACCTTATTTTGTAATGAATTTCCATGGAGTAAAAATACAAATTGGAGTTATGGTGATGTTAAAAAATGGTTAATAATGCCTCATTCAACTTATATAGACGCGTTTAATTCAAACTCTCTTAAGGATATTTTAAGTAAGAAAAATGTGTATTATTTTATTTTTAATTATAGGACAGTAAGAAACCTTCCGTGGAGTAATATTTATAATGAATATAAAATAGTAAAACGAGCGGATTTTAATACATGGGCAGATTTTGAGAATTGTGGTTTTATTATTACAATTCCTTAAGTTAAAAAATGAATAAATTTTAAATAATGATTTAAAAATAAATAAGATAACTTCAATTTATGAATGAAATAAAAATTAAAAATGCACTAATATCAGTTTATCATAAAAATAATTTAGATAAAATTATTAAAGAATTAGATAGTCTGGGAATAAAAATAATTTCAACAAGCGGCACAAAAGAGTTTATTGAAAAATGTGGTGTTAAAGTTTTGCCTGTTGAAGAACTTACTGAATATCCATCAATATTGGGAGGAAGAGTAAAAACCTTACATCCAAAAATCTTTGGAGGAATACTTGCAAGAAGAAATAATGATGAAGATAAAAAACAATTAACCAAATATGAAATACCTGATATAGACCTTATAATAGTAGATTTATATCCTTTTGAGGAAACTATCAGCAGTACATCATCTGAAGAAGAAATTATTGAAAAAATTGATATCGGGGGGATTTCTTTAATCAGGGCTGCAGCAAAAAATTATAATGATGTATTGGTTATTTCTTCTATGAATCAGTACGATAAACTGGTAGAAATTCTGCAAAAAGGACAAGGTACAACAACATTAAATGAAAGATTATATTTTGCAAAAGAAGCATTTAAAATCACATCACATTATGATACAATAATATTCAAATATTTTAATAAAGATAATTTAGATACTTTTAAAGAAAGTATTATAGAATCAAAAGAATTAAGATATGGAGAAAATCCACATCAAAAAGGAATATTTTATGGTGATATAGATGAAATTTTTGAGAAATTAGCAGGAAAAGAAATTTCATATAACAACATTTTAGATATTGATGCAGCAATAAATCTTATTTCTGAATTTGAAGAAACAACCTTTGCAATAATAAAACATAATAATCCGTGTGGCCTGGCAACAAGAAATAATTCTTTGGAAGCATGGAAAGATGCTATAGATGTTGATAGATTATCAGCATTTGGAGGAATCATAATTACAAATTCTAAAATAGATTTAGGCACAGCAGAAGAAATAAATAAAATGTTTTTTGAAGTAATTATTGCTCCTGAATTTGATAATACCGCTTTAGATATTTTAAAATCAAAGAAAAACAGGATAATTTTAAAACAAAAAAAATATACTATCCCCAGATATGAATTTAAAACTTTATTAAACGGGGTGCTTTTTCAGGAAAAAGATTCTTTAATTTATATTGAAAATAAATGCGTTACAAAAGAAGTCCCGACTGAAAAAGAATTACAGGATCTTATATTTGCATATAAAATAGTAAAACATTCAAAATCAAATTCAATAGTTATTGCAAAAAATAAACAACTTATTGCAAGCGGAATAGGGCAAACTTCAAGAATTGATGCATTAAACCAGGCTATTGAAAAAGCAAAAAACAGGAATTTAAATTTAAAAAATGCTGTTCTTGCTTCTGATGGTTTTTTCCCTTTTGCAGATTCGGTAGAAGCAGCAGATAAAGCAGGAATTAAAGTAATAATACAACCGGGAGGTTCAGTTAAGGATAAAGATTCGATTGAATATTGCGATAAGTCCGGCTTAAAAATGATATTTACAGGGGCAAGACATTTCAAACATTAATTTTTGTAAAGGCGAAATTTGCTAAATTAATTTTATAATCAATAATTTAAGGGAATAATTTTTATTTATAAAAAAATTGTTATATTTGCATTTTTAAATGGAAGGATATTTTAGGGGACAGAAGTCCCCTATTTTATTAAGAATATGATAAGTAAAGATAATATTGTCAAGTATATAGACGAAGGTTTTGGGGATAAAGATTATTTTATTGTAGAAATTATAATTAATAATCAAAACGAAATAATTATCTTAATTGATAACCAAAAAGGAATTAATATTAAAGAATGTGTAGAAATTAGCAGATATTTAAGATTAAATTTAGGTGATGAATTGGATGGTTATGAGTTACAGGTATCATCACCCGGATTAGGGCAACCATTTAAAGTTATTGAGCAGTATAAAAAAAATATTGGCAAACAAGTTGAAATAGTTAGTATAGAGGGGATTAAAACAGTTGGTAAATTAAATTTTGTTTCAGATGAATTTATTGAAATTGAAGAGCAAATTAAAATAAAATCAAAAAAAAATATTAAAGAAATAAAAAATATAAAGATTGAATTCTCAAAAATTAAATCAACAAAAGAAGTAATAAAGATAAATTAAATAAATTTAAAAATGGGAAATTTAAATCTATTTGAAACTTTTTCAGAGTTTAAAGAACTTAAAAATATTGATAGAGCAACAATGATGCGTGTTCTGGAAGATGTTTTTAAAAGCACATTGATTAAGCAATTTGGTGATATCGATAATCTTGATATTATAATTAACATTGATAAAGGGGATTTTGAAATATGGAGGAACAGAGAAGTTGTAGAAGATAAAAAACTTACAGATCCTAATAAACAAATAAAACTATCAGAAGTTAAGAAAATTGATAAAGATTATGAAGTTGGTGAGGAATATACAGATGAAGTGAAATTTGAAGATTTTGGACGAAGAGCAATCTTGTCATTAAGGCAAAATTTAACATCCCGCATTGTAGATTTAGAAAAAGATAACGTATTTTTAAAATATAAAGAAAGAGTTGGAGAAATTATTGTTGGAGAGGTATATCAAATATGGAAAAAAGAATTATTAATCCTTGATGATGAAGGAAATGAACTGATATTACCTAAAACAGAACAAATACCCACAGATTTTTATAGAAAAGGAGATACTATAAAAGCAGTTGTTTTAAAAGTTAAAATGGAAAATAATACTCCGTTTATTGTATTATCCAGAATATCTCCTGCATTTTTAGAAAGGTTATTCGAACTTGAGGTTCCTGAAATATTCGACGGATTAATTACAAT
>Ga0247841_10010489_pt1 | contig 12607 bp, 15 predicted proteins | sample LaCruzMarch2015__2_FD_192410 | JGI IMG/M metagenome (GOLD analysis project Ga0247841, IMG submission 192410) | Freshwater microbial communities from meromictic Lake La Cruz, Castile-La Mancha, Spain - LaCruzMarch2015_18m | ecosystem: Environmental > Aquatic > Freshwater > Lake | place: Spain... | reverse complement strand
GAGATCCAAATGTGGGCTGGGGAAGAAGATCTCCGAGGTACTTTTTACGATATTGAGACGCTAGCCAAAGGATGCCGATTCAGCGACTGTAGCCACAATGTCGAATCAGGCTGCGCGGTAAGAGCAGCTGTAGACAATGGCGACTTGGATCCGGCAAGACTGGAGAGTTACAGGAAGCTACAAAAAGAGCTAACTTATTTGGCTTCAAGGGAAGAGCATAGTACGCGTCTTTATGAAAAGACGAAGTACAAGAAGATAGCTCTATGGGCAAAAGAAATACAAAATAGACCTTGAGCTAATGGTACCCTGCCCCCAGTAACGTGATCCCTTGGTCTATTTTGGTACTTAAATAGACTACATGGTTTGGGCGAATCCTTTGTTCGAATGCACCAGATTGCCGCGTCGCTTCGCTCCCCGCAATGACGGGCTTGGATGGCGTTGAAACAAGAGAAATGGTGGCAGCGACTGGGATTGAACCAGTGACCAAGGGCTTATGAGTGCCGCGGTCTATCTGCAACCGACAATGCACGATTGGAATGACCTCGATGTTTCAACTTAATTTCAAGGTCAGCATCCAATACATCAGCTATCTTTTTTATCATAGACAACGAAGGAAGATAAGAGCCGCTTTCCATGCGGGCAATGCTAGCTTGCTGGGTATTAACTGCCTTTGCAAGCTCTGCCTGTGTCATACCGCATGACAAACGCAACCTTATCAACTCAGCAGCGACTTTATATTCGGTAGAAAGCCTCTCGTACTCAATCTTAAATGCCGGGTCCCTCATTAATTGCTGTTTATGTTCTTTCCAATTCATTTTCCTGATCTCCCCCGAGAGCTATAATCTCTCAATCTCTTTTTAGCAATCTCAAGCAAATCAATTGTCCTGGCTACTTTTGCCCTTTCCTTAACACTGAGAGCCTCAATAAATTCCTTTACAGGAATTTGACCATTAGCAGCCGAATAGTACTCAATTTCCCACACGTTGCCTAATTATAACAATATTGTTATATCCTTTCAAGTATCGACTGATTGTTTAATATCTCAACAAATAGAGCAAGGGATCCCGAAGGCCTTTGTTTGATTACACTTAAAATCGGTGTGCCGGTTGAGACTCAGGAAAATATCAGGATGCGTGGAATATTAAATGGGTCTATCAGAATTTGGGGATTTCCAGATCTAAATCATCAAGCTCTTGCATTGTCTTGGTAAGACACATATTATAAGCATAACATGGTAGCGGGGCCGATAAGTTCAGCTAATACTCCAGACTCCAGAAATAGTGCTCAGAACAGTGTTGAAATCTATACTGGCCTCATTAGAGAGAATCTTTCTCCGGGAGGCATAATCGCTGAACTTAGGAAAGGAACGAATCAATCCAAAGCCAGAAAGCCTCTTCCAGACAGGTATTTTATAGGTCAGGAATTAGATTGGGAGGCACCCTCGGTTCCTGTTGTTCTAACTGTGGAATTACCTTTTTGGATCATGGTTCCCTATTGTATTCAAAACATCGCAATAAGTGGTCATGTATTCAAGGTAGAAATTCGAGATGACTATATTGAGCGATACGCTCGTGTAATTATCGATTCCAGGTTAAGCTGCATATACATTGGTCCTGACAATCCAAGCAACTTTAACCCTGTCATTGCAAAACAGCTTAAGAAAGCCCGAATACCATTTATGGATCGTAAATGCAAAACGACTCTCTGCATTCATTCATCGTGCAATAGAAGCGTACTCGAACTAATCAATCAGGATAAAAAGCCCAAACACGCAGCTCGTGCATATCTGAAGTCATTATGTGAAGCTCACATTGAAGTAATAAATAACATTGTACAGTGCTATAGACTCTCAACTTACGATTACTTTGCTTATGAGGTTAGCCCATGGGACGTACCAATCTGGTTTATCCGGTCTGAACTAGTTGACGAAAGAATAGTCCTTTTGGATTATGCCCAGTGGGATCAAAAGCCACAAATTCATAACAACGTTACAGACCCACCCGAAACGTACACATTGATAGAACCGTCAGCATTGCAGTCTGCTATGACCCTTGAACCTAGTGCAGGAGAATTTGAATTACTCGATGCGCTAAATTTCATGGAACGCGGAGATCATACCGGCGCTATTCGAAGAATTACGACGGCCATAGAGGCTCAACTACAATCTGCGTTGTACCAGGAACTCCTAAAACTACATCCAGCCAATAAAGTTGCCATGGAACTCAATAAAACGAAGAATAATTTCCCTAAGCGTTTGGATCAATATATGGCCCTCAGCAAAAGGAAGTTGTCCAAAACATTGACAAAAGACCTAAATGCAACACGTGAAATTCGCCACTCAATTGTTCACAGCGGTTTGCGAATTTCTTTTCTTGATCGAGGCCGAGCACAAAGATGCATAGACACCGGCCGCTGGATTTTCAATTGGCTTGAAAACGTTCCCGCACGACGCGACCTTCGAGAAAAGAAAATAGGTATGCGCTCCCTGGGAAGACATCACACCCTATTCTATGCAGAGATTACCGATCAAGGAGCGATAGTTCACAAACCCGGCCCTCTCGATTAAGATAGTGCTCTAATCTATCCTCAGTTCACGCTGCCGCCACTGCCGATCCCACTTATACAGCCTCAATCCCAATATCGACACCGCCAGTAGTATAACTCCCACTATCATCAATCCACTACATTCAATAGTCGTTCCCCATGCAAACAATCCAGTACCTATTATTACCACTACTAGTACTACTATAGCCTTTTTACCCACTTCGACTGTATTACTTTTATATTCAATCTTCTGTAGATTTGATATATATTTCTCATAACAAGTTATGCACCATGGCTTCGGCTCTTTAATATATTCACACATCACGCATATCGGTTGACCACATTGAGAGCACGTACTGACTGCATCATATTCCGAGTGATAATCGCATTTCATATAATAGCCTCCGCTTAACTTGACATTACATTCTTATACGATAGATAGTTAGTACGACTCTCTTATAAAACTTGAATGAATACAAATATGAACAAGAGGAAGCCAGTAGAACGTATATTCTTCACTTTCAAAGAGACACAGGAATACCTATCAGTCAGTAGTTATGGATTGCGGAAGCTAATGAAATCCGGCTTGCAAAGCCATAGAATAGGTAAAAAGATAGTGTTTTTGAAAGATGATGTTGCTACGTGGATAAAGAAGCTCTAAAATGAGCTTAGTACTTTAAAGGTTAAATTATGATCACTAATGAAATAGCCAAGGATTTAACAGTCGTTAGGGAAAGTATTGTTACATTGTCAGACAAGTTCAAATCAAATGCTGATATTTTCTTGAATGAATCCGATTTACAATCAGAACTTTTCACGTTGCTTCTATCTGCATATGGTGAAAAAGTAGCCATTCAAAATATTTCTGTTTGGGGCACTAATGCACCTAAGAAGACAAAGGCAGTATACACTCGACGCTTACACTCGGAATTATGCGTACCTGAGGGGCAAATCGATTTGGCCATTCTTGACTTAGAACACGTGAGATTAGCAATAAATTCAAAATATCACTTTGGACATATTCAACTAGAAGATGGCAATCATATTTTTATTGAAATAAAATGCTCTAGAACAAACAGAAGCTCCATCACATCAAGAAACAGATGGGTTGGGTTAATAAGGAAAGATGTAAATAAACTTTGTAGGTATAGTCACCCATGCTTTTTAGTATGCTTCGATTTCAGTTTCGGTTTAGATAATAAAACAATAGCCAAGCTACAGAAATCCTGCTCGCCGAATCTAGAGCTCTTTTATTATACAAGTGCTGAGGCTGACAATTATTTAGCAGGAACATTAAGACAGCAAGGTTAACAATTTTAGCCAGTTATATATATTGCACACCGCTATTAACCTTAACCGATACCGCACTGAAAAGTTAGAAAAGTTCAAATACCAACAAAAACCAATCAGTCTCGCACAATTTAGGCTTATCCTGTTATTCCATTACGAAGTATATAGGTGTACAATACCAGAACTGTTTGTAAAAAAGGAGGTGGAGAAATGGCTGTTCTTGGATTAGGTGCTTCTTATAACAATGGTACCCGTGATATGACAAATGCTTTTTTAAATAATGGCGTAGCTTGCGTTGGATGGATGGCTGCTGATTATCCAGCATTACATAAATTTTTTAAGCATATCAAGATGGGAGATATAATCTACATCAAGGCCAAAACGCCTCAAGTAGGCTTAATAATAAAGGGGATTGGAGTAGTTGTAGATGATACCATTTTTACGAACCGGCGGCTTGGTCAAGCCTGTATTAAAGTAAAATGGAAATGGCGTGGTAATGAGCGTTTGGGACGAATTGCTGATAAATATAATGTCCGAAACAATACTATGTATGAAGAATATAATCCTGAAATTATAACAAGAGTCATTGAATTATTGCTGTCCGATTCTTGAATGTATTTGGTAACACACGTTAAATTCGTGTCCTCTGAATTACCTCATAAATAATAGTAGGTTTTGAACCTTACCACATCCCTATGCCCAATCCATCGCATCATATTAATTGCTCTAAGATTCTCCGCTTATAAACGGTGTATCTCAGCAAAGAGAACCATCCCTGAAACCGTCTCAGTTGGTCTTTGGTAGCCAAATGGCTAACTGGTTGGCAATAGCGATCAGGGTGAAAACGACGGCAGCGATTATGAGCAAGTATTTACCACCCCGAATAAGCTCTTTGCCTATTTCCTTCTTTTCCTTTGGTTTTACCAAGACCCTTCCTTGTACAATCCAGGCAATCCCCGTTATAAGCAGTGGAATCACCAGGGGAAACAGTTTATCCATGAGACCGCTAGAAAATTCAGTCCAATCCATGTTTACCTCCTCCATACAAGCTTCCTTATTTTAACCCATCCACCAGCCTCAATCTAAAGCTTTCAAACTAAATGGGCAAGGTTACTATGGTTAGCGTTTTTATAATATATACCTCGATAGCCCGGTGAAGAATTTAGAAGATTTCAGCATAGTGGATATTGGGAATGAGTCTCGCAGAATTTTCGGATTTGTAAGTGTAAATAAGTATATTCAATTACGAATTGTGTTGTTGTATAATTACACCTGATTATACTTATGCAAAGAATAATAGAACTTCTCCATTATATAAAGCATGTTTTATATTTTGCATACGTTTTTACATTCAATTTAGCTCTATCGATTAGAATTTGCTCCCAGATATATATTAGACGACTTACCCGAATATGGCATGACGAGAATACGCCTCCAACAAACGAGAGTATTTATAAGATACTCACTTCTGCCTTCGGGTGCTTTGGGATAGCATTATTTTTTATCCTTTTGTATATCCCCCAAAACAACAATAATACTCAACAAGCACCTGATATTGTGCTGCTCTATTATGCTGGCGGTTCCCTATTTATCGGTTTTATACTTCTATTTGCTGTATTACTACGTAAATACTTCCAAGCCTATTTTAATTCAGTAAAAATTATCGAGGGAAAATACATAGTCGTTTATATTTTGATAGTCACATTTATAAGTGGCTTAGTGAGAACGGCAAAAATAATTGAAAACATTCTATTAAATGATTCTATTCCAAATATCAATATCATCAGGTTGCTTTGTATTTTCTCTGGTATTTTTATAGTAATATTTTTCGCGGCGTATATATTCACACCTACAAATTTATCAAGAAGGTCACCTGATCAGTATGTTCAATTCCTATTTCAAGTCGCAGCTGCTTCCATATTTAGTACCATTTTATTTATTTTGCTGTCATATATTTGGCAAGAAAGATTTCTATTTCCCTTGTGGGGCTATAGTATTTTACTTATACCTTCAGCGTGGGCATTAATATCATTGATAAGAACTTCTATAGTAACCAAATCAATCATTATTACGACTTGCGTTGTAGTTATTGGATGCATTCTCTTACTTGTTATAGGTGAGATTCTGACAGCGCGACCGTTATGGTGGCTGCCAATGTGCCTTGGATTTACAACAGTAGCTTTTATGATTCTCGGAATAAGCAGACAACTAATTGAGTGTGATAGAAGAAATTTGCGGTGGCTATTTACCTTAACCCATCCACCGGACTAAACCTCTTATGAGCTTCAACCGCATCATAGCATCCCACAGCCTGGCAATACCTGTTCGTCATCATCAGCGTGGTATGCCCTAATAACCTTTGTAGCATTAAGCTATCTCCACCATTTTTCAGCCACAATGTAGCAAATGTATGTCTCAATAAATGCGGATGTACAGCTATACCTGTCTTTTTCGACAGCTTGATAAACAAAGTCTCAACGCTAGAATCCTTCAAGCCAGTACCATCCCCAGTTATCCAAAGCTTGTCTGAATGTCCGTTCAATGCCTGCCTTGCCTTCGTGTACTTCAACAATGCTTTATCTGTAGTCGATCCAAACCTTACGACACGTTCACCAGTCTTACCATCGACTTTCATTAGTTGTTGCTGCATATCTATGTCGGACATCTTGATGTTGAGCAGTTCACCGAGGCGCAAGCCACAGTCAACCAGCGCCAGTATCATGGCTTTGTTGCGCCTATCCTCAAACTTCTTACCGAAAGTCGATACCAACTGGTTGACTTCAGCATAAGATAATGCCTTAACTACCTTCTTTTCAGCTTTCGGCACTTTGATCTTGATTAATGGGCTATATGTTAGAAGCTCTTCACGTATCAGCCAGTTGAACAAAGCTGATAGAGCACGATAATACTTCTGGACTGTCGTTGAATTACAAGGCTTCATTGCTCTTGGACATTTGCTGTTGAAACGGTGTGGAGTATCCCTTAGATAAGCCAGGAATTCACGTAGATGATTCGTAGTGATAGCGCTTATATCATCCGGCCAGTGATAATTACTGGCATACCAGTGGAAGCCCTTGAGTTTGTCTGAATAACACTCAATAGTGCCATATGATTTGCCCTCTACTTTACAGGATAGCAGGAAGCTATCAATAGCTTGCTTGATTGTAGTAACTTTTACTTTCGTAGACATTGAACCTCTCCTTATTCTCGTTTGAGTGCGTGAGAGGATAGTCCTTTTCTGGAGAAGGTCAATAGGAATGTGGACACAAGTTTAGCAGTTACCCTTATACATTTAACTTTTATTCTGCTTATTCTATAATCATTTAAGATATGGCTGATAGATATCGGGCTACCACACTCATAATTGGGAGCGGTAAGATTTTGCTAGTTCTGGATAAGCATGGTCATTCCTATTCAATGCCAGGTGGTGGCTTTAAGGCTAACGAATCAACAATACAGGCTGGAATTCGAGAAGTTGCGGAAGAACTGAAACTCAAGGTCATTTCAGCTGAAAGATTACATTATTGTGATTTTGAAGGACAACGGGCAAAACACAAAGTCTGTTTGCTGAAAGTTGTCGGAACTCCACACATAGATCACAAGGAATTAGATGGATATATTTGGTGGGATATGAAAAGCGATGTTCCTGTCCAAGGACACGTGAAGAAGATATTGCACGAATATAAGAAGAGAAACCGTATTCCCTAGAGATAAATGGTGGCAGCGACTGGGATTGAACCAGTGACCAAGGGCTTATGAGTCCCCTGCTCTACCGCTGAGCTACGCTGCCATGCACAACGTAAGATTCTACCCAACCGGGCTTTTCATGTCAAAGACATCACCGCACAATATGACAAGATTGCTTCGCTGCGCTCGTAATGATATGGGTGCGCACAGGATGATTGACAACATTTTTCTGAATACTGTAATATATCATACAAGTTTACTACTTATGCTCATGTGCGCATAAGTATACGAGGACGATAATGCGTGACCTGTTAAAAATATTCAAATCTCTGGCGGACGAAACGAGGCTGAGGATCATGTATTTGTTGATGGAAAGGGAGGCCTGTGTGCTGGAAATCAAGCAGGCCATGCGCATCAGCCAGACCCGCGCCTCGCGTAACCTGGGCATACTGCACGATGCAGGGCTGCTCAAGGCCCGCCGCGAAGGCCCGCTGGTGTTTTATTCCCTGGATACACGGCAGATTAAGAAAAGCTGCAACGGGCTGGATGCCATGGTCAAGCAGGCATTCGAGATGGACGAGACCTCTCTCAAGCACCGCGAACGGTTAAAGAGGCCCATCCCCCGCAGCACGGACAGGGAACCCGGCAGCTAAACGGCCACTACAGATTGACTTTTTTCCGTATAAGTAGTGTAATATTTCAGGCCTTTTGACGGTCACTATCTGAAACTTACTGATATGACAGATTTCGAACCTAAGATCGTCGCCTTCCTGTGTAACTGGTGCTCCTATCGAGGGGCCGACCTGGCAGGCACCTCCAGGATCAAGTGCGCCGCCAACGTGCGCGCCATACGCGTGATGTGCAGCGGCCGCGTTGAGCCGGCTTTCGTGCTACGCGCCTTTGAACTGGGCGCCGACGGGGTGCTGGTGCTGGGCTGCCATCCCGGCGACTGCCACTATGCAGAGGGTAACTACAAGGCGCTGAGGCGCATGGAGCTGCTCAAGCGGACGTTGATACAGCTCGGTGTGGAGGAGGACAGGTTCCGCCTCGACTGGGTTTCCGCCTCCGAGGGCGACAGGTTTTCGCATATAGTCAACGAAATAACGGAAAAGGTCAGGGCATTGGGTCCGTTCAAGGCAAGGGAGGGCGCGGAGGTTGCCTAAGCTCAAGGTCGCGCTCTACTGGGCCGCCTCCTGCGGCGGCTGCGAGATAGCCACCCTGGCTATCGGAGATAAGATACTCAAGCTGGCCGAGGCCGCCGATATAGTATTCTGGCCGGTCGCCATCGATGCCAAATACGCTGACGTCGAGCACATGCCGGACGGCAGCATTGATGCCTGCCTGTTCAACGGGGCTATCCGCAATTCCGAGAACGAGCACCTGGCCAAATTACTGCGACAGAAATCGAAAATATTAATAGCCTATGGCTCCTGCGCCTACGAGGGCTGCATACCGGGCCTGGCCAATTTCTTCAGCGCTAAAGAGATACTGCAGAACACCTATATCGATACGGCATCCAGCGATAACAGCGGCAAGGTCATCCCACAAACGAAGGTAACCGTCCCCGAGGGCGAACTTGAGTTACCCGAGCTCTACAACACGGTCAAGACGCTGGCCCAGACGGTTGACGTGGATTACTTCGTGCCCGGATGCCCGCCCGAGGAAAGCACTACCTGGATGGCGCTCGAAGCGCTTATCAGCGGCAAGCTGCCACCCAAGGGCACGGTCATCGCCCCGGCATCGACCGCCGTATGCAACGACTGTCCCCGCATCAAGCACGAGAAGAAGATCACGGCCTTCCACAGGCCCTACGAGATCATACCCGAGCCCGACAAATGCCTGCTGGAACAGGGCCTCCTCTGCTGCGGCGTAGGTACTCGCGGTGGCTGCGGCGCCCCCTGCCCCCAGGCCAACATGCCCTGCACCGGCTGCTATGGCCCCGTTGAAGGCGTGCGCGACCAGGGCAGCCATATTATGACAGCCTGGGCCTCCATCATCGATTCCAACGACCCCGACGAGATCAACAAGATTCTCGACGGCATCGTGGATCCGGCGGGGTATTTCTACCGCTACAGCCTGCCCGACTCCATGATCGGCCGGGCAAGGATCAGGCCATGAGAAAGATCACCATCGATCCCATCACCCGGCTGGAGGGACACGGCAAGATAACCATTTTCCTCAAGGACGACGGCAGCGTGGCCAATGTCTACCTCCAGATACCGGAGCTGCGCGGCTTCGAGAAGTTCTGCGAGGGACGGCCGGTGGAAGAAATGCCCCAGATCACCCAGCGCATCTGCGGCGTATGCCCCGAAGCGCACCATATGGCGGCCACCAAAGCGCTGGATGACATGTTCCATACCGAGCCCACCAGCACGGCTAAAAAGATACGCGAATTGCTTTACAGCGCCTTTTATGTCACCGATCACACCACCCATTTTTACATACTGGGAGGGCCCGATTTCATTATGGGCCCGGATGCGCCCGTTGCCCAGCGCAACATACTCGGCGTGATCGCCAAAGTGGGCATGGAGCTGGCGGGGCAGGTGCTCAATACGCGCAAGGAGAACCACTGGATCATACAGGCCGTGGGCGGACGCCAGATACACCCGGTATTCGGACTGCCCGGTGGTGTCAGCAAGCGGATATCTGAAGAAGACCGGGCAAAGATCGAGGAGATAGCCAAAAGGGACGTAGCATTCGCCCAGCTTTCACTCAAAGTCTTCGGCGATATCGTGCTCAAGAACAAGGCCTACGTGGACATGATAACCAGCGACACATTCACCCACCAGACCTACTATATGGGACTGGTCGACGATAAGAACAAGGTCAATTTCTACGACGGCAAGGTCAGGGTCGTCGATCCAACCGGCAAAGAGTTCGTCAAGTACTCCCCGCGCGACTACCTCGAACATATCGCCGAGCACGTAGAGCCCTGGAGCTATACCAAGTTCCCCTTCCTCAAAAAGGTGGGCTGGAAGGGCTTCGTGGACGGTAAGGCCAGCGGGGTTTACCGCGCCACACCGCTGTCACGCCTCAACGCCGCCGACGGCCTGGCCACGCCGCTGGCACAGGAAGAGTACGATAAGATGTACTCGACGCTGGGCGGCAAACCCGTGCACCATACTCTGGCCACGCACTGGGCGCGCCTGATCGAACTGCTCTACGCGGCAGAGAGGCTGCTGGAGCTTTGCCAGGACAGGGAGATCACAGGGCCCAATATCAGGAACATCCCCACGGCCAAGCCGACCGAGGGCGTAGGCATCGTGGAGGCGCCCCGGGGCACGCTCACCCATCACTACACGGCCGATGAGAAAGGCTGCATCAAGAAATGCAACCTGATCGTGGGAACAACCAATAACCAGGCCGCCCTCTTCATGTCCATTAAGAAAGCGGCCGAAGACCTGATCAAACCCGGCCGGGACATACCGGAGTCACTGCTCAACCAGGTGGAGATGGCCTGGAGGCCGTACGACCCCTGCATGTCCTGCTCAACCCACACGCTGCCCGGCACTATGCCCCTCGATATCACGGTCCTCGATGCCGGCGGCAATACGGTCAGACAGCTGATCCGTTAGTTTTTTACCCTGTTTAAACACTGTGCAGGCTTAGTGCCTTTAACTGGTGTCTACATATGAACATATGTAAATATGCTGCATTAGCATTTACCGCAGCAAATAAAAAATAACCTGAAGGAGTTGTGTATGCAGAACCGGGTGATTTCCAGGAAGGACCTGGCAGGCTTCGTCGATGACCTGATCAAGACGAAGGCTGCAGGCGAGGTCATCGGCATCAAGGTGCAAGGCAACAAGTTCAATTTCGGCCCGCTCAAGAGCAGCGGCGAGCTACGCCTTGATTACGACGTTTCACTGCTGCCGCCCAAAAAGTACTTCTTCCCGCAGATGGAAACGGTGTTGAAGTACGAGGTCGGCAAGGCGCCCAAAGTCGAGGCGGTAGTGGGCGAGAAGGCACTGTGCATCATAGGTGTGCACCCCTTTGACATCAGGGGTATCCTGCTCTTCGATGCCGTATACGGGGGCAAGGACCCTGATCCCAACTACTTCCTAAAAAGGAACAAGGCCATTATCATCGGCGTCGATTGCCTGGCGCCCAACCCCAAGTCTTTCGCCGCCAGCATGGGAACCAATATCACGGACGAGGGCTTCGACCTGATGCTGACCGACCTGGGCGGCGACTACTTCGTCACAGTCGGCACCAGCAAGGGCCACAGCCTCATCAGCAAGGCCAAAACGAAGGATGCTACGCCGGCCGACCTGGAGAAACGCGATAAGGTGCGCAAGGATGCCGAAAAGAAATACAAGGTGTCGCTCAAAATGAAGCCGGGCGATATCCCGGGCCTGCTGGACGCCACCTGGGAGAGCAAGGTGTTCACGGACAAAGCCGCCACCTGCTTCAGCTGCGGCTCGTGCGTCATGGTCTGCCCCACCTGCGTCTGTTTCGATGTGCAGGATGAAATGGCGCTCAGCCTCAAAGGAGGCGAGCGCTACCGCCGCTGGGACGGCTGCATGCTCACCCAATTCGCCAGCGTAGCCAGCGGCGAGAACTTCCGCGAGCACAAGGAGCAGCGCTTCCGCCACCGCATGTACCGCAAGGGCAAGTATCTTGTTGAGAGATACAAGTACCTGGGCTGCGTAGGCTGCGGCCGCTGTGCCATCGCCTGCCTGGCCGAGATCGCCAGCCCCGCTGAGACTTACAACCTACTCAAGGAGGCCAAGTAATGGTTATGCAAATAACAGCCAAACAATCCATCCACCTCCCTCGCACGGCCGAGCTAATCAGAGTGGAAAAGCTGAGCGACCGGGAGAAAGTATTCGAGTTCAAATTCGATGACGGCAAGGAGCTCGGCCAGAGGCCGGGGCAGTTCGTCGAGGTATCCATCTTCGGCGTGGGTGAAGCTCCCATCTCTGTTACCTCCTCGCCCACACATAAAGGCTCTTTTGAGCTGGCAGTGAGGGCCACGGGCAGCGTAACAGACAAACTGCATACGCTGGAAAAGGGGGCTAAGGTGGGCATCAGGGGGCCTTTCGGCAACGGCTTCCCCCTCGAAACCCTCAAGGGCAAGGATATC
>Ga0247841_10010487_pt1 | contig 12607 bp, 9 predicted proteins | sample LaCruzMarch2015__2_FD_192410 | JGI IMG/M metagenome (GOLD analysis project Ga0247841, IMG submission 192410) | Freshwater microbial communities from meromictic Lake La Cruz, Castile-La Mancha, Spain - LaCruzMarch2015_18m | ecosystem: Environmental > Aquatic > Freshwater > Lake | place: Spain... | reverse complement strand
GTCCTTCCGTCATTAAAGTGATCGGACGAACTCCGGAAGAGTCAATGCAGAAAAACGCTGTCGAGATCATGACTCCGGAGTCAATGAACGCTGTCATCGCTGAATACAACCGGCTGCTCCCTGAAATCGAAAGCGGAGGGAATCCTACCGCTCTATTGGAACTTGAGCAATACCGGAAGGACGGTTCCACTATTTGGGTGGAGGCTTCCATGAAAACCATGCGCGATGATCAGGGAAATCTGACAGGTTTCCTCGGGGTTTCCCGCGATATTTCGGAACGCAAAAGAATTGAGGCCGCAAGGGAAGAGGCCGCTGCTGCGCTGAGACGGAGCGAGGAACAATACCGGCTGATAGCCGAAAACAGCGACGACGTGATATTCACTTTGGATCCAGAATTGCGCTTTACATATATGAGCCCGTCATCCTTTAAATTGCGCGGTGTGACGGCCGAGGAAGCAATGCTAGAAAAGCTGGAAGACATCATGACTCCGGAGTCCTTAGACAGGATAATCGCCGAATACGGCCGAGTCATGGCTGAGATAGAAAAGGGAAATAAACCGACAGTCCGAATTGAAATCGAGCAATATCGAAAAGACCGTTCTACGTTGTGGGTTGAAATTTCCATAAAAACCATACTGGATGGCGAGAGGCATCTGGCTGGTTTTCTCGGGGTCTCCCGCGACATATCAGAGCACAAGTTGGCGGAGGCTGCTATTCAGGCGAGCGAAGAAAAACTCCGGCAAATAGTAAACAACATCCCGCATGCCGTTTCGATTCTGAATATGGACATGCGGCCTACCTATGCGAGCACTGCCATTCAACGCATCTTGGGCTATAAGCCAGAAGAGATCCTGGCGCTGCCGCTGGACAAGATTCTCACCCCGGAATCATTGGAGATTGCTGGCAAATCGTTTCAGGAAGCGCTGGAACGTAATGGACATGGTTTCGATCCCAATGGCGTTCTGATTCTTAACCTTGAACAATATCACAAAAACGGCTCCACGGTTTTGCTCGAAAATGCCATGACTTTTCTACGCAACGCAAACGGTGTTCCCGTGGGCATCCTGAGCGTATCAACGGATATAACCGAACGCAAGCGGGTGGAGGCGGCTCTGCAGGTAAGCAAAGAATCCGCGGAGGCGGCCAATCGATCCAAGAGCGTGTTTTTGGCAAATATGAGCCATGAGATCCGCACACCGATGAACGCCATTTTAGGATTTGCCCAGCTCATGCAAAGAGACCCGAGTCTCACACCGCAATTGCGTGATCATCTGGATATCATTAACCGGAGCGGCGAACATCTTCTGGCCACCATTAACGATATTCTGGAAATGTCAAAGATCGAGGCAGGGCGTTCTGTTTTTTCCCCGACCACGTTCGACTTACACGCCCTCCTCTATGATCTCGAGCGGATGTTCCGGCTGCGGACTGACACTAAAAACTTGCGTTTTCTGGTGGAGAAAGTCGGTCATGTTCCCCGCTGGGTAAAAACAGACGAAGGGAAGCTCCGCCAGGTTCTCATCAACCTTCTGGGTAACGCGGTAAAATTCACGGAAGAAGGTGGTATTGTTTTACGCCTCGGCGGGACAGTCGAAAATGCAGAGGAGGTGAATCTTCAGTTCGAGGTGGAGGATACAGGTCCCGGTATGACCGAAGTAGAAATCGGACGACTGTTCCAGGCATTCGAGCAGACTACAAGCGGGATCAAGAGCGGCGGGACGGGGCTTGGCCTGGCCTTGAGCCAGGGATTCGTTCAAATTATGGGTGGGACAATCACAGTTGCCAGCACGGTAGGCAAAGGGAGCATCTTCCACTTCAATCTTCCAGTGCAAGAAGACAGTGAAGAAAATGCCGCAAAGAAAGAGGCGAAACAACGTGTGCTAAGTTTGAAGCCGGGGCAAAACGAAATCCGCATTCTGATTGCCGACGACAAGGAAACCAATCGTCAGCTTCTGCTGCAGATGCTGAAGGTGGTTGGTTTTGTTACACAGTGCGCGGTCAATGGGAAGGACGCGGTGCGTATTGTAAAAAAATGGAAGCCTCAGGTAGTTCTTATGGATATGGCCATGCCAATAATGGATGGCTACGAGGCAACACGTCAAATCAAGGCATCGCCCAACATCAGGAATACGGCAATCATTGCCGTAACGGCCAGCGCCTTTGAGGAAGACAAACAGCGGATTTTAGCCGCCGGCGCCGATGGCTATCTGTCAAAACCTTTCAAAGACGCCGAACTTTTTGAAATTATCGGCAAGCTGACCGGTGCGGAGTATTTGTATGAAGAAACCGACCAGATAGAAAATGTTTCCAACGCAGCAGGTGATAAGGACTTGATGTGCAAGATGGTTGCCGCGTTGCCAACAGAACTTGTCGGGCGATTGCGTAATGCCGTGGAAGGTGCTGATCTCGACCTGCTAAACGAGCTTGCCCTGCAACTGACCACAGAGCAGCCTCTTCTTGCAAAACAGATACAGGAAATGGCCGCCCGGTATGAATATGAAGCATTGATCGAAATATTTTCTCCAGGAGGATGATCCATGACGAACACAAATAAAACAGATGCAATCCCAGGGAATATCCTTGTTGTGGACGATGTGCCTGCGAACCTGACCCTTCTTACCGCAATGCTCAAGGAAAAGGGACACCGGGTGAGGCCTGTGCCCGACGGGAAGCTGGCGCTCAAGGCTGTGGAAAATGAACCGCCTGACCTTATTCTGCTTGACATCACCATGCCGGAAATGGACGGATTCGAAGTATGTCGAAGGTTGAAGCAGGATATGAGGTTTCAGGACATCCCCATTATTTTCATCAGCGCTCTGACCGAAACGCTGGACAAGGTGAAGGCCTTTGGCAGCGGCGGTGTTGATTATGTGACCAAACCGTTCCAGTTTGACGAGGTAGAGGCACGGGTCGAAACTCACCTGAAGCTGCACCGCTACCAGTCGCAACTTGAAGAATTGGTTGAAAAACAGGTAAAGGAAATTTCCGATTCACAGGTATCAACGATTTTTGCCTTGTCCAAGCTTTCAGAATCGCGGGACAAAGAAACCGGCGAGCATCTTGAACGGGTACAGAGCTATTGCAAGATGCTTGCGGAAAAACTTAGCCGGGAGAAGCCTTACAACAGTATAATTACTGCCTCATTCATCCATAACATCTTCAATGCCAGTCCCCTGCACGATATCGGCAAAGTAGCTATTCCCGACAATGTTCTGCTGAAACCTGGCAAGCTCACCACAGAGGAGTTCGAAATCATGAAAACGCACTCGCTCATTGGCGCGGAAACCATGAAGGCAGTTTATGATATGTACAGAAATAACGCTTTTATCAACATGGGTATAACCATTGCGCGGAGCCATCATGAACGCTGGGACGGAGCGGGTTATCCTGACGGCCTGAAAGGTGAGGATATCCCACTTGCCGCCCGTATTATGGCCCTTGCCGATGTGTACGACGCCCTTCGTTCCAACCGCTGTTACAAAGAGGCAATTGCGCGCGATCTAAGTTGTAAGATCATTGAAGACAGTAGCGGGACGCAATTTGATCCCGCCCTCGTGAAAACGTTTTTGGCGTTGGAGGACTCGTTCGACCGGATCGGACGGGAAATAGGGTATGCATAGCCGTGTCGAGCCTTCCCTGGTTTGTAGAACAAAAGGGGGCAAATCTGCCTTTAACCTTTTCTTAATGTCAGGGAGAAAATTACAGGGAAACTATGGACAACATCCGGGAGGCTATGGAACTTTATCTGGAAGCCAAAAAGGAAAGAAACGATGAAATTATTACGGATAATGTTCATATCACCGAGATGTGCGTTAGTTTATGAGTGGCGTTATTCCTTCATTGTCTCCGAAGGAGGTGCTTCCGCGCTTGAACGGCTGTGCTTCACCTGCCACCGGCAGAGGGGCAGTCATAAAATCTACGTCAAAGACGATCATCAAGTAACCGTACCCATCCAGACCAAAGACCTCAAAAAAGGCACGCTCCATCAGATTGTCAAAGGTAATAAAAGAAAGATCGTTTTCATAACAAAACAGTAGGATAGTTAAATGGGTTTATCAAAAGGTAATAAAGTGCGTTCTGAATCATTGAAAATGAAGGCAGCAGGTGGCTGGGATATACTGACGGACGCCTTGAAAAATTACAGCGCCAATGGCGATGCTAATCAGGCGGCGGCCATTGCTCTCTATGCGGTTTTGTCGGCAATCCCCCTTTTTGTGCTGACAATAATTTCTGCCGGATATATTTTTAGCTCCTATCCGCATATTCAAACCGATATAGTTGACGCAGTCAGAGGTTTTCATCCTTACTTTTCTGAAAAAATATTGGTTCAGTTAGGCCAAATTGAAAAGAAAAGGCATCTGCTGGGCTGGTTGGGAGTCATAGGTCTGATCTGGCTTTCCGCCCAAATTTTCAATTCCATGGAAGCCGCGCTCAACATCACTTTTCATTCGCAAAAGAAACGTAATTATATCGTTTCCAAATTATTGGCGATCTCCATGATACCGATGGGATGGATTGTGGGCGGCGCCAGTGTATTATTAAGCTATTTGACCGCGATGATATTGCGGCAGCCGATGGAGCTGCCAAGTGGAGTGGACTTATATCTTTCTAATATGTCGGGAGTGCTTCTGCGTTATGTCCTACCCTATGTAATTACCGTAATTTTTTTCGGTTTTCTTTACCGGATAATTCCCACAGCCAAAATCAAACCCTCGGTAGCATTTGTAGGTGGCGCCATCTTCGCTCTCTTGATGGAAATCGCCAAACAGTTTTTTACCTGGTATGTATCCAAATACACGCGCTATGATGTAATTTTCGGTTCTCTGGAGGCTGTAGTCATTCTGATTATCTGGGTATTTTATGTGGCCTTGATTTTCCTGTTTTGCGCCGAAATTATGTCCTCCTATCAGCGCCGCGACATTCTTTTGCTGGAAAGAGCGATGCTCAAACCGCTTCAAAAAGGCATGAGAGCTGATGAGCGTCTCTTTAAAAAATTCGGTCACACTTATGAAAAGAACAGCATTGTTTTTAACGAAGGTGATAGCGGACATGAAATGTTTTATGTGCTTTCCGGTCGCGTGTGTCTGGAAAAAGTTAATTGTCATGTAAAAAAAGTCCTGGCCGAAATGGAACCGGGACAATATTTTGGTGAAATGGCCGCGCTTATTGATATCTCGCGTTCAGCAACAGCACGCGTTACAGAGGATAGCCATCTGGCAGTTATTGATGGCGATACTTTTCGCGATATGGTGAGGGAAAGTCATGAGATTGCCGTGCACATGCTCAAAGAATTTTCCCGTAGATTAAAAAACTCCAATATGGCGCTCGAGGAGTTAACCAATCTTTGGACGCGAATGGCTATCGTCATTCATTTTATGGATAATCCCGGAGCGAATATTGAAGAGCATTTGCCGCAACTCACTTTGATTACTAAAAAGGAACCGGCAGAGATTCGAGAAATATTAAATGAGCTGGCCGGGGAAGGAATGGTCATTATCAGCGATGATCTGTTGATGGAGGTAGTCCGGAAAAAAATGTGGTCATTGCTGAATTCCGGCGCCTTGAAGAAATGCACCATAGATGATAAAGACAAAGTTGATTAAGGTATTTGGAGGAGAAAAATATGGATTATTCTCAATATACTGACAATTCAGCAGCCGTTAAAGAATATATGCTGGAGGTTTCCGATGGAGTTTCTCTTCGGGTAATTGATTTCACTCCGCGAAACCTTTTACAGGAGAAACCGATTATTCTTTTTGTGGCTGGATGGATTTCACTCATCTCCGGTTGGAAAGGTGTGCTTAAAGTTCTAACCGCTGAGCACAGGGTTGTCTACCTTGAATCGAGGGAAAAACAGTCATCAATAGTGCCTGATGTAAAAAAAGTAAGTTTCTCCATGGAGCGCCTTATGCTCGATACAGCCCAGATCATTGAAAAAATTATCCCGCCATCAGAAAAATTTATTCTTGCCGGAAGTTCACTGGGTGCTTCCGCGATTCTTGAATATTGCGGATCCGAGAAAAGGGCACCTTTGTCTGCGGTACTGATCGGTCCAAATACCGAGTTCAGATTCCCCAAAGTACTGGGAACAGTAATTCCAGTGATTCATCCTTCTCTCTACTTTTCTGTAAAGCCCGTAATAAAATGGTATCTTAGAAACTTCAGGCTGGATAAAAAAAACAGTAAGGAACAGATTGAAAAATATGAAAATACCCTGGACTGCGCAGATCCATACAAACTGAAGGCTAACGCGCTTGCCATCAAAAACTACGAAATATGGGGTCACATAGACAACATCACAGTTCCATGTCTCGTTATCGGCGCTACGACAGACACTCTTCATGGTACCGAAAATATAAAGCGTCTTATAAAGATAATACCTGATTCAACTTATGTAGAACTCGAAAGCAATATGGAAACTCACAGCGAAAAAGCGGGACGCCTTATCTTGGAATATATTCAAGGTTGATTCCGTTATTTCAGACGTTTATCCATTCCGGTGAAACCACAATCCGGTTCGTAGCAAGTGACATTCAGAAAAGCGCATTTCTGCTTACAGACAGGGCAAATTTCCGGTGGTTCCATAACCACAATCGTATTGCCACAATTGCCACATTTCCAAGTATTTTCCGGAAGAGTTGCTTTATTATCCGCCATGGTCGATGTCCCCCTCTAATTTTGTTAGTAAATATAACACAAAAACAATTACATAGGCGATATTTTTTGACTAAACGAATATAGCTTGAAATTATTGATTACTTTCGGTAAACAATCACACACTTTTATTCGGGGAAAAATCATGGCAAAAAACAAAAAAAACAATGATCTCTCAGGTTTGACACTTCTGGGTTCTGCGGCAAAGCCTTCCCGCAAGCTGGAAACTTTTCCCAATCACACAAGCCGCAATTACACAATTACCCTGCAAACGGAAGAATTTACCTGTGTTTGCCCCATGACCGGCCAGCCGGATTTTGCCAAAATTCAAATTGAATATATACCGGACAGGAAAATTGTCGAATCGAAATCACTGAAATTGTATTTATGGTCATTTCGCGATGAAGGCATTTTTCATGAACATGTGACTAATCTGATTCTTGATGATCTGGTGGCCGCCTTGAAACCACGCTTCTGCAAAGTAAGCGCGCAGTTTGCCGTGCGCGGCGGCATCGGCATTACCATTGACGCGGAATATAAAAAATAATTGAAAAACATTGAATCACCTATGGTGGAAAAAATAAAACCGGAAATGAGAGGATAGCTGATGGGAAAACGTGTTGATATAAAAAAAGTATTGATTATTGGTTCCGGCCCGATCGTCATCGGTCAGGCCTGCGAATTTGATTATTCGGGAACGCAGGCCTGCAAGGCGTTGCGCAAGTTAGGTTATAAAATTGTTCTGGTTAATTCCAATCCGGCAACAATCATGACAGACCCCGGCATGGCCGATGTTACTTATATTGAACCTCTTAATTGTCAAACTCTGACCGAAATTATTGAAAACGAAAAACCGGATGCTATACTGCCGAACCTGGGTGGACAAACCGGTCTTAATTTGACTTCAGAACTTCACCGCAAGGGTGTTTTAGAAAAGTACGGCGTAAAGGTGATAGGTGTCCAGGTTGATGCTATAGAGCGTGGCGAAGATAGAATCGCCTTCAAAGAAACCATGAACAAATTAGGCATTGAGATGCCCGAGAGCGAACCGGCAGTTACAGTTGAAGATGCGGAAAAAATCGCTGCCAAACTGGGCTATCCTGTTGTCATTCGTCCGGCATACACTATGGGTGGGACAGGCGGTGGCATAGTCTATAATCTCGAAGAGCTCAGGCTCATTGCCAGCCGTGGTATTTCGGCAAGTCTGATCGGGCAAATTCTGGTGGAAGAATCAGTTATTGGCTGGGAAGAGCTGGAACTGGAAGTCGTCCGGGATGCCAAAAATCAGATGATCACCGTCTGCTTTATCGAAAACGTCGATGCGATGGGTGTCCATACCGGCGATTCATATTGCACTGCGCCCATGCTGACCATTTCACCTGAATTACAGAAGCGTTTACAAAAATATTCTTATGACATCGTGGAGGCGATTCAGGTCATCGGCGGAACCAATGTTCAATTCGCGCACGATCCGAAAACAGATCGTGTGGTTGTCATTGAGATTAACCCGCGCACTTCGCGCTCATCGGCCCTGGCCTCCAAAGCCACCGGATTTCCTATCGCACTTATTTCTTCGATCCTCGCCACAGGCATTACTCTGGACGAAATTCCTTACTGGCGTGATGGCACGCTCGATAAATATACGCCTTCGGGCGATTATGTTGTAGTGAAATTTGCCCGCTGGGATTTTGAAAAATTCCCCGGCGCGATAGATAAGCTGGGTACACAAATGCGCGCCGTGGGCGAAGTTATGAGTATCGGCAAAAATTACAAAGAAGCGTTGCAAAAGGCTATCCGCTCACTGGAAAAGAAACGATATGGTTTAGGCTTTGTCAAAGATTTTAATGAAAAGCCTCTGGATGAACTGCTGGAAATTCTCAGCGAGCCATCGAGCGAACGGCAATTCATCATGTATGAAGCCCTGCGCAAGGGAGCTACGGTTGATAGTCTTTGCGCTAAAACATATATTAAAAAATGGTTCATCAGTCAAATGAAGGAACTGGTGGATCTTGAAGAAAAGATTCTTAAATACAAAAACAAGCAACTCCCTGATGATTTACTTACTGCGGCAAAAAAAGACGGTTTTGCCGACCGTTATCTGGCGCAAATTTTGGGGATAAAAGAAGAGGAAATCCGCAAGCAGCGCCTGTCATTAGGAATGGCAGAATGCTGGGAAGCAGTGCCGGTAAGCGGTGTGGAAAAAGCGGCTTACTATTTTTCCACTTACAACGCAAAGGATAAGGTTGCCGTAAGCGCTAACCGAAAAATCATGGTTCTGGGTGGCGGCCCCAACCGCATCGGGCAGGGCATTGAGTTTGACTATTGCTGCGTGCACGCTGCTTTCGCGTTACGTGACGAGGGAATCGAATCCATCATGGTCAATTGTAATCCTGAAACGGTATCCACGGATTATGATACTTCCGATAAACTTTATTTTGAACCGCTTACCGTGGAAGACGTTTTAAGTATTTATGAAAAAGAAAAACCCGAAGGCGTCATCGTTCAATTCGGCGGGCAAACTCCGCTCAACATCGCCGCAGAGCTGGCCAAAGCGGGTGTCAAAGTTATCGGTACGTCACCCGAAACCATTGATCTGGCCGAAGACCGTGACCGTTTCGGCAAAATGATGAATAAGCTGGGTATTCCCATGCCCAAATCCGGCATGGCCAGTAATATGGAACAGGCGCTCAAAGTCGCAGGCGGTATTGGCTATCCGCTGATGCTTCGCCCCTCTTATGTGCTTGGTGGACGCGGTATGGAAGTTGTTCATGATGAAGAGATGCTCAAGCGTTATGTGAACGCGGCCGTCGGTGTCACACCGGAGCGGCCGATCCTCATCGATAAATTTCTGGAAAACGCCATCGAAGCCGAGGCGGACGCGATTTCGGATGGTATTGACGCTTTTGTCCCGGCAGTCATGGAGCACATTGAGCTTGCCGGTATCCATTCGGGAGATTCAGCCTGCGTTATTCCGCCGGTCAGCATCCCGCTGCGCCATCTTGATACGATCAATGAGTACACGAAAAAAATTGCCGTGGAGTTCGGTGTTGTAGGATTGATGAATATTCAATACGCTATTGCCAACGATGTTGTTTACATTCTCGAAGCTAATCCCCGCGCGTCGCGCACTGTGCCTCTGGTCTCCAAGGTATGTAACATTTCCATGGCGCGTCTGGCCACACAAGTCATGCTGGGTAAAAAGATCAAGGATTTGAATTTGAAGCACAGCGTTATACGGCATTTCGGCGTGAAAGAAGCGGTATTCCCGTTTAATATGTACCCGGAAGTCGATCCGCTTCTGGGGCCGGAAATGCGCTCCACCGGCGAAGTTCTCGGGCTTGCCGATTCTTTCGGTCTGGCTTATTACAAGGCTCAGGAAGCAACAGGCCAGCGGCTTCCCGCTGAAGGAACTGTGCTTATCACCGTTGAACAAAAAGATAAAGGCGGTGTGCTGGAAGTGGCCAAAGGGTTCCAGAATATTGGTTTTAAAATCAAGGCTTCCGAAGGTACACATAAATTTTTAGCGGATAATGGAATTGCCGCTGAAAAAATATCCAAAATGCACGAGGGAAGACCCAATATTGTGGACGCGATCAAAAACGGCGAGATTCAGCTGGTCATCAACACTCCGGCAGGGCGTCTGAGCAAACATGATGATTCCTACATTAGAAAGTCGGCCATAAAATATAAAATACCTTACATAACCACAATCGCCGCGGCTGTTGCCGCGGTCAAAGGTATCGCGGCCTTCCGCGATGGTCACGGCCGGGCGAAATCACTGCAGAGCTATCACGCGGAGATTAAGTAGGGATGAAGTTCGAAAGGCAAAAATATGAAGAGTTTCCTGTATTCCTTCTTCAAGTCTTTTAACTTCTGGAGCCCTTCGCTTGGCCGCAGGCTCACCGTTGCGTTCACTTTTTTCGGAATTATCATCGGTTATCTCGTTTTTGTCTATTCTGCCGTCTCCTCGACCAACGCCTTTATCATGACTTCTGCCGATTTGATCCGGCATCACATCTCCACTTTGTCGCAAAAGGCACCAGGTGATGAGCTTCTCAAACTCCTCAACCAGAAAAGTAATGATCTCAGCAAAACTGCAAAATTCTTTCAGGGCATCTCTTCGCGGTTCAACTTCAATCTGTATTTCCAGGATAACGGAGGCACGTGGCAGCATATATTCGTTAATTCGAAGGGAGTTTATTGTTCGCAGGCCGTTACCGACGCAGCTCTTTTTCTTGATCTAGAAGCGGCCAAACGCGACAAAATAGTGACATCATCGATCCTGTTTTACGGCAGACAGGACAATGTCAACGTCAAAATTAATGTATCCCCCAAAGGTGATAGTTTCGCTTACATACTTACCTTCGATATCGACCGGCCCGGTATCCTGAAAATCCTCCAGAAGAACATCTACAAGGGAATTCTCTTTTTTGTCGCGCTCCTTGTTGTTTCTCATTTTTTAGGGCACTTTTTCAGTTATTGGATTGCCCGGCCCATTGAAGCGCTCTCGAGGGAAGCGGCCATAATTGCCTCGGGACATTTCGACCACAGATTTACCGTTGACAGGAAGGATGAAATCGGTATGCTGGCGCAATCTCTGAATAGCATGGCCTCTCACATTATTGACGGTACAAAAGAACGTGAAGATCTGCTGATCGGTATTTTAATTGCCCTGACCCGGGCGATCGACGCGAAATCCAAGTGGACAGCGGGACATAGCGAGCGGGTCACACATTATGCCGAAGAGATCGGGCGCATTTTACAGTTTGATGAAGAACAGATGAGGGTCCTGTGCATCTCCGCCATCCTGCACGATATCGGCAAAATAGCTGTGCCGGAACAAATTCTGGACAAACCGGGAAAGCTCACAGGCGAAGAGTTTGACGAGGTCAAAAAGCACCCTCGTGCCGGTACCAAGATCATTTCCTCTATACCGTCTTACGAGACCATTATTTCCGGCATTCTATATCATCATGAACGCTGGGACGGGACAGGCTATCCCGACGGATTAAAAGGAGAGGGTATTCCGCTTAATGCCCGAATCATCTGCGTTGCCGACGTCTATGACGCTCTGGCGGCAGACAGGCCTTACCGAAAAGCATGGAACAAGGAGCAGGCATTGTCCTTCTTCGAGGAGCAAAAAGAAAAGATGTTTGACCCGCAGTTGGTGGATATTTTATACCAAGTTGCTGTCAAAAATTAGCCCTACTTAGCTTCGCATGTGGGATAATTCGACTTGCAAGCTTCAGTCGCAGATGACCTTCAGGTTATACACCTCGTTTCTGAAGCTTGAGTCTCATTATTTCTTTGCGGCCTTCTTTTTTTTATTCGCCGGTTTCTTATCTACTTTCTTCTTGACTTTCTTCTCAGTGGTTTTTTTCTTTGGTTTTGCCGGCACGGGCGCTTTTTTCTTCTTGGACGGCCCTTTGTTCATCATTGGTTCTTCACAGCAAATAATTTCGGCCATCACGCATCCACACTCATCATCCACGATTACCCCAAGCCCGCAGACTTCGCAACTCAAAACATCTCCAGCCTTTACTCTCGACATTTGCTCTTCCTCCCGTTTATTAACAGTTTTTATATTCCGTCTCGAATATAATTTATTTTATCCTAATTTAAAACAATTATTGTTTCAAGCAAAGATTTCGACCATGAAAGTTCCGACAACTTGACTTTCGTCAGCGGTCTGATATAATTCATGAACATTGCTATTAGCACGAAATTTAGTTTATTACTTTTTTAAAAATAATATGCAATAATGGGCATAAGAAAAACCATTGAATGCTTATCTAATATAAACGAAAGGCACATCCATGAAACAAAGAATTATGAACATTTTACAGATATCACCTTTCAAAATAACTGTTTTTATAATTGTTTTGTCGCTCCTGCTCTTTTTTCTTGATTTTCGCTTCCTGCGTTTTATCGAACTTAAAACGCTGGATTTGCG
>Ga0247841_10010486_pt1 | contig 12608 bp, 16 predicted proteins | sample LaCruzMarch2015__2_FD_192410 | JGI IMG/M metagenome (GOLD analysis project Ga0247841, IMG submission 192410) | Freshwater microbial communities from meromictic Lake La Cruz, Castile-La Mancha, Spain - LaCruzMarch2015_18m | ecosystem: Environmental > Aquatic > Freshwater > Lake | place: Spain... | reverse complement strand
TGATGGGATACCATGTATTCTATAGTGATGACCTTGGAGCTACCTGGACGGATGTGCCTGTCAACCTTTCATACACCAACAGTTATGACTATATTCCATATATAACCAGTATAGGAGTATTCGCTAACTGCATAGTCATGGTAGCAGGATTGGGCGTAGCAACTGCCACATATAAAAGCAGATTCTACTACTCAACAGATGAAGGAGCTACCTGGACTGCACTGGACGTATTTGCTTATGATGCAGGTCTCAGTGAGACATCCTTTACATTAATGGACGGGATGTTCTGCCCTGGAGATGGATATAACTACTTATGTATAGGATTCTCTACGGGATCCAGAATAATGAGAGTATCCTGCGACACCACACTGTCACTGACAGGTCAAGCACCCTATGAGAGAACCTCAGGAAACTTATGGGTAGAATACCTGGCAGCAGCTGACAGTGGAGCAAGGTGGAGCACTAACCTGTCGACTGTGACTCCAAATGGATATAACGACATGATCGTCTCCTACCACAACACGACTACAGACGACATATTCGTGAAGGTAGCGGTCAGAGAAGACTTACCAAGTACACCGATCCCATTCGTGAGCGCTAATATAAGTAGAGAACTTGCAGCCTTGGCTCAATCAGCAAGCGTGGAAATCGTCAACTGTCCGTATAGCAACTCACTACAAGTAGGAATGTTCTCTCCTGAAAGTGGAGTCAGTCCAGCATGGGCAGGTATCATCTTGCCAGGAGTGAAGATAACCCTCACAGCAGGATATGGAGCGAACATTATAAAGGTGTTCGAAGGATATTTGGACGACCTGGACATCGGAAGAGATGCTAGGTCAGCGACCATGGGAGTACAATTAAGAGACCTGGGATCCCTTCTCCTCGATAAGTGCGTAACGAATGCAGGAGCTAGATACTTAGTGTACGAAAATCAGTTCGCAGAAACTATAGTGGCAGACCTTCTCGCGAAGGCAGGATTCACCACAATGACCTTGGAAGTCACTGGGATCAAGATATCTAGGATACTGTTCGATAGAATCTCATATGGAGAAGCCATTGAAAGGATTCTAACTTTGACAGGGTACGAATTTATAGTGGATGAGAATAATGCAGCCTGGTTTCACAAACCGAATGATAGACAGCCTGAGACTGAAGATACCGTAGTCCTTGCAGGTACGACTCCAGTAGATTTGCTAGAATATCCAGTAGTCACCGCAACGATAGAGGTATGGTCAGAAGCAGGAGGAACGGGAACTCAATATGCTCTCACTACCGACTACACAGTAACTCAAGGAACGTACAATACTCCATGGAAGGTTACAAGGGTAGCAGGAGGAACGATCGGAGATGGAGCGACAGTATACGTTCGGTACGTATATGCAGCATGGGTATTCACTGAAGGAGTCGACCTGATATCAATCAACTACAAGTACTCAAGAAGAGATATCTTCGGAGAAATAGTGGTTACTGGTCAGGGAGAAGATAAGGTGATCAGCGACGACACGACCATACTTAATGGAACGACATACTCTAATCTCGACAGTTACCCAATAGTAACGAGCAGTATTGAGGTGTGGTCAGGAGCAGGAAAGACTGGGACTCAGTACAGCGTATCAACTGACTATGACGTGAGTGCAGGAGATGACACAACTCCATGGAGAATCAAGAGAACAGGAGCAGGGATTCCTGATGGAGCGACAGTATATGTAAGCTACGTACTTGACACTGACGTAGTAGTGACAGGGAAATATACCCTCCCTACGCCAGCATCAAAAGGAGTGACGGTAGATAAAGTCCTGTTTGTGGATCTGCCTGAGCTAAATACGAATGCCAAATGCCAAGCATGCGCAGACCAATTAGGGTCAGACATGCTGAAGAAATATAGGGAAGTCGAGGTTCAAGTCGTAGGCGTCCCCTGGCTTCAGATAGGAGACTGCATCAACGTGAGGGAGACCTCCACTGGAATATCAGAGATTTACAGGATTCTGTCAATGAGTTTAATTCTCCAGAAGAATGGTATTTTCCAAAATCTAAGGTGCTATCATTATGGATACACACCTTAAGGAGGTTATGGTATGATCAGGAAGAACACGAACTTCACGAGTAAATTAACAAAGTACTTAGACAAGAGAGCCAGACCTCAGCAGAATTCTGTTGTCTACCTGGAGTCGTCAGGATCCTTCGTAGGAGGGGGATCGACTACAGTGTCCAGAACAGTGTTCACTTCAGCCACGACAATAGTGGTGATGCATGATCTAGGAAAACTCCCATTCGTCCAGATAGCCTTCGACAATGGAGATGGAACCTGGGAAGGGGATAAGCACATAATGTACACTGTAAAGCATAACTCAGTGAATCAATTGACGATCACACTGGGAGTCGCTGGAAGTGGTACAATCATATGCTTGGCATAGCAGAAATGCTTGACCTAGTAGTAAATGATGGGGAGGTGATACATATGACTTATACAGTGGCAGCAACTACAATTACTGTAAAGAACGCATCTAATGCGACAGTAGGTACGATTACTAAGGACGCTGTTGGAGTGACATTCGTCCAGAAGATTGGTGTTACATTGACAGGTTCTGAGATGATCGACATCGGCACTTACATGGGAACAGTGTAAGGGCAGCAAGGGAGAGACTGAGGAATCAGTCTCTCGTTTTGCATCTTGGCAGAAGGAGGAAAGTCCAATGGATCAAGAACTATGTAATGAGCACACTGTCAAATTAGCGGAGATGAATGTCAAAATAGACAGCCTGAAATCAGAGGTAGCTGACCTCAGGAAAGACGTGAAGTCTGGGAACGACAAAGTCTTGAACCTATTCAGCAAAACCCTCGAGCGACAGGATAAGGCACAGAATAAATCATTTGATTTCTTCGGCAAGTTGACGACAATAACCTTCAGAGTTGTGGCTATCCTCGCACTGGTAGCATGGGGAGCAGAGAAGTGCGTTAAATTTCTTTAGAGGAGGGGATCCTTATGGATGAGCAAAGCAGATTCAAATCCTGGGTAGCGGTCTTCACGGCAGTCATGGACTTAGCATTGTTCTTTCTTGTCACCTATGGAGTACTCGACAAAATCGGGATGTCCATGGAGAACTGGCAGACGATGGTCGGACTGATAATAGTAGTTGGAACGAATATATTCGCAGCATTCAATAATCCAACAGAATCCAAGCGATATTAACATCCAAATAAATGGACTTCATTGACGGAGTCCATTTTTCGTCTATAAGACCGTGGAATGATTGGAACTTCTCGCACGTGTGGTAGAGTTGATCCAACGAACGCAGGAGGTGCGACCATGAGTAAATTCTTTATGTTCATATTCAGACATGAGACCCATTCACGTAGAAAGACCGATCCCACCAGCAGCAGCCAGAGGAGCATCGCTGTACAATGTTGGGACAATACGGTAAGAATGATAACGGTCAATGTCGTGGAGTTCAAAGAGGATGGGGAATATGGAAAGTGGCTCGCACTTTGCGACAGCAGAAGGCAATTATTTGAACTTAAAAGGAGGAATGGTTACTTATGAACTTCGGAAACATTGGAAAGGTATGTCTCAACTATGCATTCATCCCACAAGTCAAGCACCAAATCGATCTTGCAGCTAAGAGGGAGTCGCTAATAACTGAAATCACTGTAATCACGACAGAATACTCCAGACAGGAACTATGTACCTACAGTAATTCACAGCTTGAAGAGATTAAGAGAATGTCTCTGCAAGGATGTAAGAAGGAGGAGGTCATCTCTCGAGGAGTGATTAACAGACCGCTCCAGAATAAAGAAGGTTGAGAAATTCCTAGGGTAGTGGACTATCGAGTAGGGTGGAAAAGAGGGTTCGTACGTGAAGCCTGAGAGGAGGTAACATGGCAAGGTACAGAAAGGAAATACAATACGAGAAGGTATTCTATCAACGAAACGTAGACCTTGGTATAGATCCAGAGTGCCACGAGTGTACGAGTCATGGTATAAATAAACTTGGTTATCCGACAATCGGGAGTGAGGGGATTACATGGCATCTACACCGATACATGTATGTTCAATTCACAGGAGAAAAGCCACCTGTAGTTATGCACCTCTGTGATAATAGGAAGTGCATTAATCTCCTACATTTGAAAGGCGGAACTCAGAGAGATAATGTTCAGGACATGATCAAGAAAGGGAGAAAAGTCACCTCGTACTATGACAAGAAAGGTAAAAAAGTGACTCATCATATATCAGATATCCATTTACCATACACAAGGGAAATGGAATAACTCACAAACTCACAGATTCAGAAAGCGAATGAGACCCGATTGTGTGAGTAGATTTTGACCTCCCAAAACTCACAACTTCTAGCCTAAGAAATGGAAGAGATGTAAGAAAATCCTGTGAGTTGTGAGTTTGAAATTCTAGGAAATCTGAACTCACAACTTTACTCACAGATGCATTCGCTCAGCGGTCTCTCCTGGCAGATTCGAAATTAGGGTATGATCATATGAAGAAAGAGAGTAAAAAATTAATATTATTATAAGGGGAGTTGAGGGTATATCTGATACGCATACATGTCGCACTTTAGAAAAGTAGATGGCTCGGATTGACAGATATGCACCTGGTGTATAGTATGGAAAATGCACTCTGTAGAAGGAAAGGAGATCACGTATGAACGTTAATTTAGAAGATTTAGGCGGTCACTACATCAAACTCAAGGGATACAACAAGCGCATGAACAGCGCAATGTCGTACAAAGTAGCCAAGCAGCCTTTTGATAGTAACTGGAGACAACGAGGAGTAATGTCCAACAAGGTAGTCCTTGAGCATCTGAAGTCTGGAGGATGGATAGGATGGGTTCCACCAGCAGAGGTGATCATTGTGGACATTGATGACGCAGATGTAGGAGAATTCGTGACTCCATACTACAATACCCTCAAAATCAAGACTCCTAATGGGTATCAACTTTTATTCAAAGCAGACTCCGAAATCTATTCACTGATCACCAATACCGCAAAGGAGATTACACGCCTAGGAATCATTGTCGACTATAGAACGGACAAAGGTCAGATTGTAGTCCCAACTGAAGGCACTGAAGGACGTGTATTTTTGTCTTCTGGGGAACCTGAGGATTTTCCTAGGGAGTTGCTCCCATTAAAGAGAAAGCAGATGAATGACCTCTCCCTCCTACCTCTCGACAAGGGAGAGAGGAACGATAGAATGTCAACTCATGCAGCAAGCATGGCAAGACTAAAGGTTCCCAGGGAAGAGTGCCTGGATGCACTGAATGTGATTAACTCAATGATCGACTCCATCACCGACAAGGAAATTCGTGACATGGTCAAGGGAGCGTATGAGAAGTTCTACAAGGAATCTAGCGACGAGGATGCAGATGAAGCGAATAATCCTTGGTTCGCAATGACCAAGAAGGGAGTCATGTTCAAGTACCCTGAGAGACTGATTCGGCATATGATGGAAGACCATGGAGTCCTCCCAATGATAAATAAAGACTACTATGTGTACAACGAGAGGAAGTACATAATGATGGAGGAGGATGGAATTAATGACCTCCTAATCTCTCACCTTGGAGAAGATATGGTTAGGCTCTCCTGGCTGAACGATGCCAAAAGCATGTTGGATAAGAAGAGAAAGCCAATCGAGATATTCAATCGCAGGGACGACCTACTGTTCTTTAGAAATGGCTCCTTCCAAATCACTGATGCAGGACTCGACTCAATTCCTGACTCCATGGACTACTACTCAACAGTAGAGGTTCCATACTGCTACAGTGAAGGAAACTACTGCGAGAACTGGCAGAACAATCTAGATAAGATCCTTCCCGATGCAGACGATCAAATGATTCTGCAAGAACTTATGGGATACCTACTAGTCCCAAACAATGATGCGAAGAAGATCTTCGTACTATTTGGTCCAGGGGACACAGGAAAGACCTTGGTTCTGAGGGTTATTGAAAAACTCCTTGGACACGAGAATATATGTACGGTGGACTTAAGCATGTTGAGTGAACGGTTCCAGTCCACAGCGCTGATAGGGAAACTTGCAGATATCATCGACGACCAGGACTTCGTGTACCTAAAAAGCTCAGGAATAATCAAGAGCATTACGGGAGGAGGAACTATAGGCGCAGAAGTAAAAGGTGGGAAGCACTTCAACTTCAGGAACTACGCAAGAATAGTGTATACCTGCAACGAGATTCCACGTGCTGCCGACAGAGGGGATGCATGGCACAGCAGACATCTCATCCTTCCATTTCTCAAGAAGATCCCTGAAAAGGAGAAGAACCGACATATAATGAAGACCTTTGACTTCGACGGCATCGCTAGTTGGGCAGTAGAGGGATTGATGAGGTTGAGAGCGAAGAACTGGAAATTCAATACAAGCAAGAATGTGGACGATGCAGCAAGTGAATATCAGAGAATCAATGATCCGTGGCAGGACTTCCTCAGCAAATGCTGCATAATGGAAGAAGGAGCCAAGGAAACCTACACCAACATGATCCTTGCGTACACTGGATTCTGCGGAACCAGACCATCTGCAAGCAAGTTCAGCCGTATGATGCAGGACTACCCTAAGGTCACGGTTGACAGGAGGATATACTTCGACGGAATCAAACTTAATGAAAATGCAGCGGATATACATGGAGCAACGTTAGTAGATGAATAGGGGGAGACCAATGAGAACTATTGTAGCAGTGGATCCAGGTAAATACACTGGACTCGTAGCCGTACTGGAAGTAGAGGGAAACTGGAAGCTAAAAGATTCACATGAAGCGACTACGGTTGATGAGGTAGTGAAGTTCATCAATCAGCACAATCCTGAAATTCTGATTATGGAGAGTTTTATCGCCAATGGAGGACGCACCAAGGACTTCACAGCATTGGAAGTCATAGCAGTAGTCAAGTACGTATTCAGCAAGAGCAGGATGAAGATGGTAATGCAGAGTCCGAGTTGCCAAACAAACCATAAGGCGGACTCAATCCCTTCCAGGCATTGCGTATCTGCGATGAAGCATGTACTGTATTTCCTGGAGAAGGAGGTAGGCAATGGCAGCAGAGTTAAAGCATGAAAGAGGAAGGATGATCTTCACCAAGCCACTAGTCAGGGAGCTATCTCCATTCGCAAACCATACGGGATCGAGGTACTCCTTTCCCATCTGCTCTGATATCCTGGAAAGGATAAGAAAGTGCTATCCATCCGTGGTGGTGGATCCAGCGATACTTCACGTGGTGGAAGCAGAAGAGCGACTTGATCAGAAACTGTTAGAAGCAAGGAATGACGAGTCTGAAATTCCAGGATATGAGGATCTGTTTCCTCATCAAGCATCTGGAGCACGATGGGCAGTTATACGGGAGAAGTGCATTATTGCGGATCAGCAGGGTACAGGAAAAACAGTTACAAGTTTAGCTGCTGCTGCCCTCTCTGGCAAGAAGAATCTCCTAATCGTATGCAGCACTGCGAAGTTCGCAGATTGGGAAGAGCATGCGAAGGAATGGTACTGGCAGGATGGAACTGAGAAGTTCCAGATTACCACGTACAAGTCATTCGAGAAAGCGGAGGGATACGACATAATCATCTTTGATGAGGCTCATAAACTTCGGAACAGAAAGTCGGAGTCCTTATTCAAGACCATACGCTCTGCATGTAGAAAAGTCAAGTACGTATTCTTCCTGACAGGCACTCCGAATGTGAATGAAGCAGGGGATATGTGGACGCTGCTGGACATGTGCGATCCGAAGAGGTTCAACTCTTACTGGGGATTCGTATACAGGTTCTGCCTAATAATGGAGTCTGCATATGGAGTCACTGTGGGAGGGATCAACTTTGCTGAGTTGGAGAACTATAAGAAACTCATATACGACAGGTACATGATAGCCAGAGAGTCTGAGGAAGTGTATGACGTCGAAGAGATTGAGATCTCAATAGAGATGTCATCCACTCACAGGGAGTTCTACAATCAGTACGTGAAAGAGAAGATGGTGATGTCTGACGTAGGAACCCTCCTGAAAGCAGCCGTGAATCCTGAATCCGTGGATCCCGATGACAGGTGCTTATATACTAAATACGATCACTTGGTTGAACTTGTCGAAACTAAAGACCAGGCAGAGTATAGTAGATTCATTATATTCGTCAAGCACATTGATGTTGCAGATGAGGCGAAGAGACTCCTGGAGTCAAGCGAATTCAGGGTTGAGGCTATTCACAGTGAAGTATCTAAAAAGAGGATCAATGGGTACATAGCAGACTTCCAGAAGGGTGAGGTGAATGCCCTCGTCATAACATATGGGATCGGAGGAGAAGGACTCAACCTCACAGCAGCCAATAAGATGATCCTGTTCGAATTTCCCTGGACATATGCAGCATTGAGTCAGGGGAAAGCACGTTTCCTCCGTATAGGTCAGAAGCAGAAGAACCTTAAGATATTCTCGATGGTGGTCAAGGATACAATAGAGGAGCACGTTCTCAACATCATCAGCAATAAGCAGGACATTTCATTGGAAAATTTAGGGATGACAGAAAACAGAACCAAATAGGGATTGATTCTTCTCGACGGTGTGATAAGATAGTCACACTGACGAGAAAATCAGGAAAGGAGAGATGCTCATTGATAGTCTTACTATATGGCTCTGGTGGAATCGGGAAAACATATCTTGCAGGAACTTTAGCAGAGTATAAGGTCAAAACCCTATACCTTGACTGCCTGGAAGATGGAGTTAAAACCTTGGAAATGATACCTGATCCAAAGAGAGAAATCGTAATGGTCAGGACATTTGAGGAATTCAAGACTGCCTATGAGAAGAAGGTGAATCCGCTGAAGAACTCGTTCTTAGTAATGGATTCCCTGACGGAATGGCAGGAGTTGATTCTGAAAGCCATATCAGGTAGGAAGGACATCTTCAGTCCGACAGTACCCTCCATCACTCAATATAATAGCCTGTCTGTTATAGTGAAGGACGTTATACGAGACCTGAAGAAGTGGTCATCGGATAACAACGTGATCGTCGTGCTCTTAGCAGGGGAGACGATCATGGAGAAGAGAGACCTGGTAGTCCCTGACATGAAAGGAAAGTTAGGATTCTGGATAGTATCGGCAGTAGATGCTTGCGTACGTCTGGACATGGACAAAGATGGAGAGAGAGTCCTCCACCTGAAAGACCATGAGAACGAATCTGGAATGACATGTAAGTCCAAGACGAGATGCAACGACGAAGAGACCTTGGAGGAACCTACCATGAAGAAGTTAATCTCACTGATTAACGGCAAAGGAGGGAAACCTAGTGGCTAAGAAGACTCTCCAGTCTATCAAAAGGAAGTATAAAAGGAACATAGACCTGGGAATAGACCCTGAATGTCATGAGTGCATCAGTCACCATGTAGATAAAGACGGATATGCACGATTCAAAAGGGACGGGTTTACGTTAATTCATCGATGGGTACACTGGAATAACACTGGAGAGAAGCCTGAAGAAGTGATGCATTCATGCGATAATAGGGTATGCATAAACCCAAATCACCTTCAGGGAGGAAATCACTCCAAGAACATGACAGAAATGAATGAGAGGAGGGTGCTATATGCCTAATATCCTAATAATTGGAAGTGGTCCAGCAGGTTTGTTCGCAGCACGTGAACTCATCAAGAACCCTAACAATCAGGTGACTGTAATTGAAGGCGGTTCTCGGATGGAATCTCGCAAGTGTCCTGAAACGAAAGACTGCAACTGCAAGTCATGCGCAGTACTGGAAGGAGCAGGAGGAGCAGGAGGACTGTCAGATGGCAAGAATACCTACTCAACTTCGAGAGGTACGGGTACGAAGAAATCTTTCTTCAAGCCTGAAGACGAGAAGTACTTCAGCGACATTGATGGAGCCATGATTAAACATGCTCAGGGAAGACTGGAAGTCCACTTAGGGGAGCAGACGATTCCTGAATACAAGGAAACTCAATTCACCTTGGAGACATACAGACTCAGACACTTTGGATCAGATGGAATTCAGAAGTTCATTATTGGATTCGTGAAGGAGTTGGAGGATGCAGGAGTTAAATTCCACTTCAACATGGATGCGGTATCCGTCACAGGAACAGGTAAGGATAAGACGGTGTATTGCCAATCAAGGGTTCAGAAGCATTGCTTCTTACAGTATAAACCTGATGTACTTATGATCGGCTCAGGGATTCAAGGATTTCCATGGTTGAAGAAGGTTCTTAGCAACTACGGAGTACCTCTCCTCTCTGGCTCAGCAGGATTCGGAATCAGGTTTGAATCTGACCAGGAGAACCTCAGACCACTGTTCGACACCTTCTATGACTTCAAGCTCACATATAAGTACAAGAAATTGTCCTACAGGAGCTTCTGCTGCAACGATAGGGGATGGATTACAAACGAGAACCATCGCACCCTTGGAGTTAAGAACGTGAACGGTCATTCATACCTGGATCCAAAAATGAGGTCAGGTAGGTCTAACTTCTCCATACAATGTATGGTGGGAGCAGACTCAGTCCAGGATCCACAGGAATACGTAGCGTGGCTAGGCAAGAGGTGCAATGATGCAGTGGCTCAAATGACAGATGGAGCAACAGCGACGGGAGTTCAGAAAGTATCTGACTTCCTTAACTATAAATCAACTAGTCCTGAGTACATATCACCATATCACAAGCAATCCCGTGGAGGAGTGAATCTCCATAGCGTAGACACTGAGATGGCAGAAGGGTTCCGTAAATTCATCTTAGAATTAGGACTACTTGCTGATATACACAGTGGGAATGCTCTGATATACTATCCAGAGATCAAGTACTTCGCTGAAAGACTAGACGTCGACACTGACACGTTCCTTCTAAAGGGAACGGACATTCACATCATCGGGCATGCGACTGGACATCTTGATAGCTTCGTAGCATGCGCTGTGTCGGGCATAAAAGCAGCTCAAAAATATATTTAAGAGAGAGGGAGAAAACACATGGCAAATCTAAAAATCGATCTCACTGGAGTGGACACGATTGAGACAGTGGAAGCAGGTAAGTATGTGGCAAAAGTGGTAGATGTGGAGGAGACTGAATCCAAAGCAGGAAACCCAATGCTTGCATGGTCATGGGAAATCCAAGACAAATGCGCTGAAGGAGTCATCTTGAAATCATTCACCTCACTTCAACCGAATGCACTGTTCGGATTAAAAGGTCACCTTGCTGCTCTCGGAGCAAACACAGCAGGTAAAATCGACCTTAACACCAAGAAGCTCCATGGTAAGAAAGCAGTCCTCACTGTCATCAAGACAGACGACGACAGGAACAGAGTGGAGTCAGTCAAGAAATACACTCCTCCAGTAAGCAAAGCAGCTACGACTAAAGCAGCCCCTAAGGTCGAAGACGTTGATGATGACGACGAGTCACCATTCATCGGAGGAGACGACGAAGAGTAAATCGTGAGGAGGAATGCAGCATGTTTCATGCAACTAAAGAATTCACATTCGACTGCGCTCACATGCTCTCTGGTCATAAGGGAGCATGTAAGAACCTCCATGGGCATACATACAAGTTGCTCGTGACGGTATCCACGGACGAGTTACAGTTCATGGATGAATCTAGCAAGGGAATGATCATGGACTTCAAGGATTTGAAAGAGATTGTCAACCAGGAAATTATCTCCAAGTACGACCACTCATTCGTCACCGACAACTCCACTGATTCTGAAGTGGAGAAAAGCATAGTGGCGATACTAAAGGGTGCTGGACTGAAAGTAGTAGAGTTCCCAATTAGACCGACAGCAGAGAACATGAGTAGAATGTTCTACGAACTCATCAATGCGAGACTGAAATCAGACCATCCAGGGTACGCTGAAGCATTGTGCAGATGCACTCAAGTAGAGGTATATGAGACACCTACATCCTGTGCGACATATCGGGAGTAACAAGTTTCATGCAACTATAAACCAACTATATTAAAATCGAAGAGGAGACCACGACTATGGATAAGGGTGATTTAGTAAACGCAATTGCATCAAAGGCTAAACTTTCAAAGAAGGACGCTACAAACGCAATCAATGCGTTCATGGTAGCAGTAGAAGAGTCATTGAAGAAGGGTGACAAAGTGGCATTGGTAGGATTCGGATCCTTCGACGTAAGGAAAAAGGCTGCTAAGGCAGGAGTCAATCCACAGACCAGAGAGCCGATCAAAATCGCTGCAAGAAAAGTTCCTGTGTTCAAAGCAGGCAAAGGGCTTAAAGACTCCTTGAACGTGAAGGCAGTGAAAGCAGCAGCATCCAAAAAGAAGTAGTTGAAAGGGAGATGGAGTTCATGGGATTAAGAGTAATCGAGATCATTCCGAACACCATCCAGGGAGAGGGTAAGTACTCAGGAGCAGCCTGTCAGTTCATCCGACTGTCAGGCTGCCACTCTCACTGTAAGTGGTGCGATACAAAAGAGTCTTGGAAAGTCGACGCAGGTAAGTTGATGACTGAGACAGAGATAGCAGACCAGTTGAGCAGTATAGCCAACGTCTGCATTACAGGTGGGGATCCTCTACTGCAAGACTGTGGGGATTTAGTTTCGTTATTGAAGAAAAGAGGACATCAGGTTCACGTTGAGGTTCACAGCATTGGGGAGGTTCAAATCAGCAA
>Ga0247841_10010484_pt1 | contig 12609 bp, 10 predicted proteins | sample LaCruzMarch2015__2_FD_192410 | JGI IMG/M metagenome (GOLD analysis project Ga0247841, IMG submission 192410) | Freshwater microbial communities from meromictic Lake La Cruz, Castile-La Mancha, Spain - LaCruzMarch2015_18m | ecosystem: Environmental > Aquatic > Freshwater > Lake | place: Spain... | reverse complement strand
AAGGGGAGGAAAACCACGCGTGGCAGAGGTTCCTGCCGATGGTAAATATGTCACTTCTCCTATGGTCGGAACATTTTATGCATCTCCCGCTACGGATCAGCCTCCTTTTGTCAAGGTCGGCGACCATGTTGAGGAGAACACCGTCGTTTGTATTATCGAGGCGATGAAGGTGATGAATGAAGTGAAAGCCAACGTGAGGGGAACTGTCGCTGAAATCCTTGTTGAAAATGCGCACCCTGTTGAGTTTGGCTCTAAGATTTATCGTATAATATAAATTGAGTTGATCAAGCATGCAAAAAGTACTCATTGCCAATCGTGGAGAGATCGCCGTCCGGATTATTCGGGCTTGCCATGATTTGGGGTTGCAAACGGTCGCGGTATATTCGGAAGCCGATACCGATGCACTCCACGTCCATCATGCCGATGAAGCGGTCTGCATTGGAGAAGCGGCAGCGAATAAATCCTACCTCAAGATTGCCAATATTATCTCGGCCTGTGAGATCACGGGAGCAGACGCGGTTCATCCTGGATATGGCTTTTTAAGCGAAAATGCCAATTTTGCTTCGATCTGTGAAAGCTGCGGTTTAAATTTTATCGGTCCGCCGCCGCAAGCGATTTCTCTTTTAGGAGATAAAGCTCGCGCTAAAGCTACGGCGCGCTCCGTTCGCTGTCCTGTCATTCCGGGGACAGAGGGGATTGTCAGAGATATCGATTCCGGCTTAAAAGAAGCGCAGAAGTATGGTTTTCCGATTTTCATTAAAGCGGTTGCGGGCGGTGGGGGGAAGGGGATCCGCATTGCTTACTCAGAAGAAGACTTTGTTAAAAAATTTGTTGCCGCTCGAGCCGAGGCGGAAGCGAATTTCAATAATCCCGATGTTTATCTTGAGAAAATGATTCTCAACCCACGCCATGTTGAAGTGCAGGTAATCGGAGATAAATTTGGTCATTACCTTTATCTAGGAGAGCGGGATTGTACGATCCAACGCAGACGCCAAAAATTGATTGAAGAAGCTCCGAGCCCGTGCGTCGATGATTCGCTGCGAAAAAAAATGGGACAGGCTGCGGTTGAGATTGTACGAGCGGCCAAGTATCATTCGGTCGGTACTGTTGAATTCCTTCTTGATTCGAACGGTAATTTTCATTTTATGGAAGTCAATACCCGCATCCAGGTTGAGCACACCGTAACGGAAGAGTTAACGGGTATCGATTTGGTTCAATGGCAAATACGCATTGCCCGTGGGGAAAAAATCCCGTTTCGACAGAAAGATGTGAAATTTGACGGCCATGTCATTGAGCTGCGTATCAATGCGGAAAACCCTCATAACCAATTTTCCCCGAGTCCCGGCTGTCTTGAACATTATGTTCCTCCTGGCGGCCCCCATATTCGGGTTGACAGCGCCTGCTATGGCGGTTATCGCATACCTCCGAATTACGATTCGATGATTGCAAAGCTCATCGTTCGCGGAAGGACGCGCAGTGAAGCGATTGCGCATGCCAAGCGTGCTCTCAGCGATTTTCATATCCAGGGCGTTCATACCACCATTCCGTTTCATCAATTTATGCTGGAAGATACACGGTTTTTGACCAATGAGTACTCAATTGGTTATATTGATCAACTCATCAGCGATGGGTGTACTTTTGGTAAAATTGAAGCCGTTGATCGGTCAAAAACAGACCGCTGATAGTCTTTCAGGGTTTTTATCTACGAGAATTTCGAAAGAGGTCTAATGAAAGGTATTATTCTGGCTGGCGGCAGCGGAACTCGTCTTTTTCCTGTCACAATGGCAATTAGCAAGCAGCTCTTGCCGATTTATGACAAACCGATGATCTACTATCCATTAGCGACGTTGATGCACGCTAATGTTCGAGAGATTCTCATCATTTCCACTCCTTTGGACACCCCGCGATTTAAACTGTTGTTGGGGGATGGTTCGCATCTTGGTTTACAAATTTCTTATGCCGTTCAGGCGCAGCCGCAGGGGATTGCCCAATCATTTATTATTGGCGAAAAGTTTATCGATCATGATTCGGTTGTACTCATTTTGGGAGACAATATTTTTTATGGCCATGATCTGCCGCGATTATTGTGTGAGTCGATAGAAAATTTGACGGGTGGACTCGTGTTCGGTTATCGGGTCAAGGATCCCGAGCGTTATGGCGTTATTACTTTTAATAGCCAGATGCGCGCTATCGACATTGAGGAAAAACCTAAAGCGCCTCGATCATCTTATGCAGTTCCGGGAATTTATTTTTACGGCCCCGATGTCGTTGCTATTGCGAAACAGATTAAACCATCTTCTCGTGGCGAGTTGGAGATTACGGATGTAAATCGTGTCTATCTGGCTCAAGGCCGATTACAGGTGCGTCTTTTGGGCCGCGGATATGCATGGCTCGATACGGGTACTTTTGATGCATTTCAGAAGGCGGCTTCTTTTGTACAAGCAATTCAAGAACGTCAGGGAATTAAAATTTCATGTATAGAAGAGATCGCTTTTCGCATGGGATTCATTGATAGGCATTCGCTTTTATCTATCGCACAGCGATTCAAGAATAATGAATATGGAGAGTATCTTTGCCACATAGCCGATGAGGAAAATATTCATTCGTCTTTTTGTAATGAAAAATTGAATCTTGTTTGAATATTAAATCATTTGATGTTTGAATAGTTTTTGTTTTTGTTTTGTTTTTCACCACATTATGCGATAATAGTTGTGGTGAATTATGTCTACTATTGTGGCTTACACTTTTTCTTTACGTGGCGCGTCTTATTCTCCCTTATTGCAAACGAAGGCGGATGCGTTAAGTCAATTTTTACCGAAAGGTTTGACTCAGGATCCCTCTGTAAAAATTAAAATATCCGGACATCAGGTTGAGATCGGGGGAAAAAAATTTTGGTTTGATCCCGATACCAAGAGGGTTTTTTGTCAGCCTCGATTTAAAGCCAACGGCAAGGTCGTTGGTGCGGTTCTTTCTGATAAAGAATCAAAAATAGTTCGAAGCGCCGTCAAGGCAATCTCTGATCATGCCTCTGATTTAGGGTTAATGAAAAAAGAAGAGTCTGTTCTACAGGCTTGCGGGAATCTGATTTGCACGGCAACAAGCGGCGTTCGAGCATTAGTCGAAAAAGGCTGCAAATTGATATCTCCCAAAATTTCAAAACCGGAATCAATATCTTGCACTCAACAGCGGGCTAATAAAATTGATATTCTCGCTCAAAAAGCGCTCACGATTCTCTTTCCTTTGTCCGATATAATTGGACTGATTCGAAATCTGATCGATATGGTCTTGGTTATCGGTACGCTTACAGTGTTCTCGCCCTGGTTTCAAGAGACCGTTCTCATCGCAGGGAAGGAGATTTTGAATGCGGCTTTTGTTTTAGGCCAGTGGATTGCCGGATTTCGGATTATTCAAGGCTGTATATCGCTAATAGTCGGTATCGCCAAACTTCATCTAGCGCTTAAAGCCATCCAACGGTGTGAAAAAAATCACGATACGGTTGGTTTGGAGATAGCAAAAGCACAGAGAAATGGTGCCGTGATTTCGATCTTGACGGGGCTTTTTTGGATATCTCTTGGTGTTCTGATGCTAGCATGTCCTCAAGCAATGGTTGCCGGAACCGCTGTGAGTATTGTCTTTACCGTGGCGCAATGGGTTTTATTTTACGGAGTATTCACTGCCGATTCACTCATTTCGTTGAAAATAATCAACAAATCCATACAGAGCATTGATAAGCATTATCTCTATTTTTTCAAAGAAATTCTAAATAACAAACATTTGACTCTGAAGCAAATGGAGGATGCAACAAAACGGTTTCTCCAAAGAATCTCGGAAGTTTCTGAAAAAGACAAAGTCAAAGCAATCGAAAAACTCCATAAAAAACTTGGACACAAGCCATTACCGTCTGAAATCGAAAAACGCATTGCAAATAAGTGCGATAAAAAAAGAGCCGATCTGGATAGGACGTTAGGGCTTAATCTTATCAAGATTGAGGAGATTCTCAAATCATCCGCTCCTGTTGGCCAAGTTCTGAAATCTTTTGAAACAACCATCGCTCAACAGGATGCTCAGAGATTGCTGGCCATTATTTGCTTAGCTGTGAATATCCTGGGCGTTCAGTTCGATTTCCCTGTTTTTGCACACCTTCTTAACATTGATTCTGTTGGAATTGTGAAGAGCATCTGCACTCTTTTGCCTCTGGGCATGGGGGAGGGCTCATGGGGTGTTACGACCGCTTTTGGCTGGATAAATATAAATGGCCTCATCTTCGGCGAGGATGTTCCCAGTCTAAGCTGGTTTTCGCGCCTGCTTCAAAAGGTCGGGCCCAAGCCCCATCGAGAGACTCGTTGGTGGGCGCAGACTCATGATGTTAAAGTCATTGATATACCCGCTCGTGATTCAAAAATCGGTTCTGCCTGCGTCAGATAGCCATAGAATATGAATCCGCCTGCATCGCCCAACTTCAAGAAGTTGGGCTGTTTCGGCGCCGGCTTCGCCTGATTCAAATTCAAGGCACTTCCTAGGCATAATCCGATTTTTAGAATCACTCCTGGTATAGTAAATCAATATAAAAATTATTTTATTTTAATTAAAAATAAGTATTATTGTTTTTAATTTCTAATTATGTAATAATATAGTTGGTGAATTATGCCAGCTATAGAAACATACTCTTTGCCTTTGCGCGATGCATCGTATTCTACTCCGGTGAATACAAAGGTAGATGCATTGTGCCATTTTTTGGGGGTAGATTTATCTCAGAACACCTCGCTAAAAATGAGAATTACCGGCCATAGGGTCGACGTTGGAGAAAAAACTTTTTGGTTTGACTCGGATAGTAAGAAAGTTCTCAGTGAACCTCAATTTAAAGAAAACGGAACGGTAATTGGGGTTGTTCTTTCTAAAAAAGAATCAAAAACGGTACGAGACGCTGTCAAAGCAATTTCTGCGCACGCATCTGATTTAGAGGTAATGAAAAGAGAAGTGTCAGCGTTGCAATTTTGCGGGAATGCGATCAATGCTGTCGCAAATGGTGCAAAAGCCTTGATCGGAAGCGTTTCTGAAAAGATCCATCCCTCAACATCTGAGACGGTTTCAAAGCCGGAAACGCGACTTCAAATTGTTGCTAATAAAGTTAAGGCTTGGGCTAAAAAAAATCTTTCAACAATTATGCTTTTGATCGGAATTATTGGAATTGACGTTGTTGGCGTGATTCGAAATTTGCTTGATCTCATTCAAGTGATTGGAACACTTGTATCTTCACCCTGGTTTTTGGAGACGATTACAATCGCGGGGCACGTTGTTCTGAATGCGGCATATCTCTTGGGATCGGTCATCGCAGGATTTCGGATCTTGCAGGGATGCGCGTCGTTAGTGCGCGGTATCTACAAACTTCATTTGGCTGTGAAGGCATATAAAAAATGCCAGAAAAATCACGATGTCGCCGGTATGGAAATTGCACGTGCGAAGATAGGACTAGCCCTCGTTAACATACTAACGGGTGTTTTTTGGATTGCTCTTGGAATTTTGTTTTTATCATGCCCTCAGCTACTTGCCGGTGGAATCGCTGTTTCACTTGCATATACCATTTTATCGTGGATTCTGGTTTATGGTTTGTTTGCAGCTGATTCAGCTCTTGAGATTCACGTTGCCAATAAAATTATGCGGTCTGTCGATAAGCATCATCTCTATTTATTGCACAACATTCTGAACAATAATGGATTAACTGCTGGGCAGATGATGGCTGCTACGAAGGGATTTCTGAGAAGATTTTTAGAAGTTTCCGGAGTTGAAAAAGCAAAAATACGCGAAAAAGTAATTGCAAAATTCCGTACTAAAGTCCATCGCACGGCTCTATTGCCCTCGGAACTTGATAAAATTGAAGAGCTGATTCAGGAGCGCATCAAACAAAAACTCGGCAAAAAACAGGGAGATCTGAAGAGGACCTTGGGTTTCGGTCGGAAAAAATTAGAGGCTATTTTTGAAGATTCAAATAATCAACTCGTTCAAAATGTTTTAAAATCTTTTGAACGTCATATTGCACAACAGGACGCTTCGAGATTTCTGAATATTCTTTGCCTGGCAGTTATCGGATCGGGTCTACTAATTGATATACCCACCGGACTTTCGATGGCCGGCGTTTCCAATAGCGAGTCAAAGAATTTCTGTAATGTTTTACAGATGGGGATGCCGAGCAAAGTGTTGGTTGGACAGAATGACGGCGGTTGGGTACTGATTAACCTCCTTTTCTTCTGGGAACATACCCTGGGCAGGTTTACAAAATTCTTTGAAAAGAGTCAGCGCGAGGTTCATGAGAAGAGTCGTTGGTATCAAATAACTCATTCAGCTGATTTTCATCCTACGCTGAGACAAAAAATGTCTTCGATGTGGCAAAATTTTTTGAGCAAGTTTCCGAAAAAAGTGTACCGGCAAGTTGCCGGGGCGAGTCATCACCACAAAGCCGTTTGAGGGGATAATTTCGCTGTCATCATAACTTAATGACAGCGAAATAAAACTCTAAGCGTTTTCGGCTGAAACGATCAATTTTTGATTGATTTGACGCTGCAGATAAAAGATTGCAATGATCCACCCAACGACGGCTACGAGTATGAACGGCGCCAGATAGGGCACAACGCCGAATATCGAACCGGTACCTACGATTTCCATAAAAACCACTTGTAGCCAGGAAGAGCCGGATTTTCCAAAACGTGAAGCAACGACATCGACAGCCGCTTTTCCTTTAACTTTGGTTTCATCGTCCAAAGGAATATAGGCCATCTCTCTTGTGGGATCAAAGAGACAATACTTCATCGATTTGCAAGATACGTTATGCATCGCTCCGATGATTACGAGTAGCGTAAGAGCACCTACTCCCATAAATACGGTTGAGGTATTCCATATGTCATTTGAAAAATAAACTCCTAAAAAAAGAAGCGAGGCACATCCAAGTACAACGGGGGTAGCCTGTGCGGCGACGAACCAACCGAATTTACGGATAACATTACCCCCGACAAAAAGAGCAATAAACAGGGACACGCATCCGGTAATCATGGTTAGAAGCCCCATGAAGGCTTCGTAGTCTTGCGGGTTCGGATACTGAATTTTTAAGGCAGCTTTCCAAACCACTTCGATCATATTTACAGAAAGACTATAGCCGATGACCATCAGGGCAATATAGTTTAAACTTGGCGAACGTATCAGATGTTTGAGGCTGTCAATGAGGGATAATTTAGTTGGTTCATTTGCTCTTTTTTGTCCCAAATTTTCTTGTGTTTGAATAATGTTTCGATTGATCCACCAATAAATAAATAGTATCAGCAATCCTACACCTGACACGATTCCCATCAGATATTGAATCGTGAAAGCAAAGTGATCGGACGCATGGGAAAAATGCCAGATTAGCGGGCCGGCGATAATCACCCCAACATGTCCTCCTGCGGAGAGCAATGAATAAAATCGCGAGGCTTCGTTGAGGTTGTTGATGCGGTTAGCCAATCCCCAAAAGGATAATGCAATGACGACCCCGCCCCATAGCTCTGCCATCAAGAAAAATATCGAGTCCATCCAGTAGCGGTAAACGGCAACCCAATGAGCGCGTTCGGGGCCAATCAGTGAAATAAGCTTGTCAGCTGTTTGATGTGGCAAAAGCCATTCGCGATTGGGATAAAGAAAAAATCCATAGAACGCAAAAAAACAAATAAATGGCAATAAAGTCGCATAAAAAAGGCGGCTTTTCGACAAATGGTTGCTTAATTTCGAATATACGATCATGAAAATACAAGCAAAAAGGAGAACGAAACCACCCTTTAAAATAGGAATTGTCTCTGCACCGGAGCCTTTCGATGTGACGATCAGGGTGTCTTTTGTTGCTAATAAAATCGTATAAACGAATGAAATGCACAATTTCATTAGCAAGAGAGGGAAAAACTTTTTCGACTCACTGGCGTGTACAGGCCAAAGGCGCTGACGCCACTTACCAAATTTGGATGTTTGTTGGTCTTCTAAAGTGTTTACTGTCTCCACGTTGTTAATCCCCTCCTGTTTGTTTTCCTTTGATTAATCAGTCAAAAATCTTGGTGGATTTGCGAAGCCATTGGTCCACGGCTTCCCTGATATTTTCCATTATAAAGCTTGATTTCGCCTTCCACCGTCCAGAAAGTAACCTGACCTATTAACATACCTGGATACACTCGTAAAGGCTGAACGCAATGCATTTGCAAAGTCCATTGATTAATTGAGCCTATATCGATCAAATCGGCAGTGATGTGGATGAAAAGACCAATTCGCCCGATCGAAGAACGTCCGCGAATAATGGGAACATAGAGATTGCTCCCCATGATCTCTTCGGTGTGACCCAGATAAAGTTTCGTCGGCTCTAAAAGATATCCTTCCGAAGGAATCTCAATTAACCGTGTCTTATTTTCTTTTTTTGGGTCGAGGATTTCATCGTCGTAGACTTTTAACGTCTTTCCCAGTCGAAAGTTGTAGGAGTTTGGGTTAATTTGAGAAGGGAAAAATGGATCAATTGTGATTTCCTTTGAAAAAACCTTTTCTTGAATTTTCATTCCACTAAGGATCATTGTGTTATCTCATTTGTAGTTAGAGAAAGTTCTCGATGGATTTCGCTGCGGTGTGCATTTGAATATTTAGCATATTTACCTCGGTAAAGCTGCTTCGTCTCTCCTTCAACGCACCAGAAACTGACCTGGCCGATTTTCATTCCGGGATAGCAAATCACCGGTTGAACAACTTTAAGTTCAAGAGTCCAGCGGTGTTTGGCGCCCAGATGCCCTAAATCTGCGGTAATTTGTACAAATATTCCCAATCTTCCAACGGATGAGCGTCCAATCAAGCTTGTGACGTAATAATCGCTGCCGATTTCTTCCATTGTACTGCCAAGGTAAAGATGACCCGGCTGAAGAACATACCCTTCTTCCGAGATCTCGATTTTGCGAAATTGCTGCTCAGACTTGGGGTCGATGGGATTATCAATAATTTCGAGCAATTCCGGAGCCAAACAATAATTGTAGCTATTCGGGTTGATGTTGGATTCGATAAAGGGCGATATATGAATTCGTCGAAGAGCTACTTGATTTTTTATTTCTTCGCCAGTGAGAATCATAGAAACCATCCATCTATGAATTTTACAATCGTTTGTTCGAAGTCTTCTAAAGTTCCGTTGTTTAAAATCTGTGCATCATACAACGCACTTGAGAGCCCTTTTTCAGTGTGATGGTCGGACGACCCTAAAGATAAATCTCCGCGCGCTTTCCGGCGTTCTATGGCAATTTCTGAATCCGATGCAATATTCAAAACAAAAAATCCTGCATCTCTGACAAAGGACACATCAAGAGGACGAGCGTCATGACAGATGATTAAGTCAGCTTCTTGACCTTTTTTATGTAGGTCTTTTAAAAAGCACTCTTTGATTACATCGGGATTGATGCGGCGCATGTGGTTCCCTAAAAAGTTTAATAGAATCCCATCTTGAACGTCGGGTTCTATTGTTCTACCGCAAAGCTCATAGATCGCATTTTGCCCCTCATACAGCGGCGTTGCCAGCTTAATCAAATGCATCGAAAGATATGCATATCGCTTTTGAAAAATCCTTACAAAAGTGTCTTTGCCGACTCCAGTATTACCTAAGAGTGCGAGCTTTTTTTGCGTCTTTTGACTCATTTGCAGATATTTCCGTTCATAAATGTTTGCATATTAAAGCCACATTGATTGGCTTCTTCTCTGATTTCTTTCTCAGAAAGTAGTGTAAACGTATAATTTTCAACGACGATCTCTCCATCAATTATCACTGTATGAGGTTTTAGATCGGGAGCATTATAGATCAGCGCTGCATCGAATTTGCCATGAGCGACGGGCACAAAGGAATTTTCATGCAGTGACCAGAGCAGCAAATCTGCGGGTTCTCCAACAGAAATGGTTCCTTGTTGACCTGTCCCGATAATTTCGTGACCCCGGGTTGTTATCCATTGCATTAGGGTCTCGACAGAAAGCACCTTGGCGTTTTGTTGAGCGGCCGCATGAATCAATGAGGCAAAATAGGCTTCGTTGAGGATGTTGTTCGTGTTGTTGTTGCTGCAGGCATCGGTTCCCAGTCCAATTCTGACGCCTCGATTCATTAGCTCGATTACGGGCGCTATACCAACGCCGGTTTTGGCATTGCTGACAGGGCAATGAATAACGGACGCTTGATGTTTAGCTATGACAGCAATTTCTTCCGGATTAAGCGATGCAGCATGAATCAAGTTCCAGTGCGGACCTAAAACATTTAAATGCGACAATAAATGAATCGGCGAAAGTTGCCGTGAATTCATACAGGAGTGGACAGAATCTTGCCCTTCACACACATGAATATTGACTTTAGTTGCAAAGTCTTTTGCCAATTGATTCATCAAGACTAATAATTCGTTAGAAGCGCTCTCTACAGAAGCGGAACCGATGTGAATCGCAAATCGCTCGTTTTTCTCTTTGACGACCTGCATGAATTGCTCTTCGATGGCATGAAGCAAAGAAAGAGCCGGGGGAGTTCCGAATCCTTCCCATCGATCGTTATAAAAACAAGCCACTGCGCCCTTTATTCGCAATTTATTGAAAGCATCGATTACAGGATAAGGGTTGCTGGCTACCGCATAAATAGATGTGGCTCCGGATTTGATTGCATCCATCAAAACAAAAACGGCTTGCGCATAACGTATCTGATCGGTTTTTTTGTAATCGCCATGCATGCAGTCGATAAGCTGGGAGATATTCAGCTCATCCAGCAATCGTCGGTCGAGGAGTTGGTTGGGGTGCAAATGAGAATTAACAAACCCCGGTGTGACGTAAAAATCAACATGGCTTAAATCGTTTAACGAACGATCAAGAATCTCGATTTTTTGAATACGGCCTTCAGCAATACTCAGATTCGCTTTGCAATAGCCCTCTCGAGTATCCTTAAATATGACATTTTTTAAATTCATATTTTTTCGTTAGCTGTAAAGGAATGATACAATAAGCTTTTCTTGGGTTTTTTGTAATTTAAATTAAAAAGTATATGAAGTGGATGAAACAAGCGGCTTCTGTATAATTGTCAGGACGATTTGGGGTTAAAAGTTTTCGATCGACTTTGTCTGCCTGTAGTGCTTTTCAATGCCTTCGGCAATCTCATCGGGATCGTCGGAAAGGCGAATGAGGTCGTAGTCAATCTTTTTAATGTTATTATTCTCCATTACCGTATTGCGAAGCCAATCGAGAAGACCTTTCCAATAATCTTTGCCGACAAGATAAACCGGAAAATATTTGATTTTGCCCGTTTGAATGAGAGTCAGGGCTTCGAAGAGTTCGTCGAGAGTGCCAAAGCCGCCCGGCATTACGACAAAGGCTTGCGCGTAACGAACGAACATTACTTTTCGAACAAAAAAATAACGAAACTCGAGTTTATATTTGGGATCGATATATGGATTTTGCTTTCCTTCGCTGGGAAGGTTAATGCAGAGACCGCATGATTTGCCCCCACCCATTTGCGCTCCCTTATTTGCGCATTCCATGATACCCGGGCCGCCGCCCGTAATTATAGCAAAGCCCTTCTTGACAATTTTTTCTGCCAGCTGAGTGGTCAGTTCATAATAATGGGGATTTATGGGGTTGGGGTTAGTTGATCCGAAAATGGCAACGGAAGGACCGAGAAAGGTCATCGTTTCAAAGCCGTCGACAAATTCCGACATGATGCGGAAAATACGCCAGGAATCGAGAGAATGGACTCTCTTATGAGGCTTCATATGTTCTTGGGCGTAATCGTCGTCATCAATCATGCGAGCGTCTCTTTCAGGAAACGCTGAATAAGTCATGAATGAATCTCGAGGCGAGTTTTCTGTTCCGATCGAGTTTTCGCACTCTGCTAACTTGCAAGAAGTTAGCGTCGTGCTCCAAACTCAATCTCACTACGAAAATCGCTCTCGATCTTCAAAACAGCACTTATTCAGCGTCTCCTTTATTATCTTTTCCCAATCAGTCTTTTCGTAAAGCTGCTGCGTGCTTTGCGGCTTAAGGCGATGCGGGCTGTTCGTCCGTAGGCGACTTCATGTAGGTTTTCGATCGCCATAAAAGCCGAAGGATCTTCTCTTAGGACAATTTCTTTTAATTCAGCCAAATCGAGACGCTCGACGATGATAAATAGAATATCGCGGTCTTCACCTGAGTATCCGCCCTTACCTTTGATGAAGGTGAGGCCTAACCCTAGCTCATGGGTGATGATTTTACTCAGTTTTTCCGGATGTGAACACATAATGAGTACGGACTTCAGTTCCTCGAGTCCTGCGATCACGATATCGATCATTTTAAACGCAACGATATAGGTCATCAGAGAGCGAAGGGCGATGTGCCAGTCGTGAAAAATCCAGCCATAGGCTGAGAAGATGAAAATATTAATGAAAAGAACGACCTGGCCAACCGTGAACCCTTTTTTGCGGTTGATAATAATGGCGAGAATTTCAGTGCCATCCGTGCAGCCGCCATTGCGGATAATAAGACCCGCTCCGGCGCCTAACATCACGCCGCCGATCACGATTGCCTCGAGGGGGTCCGCTGCAAAGGTGGGAATTTTCTGCAAAATTGACAAAAAGA
>Ga0247841_10010483_pt1 | contig 12611 bp, 10 predicted proteins | sample LaCruzMarch2015__2_FD_192410 | JGI IMG/M metagenome (GOLD analysis project Ga0247841, IMG submission 192410) | Freshwater microbial communities from meromictic Lake La Cruz, Castile-La Mancha, Spain - LaCruzMarch2015_18m | ecosystem: Environmental > Aquatic > Freshwater > Lake | place: Spain... | reverse complement strand
AAATGGAAATGGTGATTTTAGCAGTAGTCTTGCAGGTTTAACAAATGATGCAAAATACTATGTAAGAGCGTATGCAATCATAAATAATACCGCATTCTATGGTAACGAAACTAGTTTTACGCATAAAAGCAAACAATATCAAGCTAATGGTGGATATTTTGACGGTGAAGTTTTTTATGAAAACGGAACATATAACGAACAAACATACTTTTCAGGGAGTTATGGAGACGATTTAGCCTTTTATGGGGATTATTGGTATATTTCAGGTTGGATTATTTCTTATAGTAGCGGAAATCCACCACTTACGGATTGGGATGATGGTACTGTATTAACTCCAATTGTCTTACAAAAATCAACAGTAACATTTAGTAAAATCAGCCTGAAAGAAGCAGCTTGTAACGATGGCTCTATTAAAGAAACCGTCACCATTACACACGACAATGTTGATAATGCGACATTTGCAGGAACAAACAATGAAGATTTTGTTGCAATAGGCAAAGCTATTGTGCGGAATTTACCTGCCGGATTAACTGCCAAAATTATCCGTACTAGCAGTTTGTCATTAACGCTTTCGATAACGGGCAAAGCTACGGCACATGTCAATGCCAACGATGTAAGTAATGTGAAAATAATGTTCGTACCTGATGCTTTTACCGATGGAAGTTCAATGATAACTAATAATAATGTTTCAACTATTTCGCTCGATTTTATTGAACCGATTGATATGACTGTGACTGGTACAAAAACCTGTGCAGATTATAGCATTACAGCCGATAATAATCTGACCCTAGATAATAACAGCACATTAACAATTAATAGCGTCACTTCTGCAAATCAGATTACATTAAATCCGGGAGCAAAATTAAATTTATCGAATTCGGTAACGGTTGGCGATGTAGTGCTTAAAGCCGACGATAGCAATTCGTTTAGTGCAAAACTGAGCACTTGTATGACTGTAAATGGCACAGTTACATTCCAAAAAACCATGCTCGATTCCAAATGGTATTTCCTTTCGTTCCCTTGCGATGTAAATGTGGCCGATATTGTTATGATAGGAGGTGGTATATTGGATACTGATTTTTATATCCTAACTTACGATGGTGCAAAGAGGGCAACAAATGGCTTGGATGTCAACTGGAGTCGCGTAACAACTGGTGCGCTCGAAGCCAAAAAAGGATATGCCTTCGGGTTGAAAACGGGCATTGGAAACAAAACGCTTTCATTTGTACTGGATAAAACCATAGCCGAATGCGAAACCGATGCTACAGTTCCGGCCACTTTTTACGATGGCAGCCTAGGCAACAACCACAAAGGTTGGAACTTGATAGGGCAACCGTATTTAAGTAAATTCTCGGGGGCTGATGTTGGCATAAACTACATCACAACTTGGAATGGTAGCGCTTATGTAGGTCAGGCAAAGAATTTAGTTGGTAGCTTAAATCCGTTCGAAGCATTCTTTGTTCAAGTTTCACAAACAAGTCCAATTTCGTTTAGTTTGGCTGGCCGTCAGGCTATTCGAAGCGCTGTAACTCAGAATTCACAAGAGAGCATTCAATTAAATATTTCAAACACTTCGGGAGTTGATTTTAGTACCTTGGTATTTGATAACGAACTGAGTAGCGAGTACGAAATAGGACACGATTTGGAAAAATGGGTAACCACAACTATTGCAAAGCCACAAATTTATTCCGTGCTGAACGACATAAAATATGCATATAATGCCTTGCCGATAAGTAGCGCGTCAAATTTGCCGGTAGGTTATTTTTCAAAAACAGGAGGTGCAAGCACAATTAGTGCAAGCAATGTAAATGTGGCAGGATTGTCAAAACTTTTACTGTTAGATAATAAAACAGGTGTAACTACCGACTTGTTGACCGAATCTTACAATTTCAATGCCGATGCGGGAACAAACAATAGTCGTTTCAGTATTATTCCACAGCGAATATCAACTGCAACAGAAGAATATTCCGCAGATAGAAAGCCCATTGTATCGGTTGTTGGTTCGAAAGTTATAATCAGTAATTTATCAACAAATGCTGTTATTCGGATATACGATGCCACTGGAAAGCAACTGCTATTAACAAAAGCTAATGAAACAAATCGTTTCGAAACTGAATTGAGGGTTGCCGGAATATATATTTTGAGGGTTGATGTTGATTTATTAAAAAATTATTATAAATTTGCAATAAAATAACTATAAAAATCACACCAGTTATATGAATAATATGCCGAAAAAACAACAGTACAATTCGCCTGAGATACAACGGATTAATCTTGATAACGAAATCGCGTTAATTTTAGTATCGGGTAACCCCGGCAATCCGAGCCCTTCAACTGATTTGAACCCTGCAAATCAATTTAAAGTGCCCGAATACTTTAACCAGCATCCAGTAATGGATGCTATAGGGTGAAAATCTTCAGAATATTTTAACTGTTATAAAAACAGATAGTGTGGATTAGTTCGATAGGAAGTACCATCACAAGCCTATGTAGGTTTGTGGTGGTTTTCTATTTTTTATATTTACTCATCATTTAATATCTATCACTCAACCTTTATAGTACGGCATTCATACTTTATTAGTTTTATAATAATCGATATCGATATATTTTTGTGAAGAAAAAATGAAATCATAAAATAACTATCGTATGAAAGCAAGCTACAGTTTAATAACTCACTTTACAGGAATTTTTATAATTCTATTTGTATATTTGTTAATTTTCGGACAATATGTAACAAACAAAATATATTGTATCTTTAACAACTTAAAGATCATAAAACAATGAGAATTATAATCGATAAAAATTCATTCGCTTTGATATGTTTTTGTTTCATTGTAAATCAATTCAATATGTCGCAAATAAACGGCTATGTAAAACCAGGCTTCGAACCTGTTTACGAAATATTTAAGCAGAATTTCGACAACAGGAAAGAGTCAGGAGCTGCACTTTGTGTGTATCACAAGGGCGAAAAGATTGTTGACCTTTGGGGTGGAATTGCAAATCAAAAAACAAAATCGGTTTGGGATGAAAAAACCATGGTTTTATTCTTTTCGGCTACAAAAGGTGTGGCTTCACTGTGTATTGCCAAGCTACATTCCGAAGGAAAAATTGAATATGATAAACCAGTATCGACTTATTGGAATGAATTTGCAAAAAATGGGAAAGAAAATATTACTGTACGTCAACTGCTGTCGCACCAATCGGGATTGTGCTTATGGGATGGTAGTTTAACCGTGACGGAATTGGCCGATAGAAATAAACTGGTGGATAAACTCGAAAATACACGACCTTTCTGGACGCCCGGTGAATATTGCGGATATTCGGCTGCATTGGCAGGACATTATATGAGTGAACTTATTCGACGAATTGACAATAAACATCGTTCGTTGGGACAGTATTTTCAGGAGGAAATTGCGAAACCACTTGGAATCGAGTTCTATATCGGATTACCCGATTCAATTAATGATAATCGAATAGCACGCATAGAAATGAACAATCCTGTTAAACGACTTTTTATGCTCAATAAAAGTCCTAAAGGATTGATTAAGCAAATGATAAACCCCAATTCACTATGTTTTAAATCAATGACTTTGGTAAAAGGTTACAATGTAAACGAACGCGAAACCTGGCGTATTGAAGAACCAAGCGGCAACGGAATTGGGACAGCCGAAAGCCTTGCCAAATTGTATAGCGTATTTTCGCTTGGAGCAAAGGAGCTTAATATTCAAGCCTCTACACTTTCCGAATGTATAGGAGTGGCATTACATCCTGTATTATCGGATGTGGATAAAGTTATGGGTATTCCGCTATACTACCGCAATGGATTTATGAAAAACGGTGAATTTTCCAAGCCTTTCCCCAACGATGCTTGTTATGGTTTTGGTGGAGCAAGTGGCTCGATGGCTTATGCCGACCCTGTGAACCAGATTGGTTACTGCTACGTGCCAAACCGCATGGGTTACGATTTCCCTGATAGTCGCGAAGGCGATATCCAGAAAGCACTGTACGAATGTATTGAAAAATTGAAGTAGTCATTCATAGCCCGAAATCCGTCATTCATAAAATAAAATTGATCATTGACAGATATAAATATTGTGAAATACAAACATAAATCGTATTTTTGACTACTCATTACCAACAATATACATGGAAAGCGCAACATCAAACAATTACAATAAGGAATTAAATAAACTCCGATTAGTTTTTGAACAAACACCCGGAGCCATATTTATTCTCGACAAAGAATTCAGATTTGAATATGTAAATCCGAGTTTCGAGCAACTTTCGGGCTATGCAAAATATGAAGTGTTGGGTAAAACGGTGAAAGATCTTTTTTATCACGAAGAGATTCATGATTCACGTCGCGAAGTGGTTGAAGCCATGCTGAAAGGTGAAAAATGGCAGGGCGAATTGCTTACACACAATAAAAACGGCAATACATATTGGGCAAACACCATTGCTGCTCCATTTAAAGACGAACTTGGCAATGTGGAAGGTTATATTATGATTCAGCAGGATATTACTGAAAAAAGACGCATGCAGCTTGCAATGGAAGAAAGCGAAAAATTTTACCGCACACTTATCGAAAGTACAATGGACCCCGTGTCGCTCAATCAGGATGGAAAATTTCTCTTGGTAAATGAAGCTTTTCTGAAAACGTTTGGATACGACCACGACGAATTGTTTGCCATGAATCCAGCCGATTTTATAGCACCTGAAGACCGCGATAGAGTGATGGATTTGCACTACAAGCGTATGCGTGGCGAAATTGATAAAATGAGCTACACAGCTAATTTTTTGCATAAATCGGGTGAACGAGTTTTGGCTGATTTGAATGCCACTACCGTTCAGGTTAACGGACATAATGCTTCGTTTATTACCATGCGCGACATTACCCTGCAAAATGCTATGGAAAAAGCTTTGCGCGAGAGTGAAACAAAATACAAAACATTAGTCGAAAACTCACAGGATGGTATTTTGATTGTTCGTAACAATAAAGTGCTGTACGCGAACGACACATTGTGCAAATTGTTGGGCTATTGCCCCGAGGGAATGACTGGAGAAGACATTATTCATCGCGAAGATATTTACAAAGTAACTCAAATTGGAATTCGCCGACGTAATCAGGATTTTTCGACCATCAACGAAACATTCCGTTTAGTAGCCAAAAACGGCGAAATTAAAGAATGTGATACAACATCCACCTTGATAAAATTCGAAGGAGAATTGTGCAGTTTTTTTACGATTCACGATTTAACCGAAAATAAGAGAATTCAACTCGAACTCAAAGAAAGCGAAGAAAAATACCGATTATTGTTTTCAGCCGAATCGGATGCCATCTTTATGATTGATGCCGATTCAGGGCAAATAATCGATGTGAATCCGGCTACAACTGTAATGTATGGTTATTCAAAAGTGGAATTACTTCGAATGAAGAATACCGACATTTCGGCAGAACCGGAAAAAACGTCGCAGGCAACCAAAAATCTTGAAACGCATGTTAAGTTCCGACTACACAAACGAAAAGATGGAACAACTTTTCCTGTGGAACTGAGTGCAGGGTTCACCAAATATAAAGATAAAAATATCCAAATTGTTACATCGCGCGACATTTCGGCTCGAATTAAAAGCGAAGAAGCATTAGCGAAAAGTGAACAGAAGTACAGAGAATTAACCGAAATGCTTCCGCTTACTGTATATGAACTCGATGTAAACAACAAACCGACCTATATAAATAAGGCAGGGCGCGAACTATTTGGATTGAACAGCGAAAATTCAGGCAATAATGCCATGAGTTTTTTTGTGTCAGACGATAGAAAACGCATGGAGGAAGTTTTGAAACATGAACAAGAACATGCAGAAATAATCTCTCGGCCAGAACCTTCGGACCCAGCCGAATACACCATTCAGAAGTCTGATGGGACAAAAATACCTGTTTTGATTTACGGGACGGCAATTATTGAAAATGACAAACCCGTAGGTTCACGAGGCGTTATTGTGGATATTTCGGAACGTAAATCGATGGAAAATGCGTTGCGAAAAAGCGAACAAAAATACCGTGAGTTAGCCGATTTTTTACCACAAACTGTTTTTGAATTGGATGCTCAAGCCAATTTGATGTATGTAAATAAGGCGGGTATCGAAATTATGGGTGTAAAACCAACTGATTTTGGAAAATCGGTGCTAAGTTTTTTTATTCCTGAAGACCATGAACGTATGAAAAATAATTTGAAAGCCACTGAACGCGAAAAACGCCCCAATGCAATGAATGAATATTTGGCATTAAAACCTAATGGTGGGACTTTTCCTGTAATAATATATGCTTTGTCGGTTTTCAAAAATAAAGAGGTAGTTGGCACCAGGGGAATAATTGTGGACATTTCGGAACGTAAAGAGATGGAAATGCAATTGCAAACCGCCAAAATCGAACTCGAAAAACTTAATTCAGACCTCGAAAAACGTGTAAAAGAAAGTTCTGAAAGTCTTACCGAAGCACGAACTCAATTGATAAATCTGCAAAAAGAAAATCTCCAATCGCAGTTCGACGTATTGAAGCAACAGGTAAATCCACATTTCCTTTTCAACAGTCTGAATGTGCTTACATCACTTATAAAACTTGAACCCGATCTGGCTGAGAAATTCTCCGAACAACTGTCGAAAGTGTACCGGTATGTCCTGGAAAACAAGGATAACGAACTGGTGGATTTGAATACCGAACTCAACTTTCTGGACGCTTATATCTTTTTGCTGAATATACGTTTTGTAGATAAATTAGGAGTAAACATCAACATTCCGGCAGATAGATGCAGCGATCAGATTATTCCCCTGGCCATGCAATTGCTGATAGAAAATGCCATCAAGCACAATATTATGTCGAAAAGCGAACCGCTTACCATCGATATTTTTATTGATTCGGATAACTTCTTGAATATTGTGAACAACCTGCAGGAGCGGCCATCGCAACTAGTTTCAACCGGCGTTGGACTTAAAAATATTCAAAACAGATATCTACTTTTGAATAATACCGAACCGATTTTTGAAAAAACGGAATCGCACTTTATCGCCAAGGTTCCACTCGTATTGAATTAAAAATAAACATTGAAAATATATAAAATGAGAATAGTAATTATTGAAGATGAGGCTTTTGCTGCTCGAAGACTCGAAAATATGATAAAGGAATCCGATTCCACCATAGGAATAGCCGCCAAACTGGAATCAGTCAAAGAATCAATCGTTTGGTTCAAAAATAATCCGCAACCCGACCTAATTTTTTTAGATATTCATTTGGATGACGATTTGAGTTTTGCGATTTTTAAAGAAGTGGAAATCTGTTGCTCCATCGTTTTCACTACTGCCACTGACGAAATGGCTACCCGTGCGTTCCAACTTAAGGGAATTGATTTTCTACTCAAACCAATTATTCAAGCCGATTTGAACAAGATGATTAGCAAATACAAAAAGGTAAATAACCAACAATGTCCTGTTAATCCTGAAATATTTGAAAATATTATTAATCCCCGATAATCCCCAAATGGTAAATGGTAACTGATTAAATAGTAAATGAATTTATGAGAACAATTATTATCGAAGACGAAGAATTTGCTGCCCGCAGGCTCGAAAATCTGATTAAAGAGTGCGACCCGACAATTGAAATTGTGGCCAAGTTGCAATCGGTCAAAGAATCGGTGGTGTGGTTGAAAACAAACACCCAGCCCGATCTGATTTTCTTAGACATTCAACTGGAAGACGACCTGAGTTTTTCCATTTTTGAACAGGTGAAAGTGCAATCGAAAATTATTTTCACAACCGCGTTCGACGAATATGCCATTAAAGCGTTTAAGCACAACAGCATTGATTATTTGTTGAAACCCATCAACAAAGACGAACTGTGCAACGCCATCAATAAATACAAAAACTGGGATAAATCCGGCAACAAAGTGATTGATGCCGAAGAACTCCGCAAGCTACTCAACCCGCAGCAAACATACCGCGAACGGTTCATGGTTTCGGTGGGTGATAAGCTAAAATCCATTCAGGTGGTGGACATTGCTTATTTCTTTTCAACGGCGGGTATAACCTTCGTAGTGATGAACAATAAAAGTCAGTATTCGGTCGATTTTAGTTTGGATAATTTGAAAGAAATGCTCAATCCACAGGATTTTTTCCGTGTAAACCGCCAGTATTATATTGGCTTAAAATCAATCGATAAAGTCGTAGTTTATCCAAAAAGTCGTCTTAAATTGGTTCTGAATCCTCCCACCGAAACGGATTTGTTCGTGAGTATTGACAAAGCACCCGAATTTAAACAGTGGATGGACGGAGAATAATATTGGTTTATGGAAGCATACAAAAAAACAATCATCTATTACTTTTCCGGAACAGGCAATTCCCGAAATGTGGCTTTGTGGCTATCGAATGTTGCGAAAGAAAAAAACATAGATTGCCAAATAATAAACATTGCCAAAATTGATAGAATCAATATAGAACAACCCGACCCTGATGCGTTGATTGTGTTTGTTTCTCCGATTCATGGATTTAATTATCCGCCTATCATGCAGCATTTTATTATGCATTTTCCGAAGGGTAAAAACAAAGTTTTGTTGCTGAACACTCGGGCAGGAATGCTTATTGGGAAATGGATTACACCAGGATTGACCGGAATTGCATTTTATTTTGCTGCGCTTATTCTCAAAATAAAGGGCTTTTCAATCAAAGCCATGTATCCGGTGGACTTGCCTTCCAATTGGATTTCGGTTCATCCGGGATTGAATGCCAGAACGGTAAAATACCTGCACGACAAAATCAAACTACGAGTTACTGCTTTTGCCAACAAAGTATTTTCGGGCGAAAGTGATTTCAGATCTTTGCGTGAAATAATTCAGGATGTGGCTATTTCACCAATTTCATTGGGGTACTATTTTGTGGGTCGATTCTTTTTGGCTAAAACATATTATGCATCGAAAGATTGTAATAACTGTGATTTGTGTGTAAAAGAATGTCCGGTAAAAGCCATTATTAAGGTTGATAACAGACCTTTCTGGACTTTTAACTGCGAAAGTTGCATGAAATGTATGAGCAATTGCCCGAAAAAAGCAATTGAAACCGGACATGGCTATATCGCTGAATTTATGGTGTTTTTCTCACTCGTTTTTATGGTATTGTTTTATAAATATTTTGAGGTATTTTTCTTTAAACTCGAAAACGGAATACTTCAGTTTGTCATCGAAACAGTTCTTCAGCTTTCGTTGTTAGCACTTTGGTATCGGCTCAATCACTATCTGTTACGCTACAAATTCTTTGAAAGAATTGTAGTTTACACTTCGCTTACCAAGTACAAATTTTGGGGACGAAGGTATAAAGCATTAAAAGAGAAGTAAAATATAAAGTCATCTATTGTAAAATATTAGAAAATGAACATTCGTCAAGAACAACCTGCAGATTATTCGGCAGTTTTTGAAATCATTGAACAAGCATTCAGAATGTTGGAAGTAAGTAATCATCAGGAACAATTTTTCGTGGAGCGATTGCGAAAATCCAAATCATTTATTCCCGATTTATCGTTGGTTGCCCTGCTTGATAAAAAAGTGGTTGGACATATTGTGCTCTCTAAAATCAACATTAAAAATAACGAAAAGCAGTACCAAACCTTGATACTCGCTCCTGTTTCTGTTTTGCCTGAATTTCAGAATCAGGGCATCGGGAGTCAGTTGATTATCAAAGCACACAAAAAAGCAATTGAACTTGGATTTACATCTGCAATTTTGGTCGGTCATGAAGATTATTATCCACGATTCGGATATAAAAAAGCTTCTGAATTTGGTATAAAACAACCTTTTGATGTACCGGAAAAAAATAATCTGGCCGTTGAGTTAGTGGAAAATGGACTCGACGGTGTAAGCGGAACAGTTGAATATCCGAAATATTTTTTTGAATAAAATGTATGTTATACTAATTGATACTTTAAAATATAACATTATGAACTCAAGAACTTTAATCACTGCAAGTAACGCTTAAGAGGGTTATCGGGTAGTAAAATAATTGGGACTGGTATGTGGCATCACCGTCCGTTCACGCAGCATTGTAGGCAATATTGCCGGAAGTTTTATGACCATTTTTGGTGGAAAAGATAGACTAACATTCCATTGTCTGATTTTTTGAAATCGCAACACTTCTCCCTGTTGCGATTTTTTTGTATCAAAAAAACCAAACTCACCACTTGTTTCTTAAGATTGCCAGAAACCTCTCAATTGCCAAAACAAGCCATTCAATATCGATTTAGGAGTACTCACTATCTATTAGTTGTATGGATTTATTCGCAGAATTACTTTTGTTTCGAAAACCGGTCAAATAGGTCGGTATACTATTGAAACACAAATATTAAATTCAAAAAAAATGAAAAAAATTAATGTATTAATCGGATGTATGTTCGCCTTTATTTCCAGTCAGGCGCAACAGGTAACAGGTTCTTGGAGTGGCAGTATGGATTTGCACGGAAAGGATATAAGTGTGGTTTTTCATGTAACGCATCAAAACCAGAAATTATCGGCTACAATGGACAGTCCTTCGCAAAATGTATTTGGATTTTCAACCACTTCAACTGAACTCAAAGATTCTATTCTCACCATTCGCATGGATGAAGCCAACATGCAATACCAGGGCAGAATTATGAAAAATGGATCAATGAATGGCATTTTTACGCAAATGGGAAAAAAGTATTTGTTAAATCTGACTCAGAACGGCAAGCTACCAATAGCTAAAGTCACAAAAAGCGAAAAAGATAGAATGAAGCCTTACGCATATTCGTATTGTATTGATACAGTGTCAATTAATAGCAATTTCAGGGCTATGCTTTCTGAACCTATAAAATCAGGTAAAACGGCGGCCATAATTATTGATTGTAAAGTTTCAACCGAAAATGATTTTAGTGAAAATTCGACCCTAAGCAAACTGATTGATCATCTTTCTTCCAAAGGTTTTACGGTGGTTTGCTCCATAGATAATAATTGTGATACAAATGCCGCTGTGGCCTATCTGAAAACGCTGAACAAGGTTAATCAAAAGAAAATTGCGGTACTTACCGAAACCCTGAACGAAATGGTTGCCACTTTCGGCAGCAACTCAAAAACAATTTCTTTGGACAAAAGAGTAAATGTTGTAGGTAGCGAGCCGGCAGTATTTAATCAACTTACCAACTGGCTCTTGCGCGTTGTGTAAGTATGTATTTTCAATCAGAAAAACAATTAATTAAACAATCAAAAAAACAAAATTTTTAAGGTATGAGAAAGATTATTTTAGCAGTAACTGCATTATTAACGGGGCTTTTGACAGTTGCCCAAAACCCTACTGCCGACACAAAAAACGCTCAGTATTATTTTTTCACAAACAACATTCCTTCCGATTGGAATTATCCGCTTATTGGTTTTGTAAACAATGTGGATGGAAATCATGCCAGTGTACAGATTGGTATTGTAAATTCAACCACCGGAAACTTTGGAGGATTACAAGCTGGGTTCATAAACAGTATTGGAGGCAATGTAAAAGGTATTCAATCGGGATTTATCAATTTCGACAACGGTGATTTCAGTGGCATACAATCTGGATTTATAAATTCAGTAGGTAAATCGCTTTACGGCATACAGTATGGATTCATTAATTCCAGTTCACAAGTAACAGGTATTCAATCTGGATTTATCAACTCAGCAGAAAGGATTACCGGTTTACAACATGGATTTATCAATTATGCAAAAAAACTTCGCGGCTTGCAATTGGGTTTTATTAATAGTGTTGATCGTATCGAGAAAGGTTTACCCATTGGTTTTCTTTCGTTTGTGAAACATGGTGGATACAAAGCAATTGAAGTTTCGTACAACAATATTAATCCCATAAATATTGCTTTTAAAACTGGTATTCGAGAGTTCTACACTTATCCAATGTTAGCATACGACTGGCGTTTATCCGAAAACCGCTTATCATTTGGTTATGGTATCGGATCAAACTTAAATCTTAGTAATCGTTTATTTATCAATCCCGAAATGGAATGGTTGCATCAAGCTTCGCTCGACTTCAACCATTATTCCACCTTGCGTTGCAATTTGGGTTACAACATAAGTAATAATTTTGAAATAGTTGTCGGACCATCTTTAGTTTGGCAGTTCAAAATTGATGCAGATGATTTTCACCAAAACTATACCGAGTGGAATCCTTCCATAATATCGGTTAACGAAATTAAAATTGGCTGGAATGCAGCTGTAAGATATAAATTCTAAATAATAATGAGAGTACTTTTTATAATTCTAATGCTTTTTCACGGGTTAATCCATTTATTGGGCTTTTTAAAAGCCTTTGAAATAATGGAATTAGAACAATTGACTTTACCAATTTCGAAAACAGCAGGCGCTTTTTGGCTTATTGCATTTTTGCTTTTCATAGCTGCCAGTATTTCATTAATTATTGGTTTGGATTGGTGGTCTTACATTGCTATTCCGGCTATTATTCTCTCTACAATTCTTATTATGCCTGTATGGTCTGACGCTAAATTTGGCTCAATTGCCAATGGGATGATATTCATTTACTCCATGCTTTTCGTAGTTGGATTGACTGGTTGCAAATCG
>Ga0247841_10010482_pt1 | contig 12613 bp, 10 predicted proteins | sample LaCruzMarch2015__2_FD_192410 | JGI IMG/M metagenome (GOLD analysis project Ga0247841, IMG submission 192410) | Freshwater microbial communities from meromictic Lake La Cruz, Castile-La Mancha, Spain - LaCruzMarch2015_18m | ecosystem: Environmental > Aquatic > Freshwater > Lake | place: Spain... | reverse complement strand
CTGGCTGTTGATCAGTCCGGCATGCGATGTGGCGCCCTGGATCACGACGCCCAGCGCCACCAGCGCGTGAAATTTTCCCGTCTGTGCCATTTTCTGGATAGCCAGCGAGATTTCAAACGCGCCGGGGACCCATACAACGGTCACCGCGTCATCCTTGGTCCCGTGCCGCTGGAAGCAATCCAGCGCGCCGCGCAGAAGCTGTTGCGTGAACAGGTCGTTAAATCGGCTGATCACGATGCCAAACTTCAAATCCTGCGCCATTAAACTGCCCGCGATTTCCCTGGTTTTCATGGTCGGTCCTTTCTGTTTTGGTGTTTATGCTATTTGGCGGATTTATTTGTAACTGTTCAGCGAATCCAAATACATTTTTTCCGCCCCGGCGGATCCGCACAGGCGGAACCACGGATATCACGGATGACACGGATTTCTGTCATTCCCATGAAAATGGGAATCCAGTTTCGAATTTTCTGGATTCCCGCTTCTGCGGGAATGACAATCACTCGTCTTATCCGTGCCTGTAATCAGTGGTGAGTAGTTGTTTTTTTCTTCAATCGTCCGTCCACTGCCTGCAGTCTACAGCCCACAGCCTCTTTTCACAGCCAGTGCCCGAGCTTCTTCTTTTTTGTGGCCAGATATTTCCTATTGTACGGATTGGCCGGCAAAATAACAGGAATTCTCTCCACAATCTGAATACCATAACCTTCCAGGCCGATGACTTTGCGGGGGTTATTCGTCATCAGCCGTATTTTTTTCAAGCCCAAATCCGAAAGAATCTGGGCGCCGGTGCCGTAGTCGCGCAAGTCGGCCGGGAATCCCAATTTCTTGTTGGCGGCGACCGTGTCCAGGCCCTGCTCCTGCAGGGCATAGGCGTGGATTTTATTGGCCAGCCCGATGCCACGGCCTTCCTGGCGCATGTAAAGGACCACGCCGGACTTGGCTTCCGCCACCTTTTGCATGGCGGCACGCAGTTGCGCTCCGCAATCACAGCGCAGCGAGCCGAAAACGTCGCCGGTCAGGCATTCGCTATGCACGCGCACCAGGGCGGATTTGTCCCGCGCCGGATTGCCCATCACCAGGGCCAGGTGCAGATCGCCATCCGGCAGGGATTGGTACAAGCGCAGGTTGAACAGTCCGAACTTGGTGGGCAACAACGCCTGCCGGATACAGGTAACCAGCTTTTCACTGCGACGGCGATAGGCGATCAGGTCGGCCACCGACGTGATGCCCAGGTGATGCCGCGCGGAGAACCGGAGCAGGTCAGGCAGGCGCGCCATACGGCCGTCATCCCGTATGATTTCGCAGATGACGCCGGCCGGCTTCAGGCCGGCCAGCCGCGCCAGATCAATCGCCGCTTCCGTGTGGCCGGCTCGGCGCAGAACGCCGCCTTCCCGCGCGGCCAGCGGAAATATATGACCGGGGCTGGCCAGATCGCCGGACCGGGATTTTTCATCCAGCAACACACGAATGGTCCGGGCGCGGTCATGTGCGCTGATCCCGGTGGCTATGCCCTGGCGGGCATCCACGGATGCCATAAACGCGGTGCGAAAGGTGTCCGTCGCGTGGGTCGATGACATCTTGGCGATATTTAGCTGGGCCAGGCGCTCCTGGGTCATGGCCACGCAAATCAGGCCGCGTCCGAATCGAGCCATGAAATTGATCGTACGGTCGGTCGCTTTTTCGGCCGCAATGACCAGGTCGCCTTCGTTTTCCCGCGCCTTGTCGTCCACGATGACGACCATTCGGCCGCGGCGGATCTCGCGGATAACATCCTCAATCGGATGGAAGGGGGCGGCATGTTTTTTTTTCATTCGGCGGTATTTTCGCTCCCCTGTAACACGGGATGGCGGTTGAGATTTCTCGCTACGCTCGAAATGACAAGCTATTAGTAAGGAGCATGTCATTCCGAGCCTTGCGAGGAATCTCGGCTTTTGCACAGCAGTTACAAATCCAGCATGATCACCTGGGGGGTCTCGTCCCAGCCTCGAGCCGGTTTCAGCGTCTGCAGCCGCCGCGCACACAAGTCACGGATGTCGGCGGCCAGCGCCATGCTCTTGGCGCTATGGCGTGGACAGCCCAACATGCCGGCGGCCACCGTGTTTGCATGCCGGAGTCCCAGAAGACCTCGGCCCTGACAGTGGTCCCACAGGGATGCCACCCGGTCAATTACGGTTCGCACCACATTCAGGGCCAATAATTCCAGGCTGGTTGGGGCCGGCAGGACCATTCGTTCCAGATCCAGAACCCACAGCGTGCCGTTCAGTGCGCCGGTCAGCGAAGATGTCCGCACGGCCCGGGTCGAAAGCAGGATGTGCCAGTGCATCATGGAAACATCTCTCGTCCATACGGCTTCCACAAATGTGGCCGGCAAATTCAAGGCCGGGGCATGGGTTTCCAGCAGCCGGCGCGCCGTCTTTTCATCGCCCACCGACCATAACGCGCGTCCGATCAACAGGAGCAGGTATTCGGTCGGCAATCCTCCATCCCGGCCGATGATTTCACCCGGCGACGAGGCGACAAAGGCGGGATGCTGGCGCCGGATGAAGGCCGTGATGGCTTCCGCCAGTTCGCGCCGGTAAGCCACGGCCGTCGCCTGGTCCGGCAGTGCCGGATCCCCCGCCGGCTCGATTTCGTCGGCAATATAGGCGGTCAAAGCCTGTGCCGTGCGGTTGTCTGCCACTGGTGGGTTCCAAATCATAATTGCTCAGGTAGCAGCGTCTTGCTCATACCAGACGGATTTTTTTACCACGGATATCACTGATAAGAGAACGGAAATCCATTCAGATGTCCTCTGTCCTTTTAATTTCATCTGAATCAGAAGTATACGTGCCATCCGTGTAATCCGTGGTGAGTAGTTACGTTTTGCCGATAATGCCTTTGACTTCCGTGAGAAACTGATTAACGTCCTTGAACCGGCGATACACCGATGCAAACCGGATATAGGCCACTTCATCCAGCTTTTCCAGGCGTTCCATGACTTTTTCGCCGATGACCGAACTGGGCGCTTCGCGGTCATTCTCATTATCCAATTCCCTGAGGATGGAGTCGGCCATGGTTTCAATCTGCTCGGCGCTGATCGGCCGCTTCTGGCAGGCACGCTGAATTCCCTTGATCAATTTATTGCGATCAAGCTCCTCGTGCCGGCCGTCCCGCTTGATAACCCGGAGATGGGTCTTAATGATTTCCTCATAGGTCGTGAACCGGTGCCCGCATTGCAGGCAGACCCGGCGACGGCGGATTACATCGCCTTCCCGGGCCGAGCGGCTGTCAATGACCTTATCATTAAGATGTCCGCACTTTGGGCAACGCATGGCGTGGCATCCTTCCGGATAACGTTTGCATAATTCCTGCTGACGCCGAAAATATCCGAGAACACCCTTATTCTATTGAATTGGCGGCGCAAAGGAAGCTGTTTTTTCTGAAAATGAGCAGGTCACCTTCTTTCAGGCGGGCCCATGGGAACCAGCCGGATTGCATTTCCATGACGCCCCAGGCCGGCCAGCCGCCCCAGACCATACGAAAGGGCTTTACCCGGGCAACCATTCGGACCACGTGCTTCTCGCGCGAAAAGAAGATGATGTCCAGCGGAAAGCGCATAAACCCCGTATGAATCGCGCGGCAGGGCGCCAGAACCAGGCCGTGATCCGTCCCCAGGGAGGCGGCGCCGATCAACCCGCGTGCCCGGCGCCAGAAACCGGAGGCCCATTCAACGTTCGAAACCAGAGGCAGGCCATCCTCGCGAAATACGGAGATCATGTGTAAATTTGAGGATTCTGCCGACGGCATTCCTCGATGACGGCAATCTGACGCCGGACTTGTTCCGGGGTAACTTTCAGCGGCGTGCCGCGGGTGAGCGTGTTGTAGAGCATGGTGTAAAAAATTTCCGTCATATTTCCACTGGCTGCGGTGGAAGGCGAATAGCCGGCTTGCTTGAATTTGGCATCAGGGGCCACCGGCCATGCGTCGGTATGCCAGGTCAATTCCTCATGCGGATAGGCCGGGGTACGGTCGGGGTTGAAGAGCCCGCCCTTGATTAATCTTTGTTTGGGCGCTTCACTGAGCTTGAAATATTTCCATTCCATACTGGCTTGCGTTCCCTTCATGCCGCCCCGGGTGCCGTAGACGTTATAGACGAAACATGGATAGGCGCAACAGCATGAGATTTCCAGGTCAATGGTCGGATGGCCGCGGCCGCTCAGGATCAATTTGACATGGTCTTCGGCGTCGCCGAAGGAGTTGTCGGTGTGATCCATGAAACACGTGACTTTCGGCAGACCAGCGCCGAACAACTGCAGGGCCTGGTCCAGCGGATGCGGCCCGGTGTTGGCCAGGCTGCCGCCGTTGTACGCTTGCAAGGTCTGCCAGTCCCAGCGCCGGCCAAACCCGTTGAAGGCGATCGAAATCTGTACGATGCGGCCCAGCACGCCGGATTGAATCACCTTTTGGACCTGCGTGAAGTAGGGGGCGAACCGGGACTGTTGGAAGATGGCGAATACTTTTCCGGATTTCCTGGCCGCGGCAATCAATTGGTCAACCAGCTTGACCTTCGGGGCCAATGGCTTCTCGCACAGCACGTTATAGCCGGCCTTGAGGATTTCCAGGCTGATCGGCGCATGCATGTGGCTATAGGTTGAGTTGACGATCAAATCCAGGTCCTGGCGCTTGAATAAATCATGGTAATCCGTATAGACATCGCAGTGATATTCTTCGGCGGAACGCTTGCGCCGCTCTTCCAGGAGATCAACGGCGGCCATGATTTGAAAGCGGGCATCGTTCTTGAGATATGCGCCGTGAATGTCCCGCCCGCTTCGCCCCTGGCCGATAATTGCTACCCGGACTTTTTTCATGTGAGCTAATCCTCCTCAAAATAGATGTGTTGCCTGCACGAGGTGCTATGTGTCACGTGAGGCGTAATAAAGCATAGAACCACGGCGGCTTCAAGTGGAAAACACGGTGCGGCGGCAATTCTCATTATGGCCACGACCGAACATCTGAGTTCAATTAACCTGTCATTCTGAGCGTAGCATAGCGCCCTCCTGAGGCGGGTCTGCCTGTGGTGGAAAGTCGAAGAATCTCTGTCCGAACGTGTAACGCGCAAACGGAGATCCCTCGACTTCTGCCGTCGCTCCGGGAGCTATGGCGGATAAGTTGCTCGGGATGACATGTTCGCTGACAACGGCATGCCATAATGAGAATTGGGCCTGGTTCAAAAAGCGGTTGCAAGACTGGCCTTGTAGCCGGGGTCGCTGACCCCGGATCCGCGATCACCGATCGCGGCCACAGTCCGGCAGTTGCCGGATCAATTCCAAGGGACCATGTAACCCTCCAAGCCCATTTTTTGAACCATGCCGAGAATTGCGGTGTAATTGGTGTTGACAATACACAATCATCTGTTATTTTGCATGCCATGTATATCAAAAGAATAGCTGAAGTGGCCCTTTCCAGACTGTTGTCAGGTGACAAGGTCGGGATTATCTTGGGCGCTCGCCAAGTTGGTAAGACCACTCTCGTGGAGCATGTCCTCGGCGGTCGAAATGTCGCATGCCTGAACTTTGATGTGGAGATTGACAAGCAACGTTTCCTTGCCGCCGCCGCCCTATCGCCATCAGACGCATTGAAGAGCTTGGGCAATCCTGAAGTACTGGTTGTGGATGAAGCTCAGCGTCTGCCGGATGCTGCCCGGGTGGTCAAGGGCTGGCACGATGCGCACCTGCCTGTGAAAATATTGCTTCTTGGTTCCTCAAGCCTGAACCTGCTGAACCAGGCGGCGGAAAGCCTGACCGGACGGAACGAGAAATTATTATTGCCGCCGCTCCTCTTTCAAGAGGCCCTTCGAACTCAGAGTTGGCACTCGGATACATATACACCCGAGTTCATCGCGCACAACTTCACCGCGCCCTTGCGCGTGTTTCTCCTGCAATCCATGGCGTACGGCGGCTACCCTGAGGCGGTCATCGCCGGCGATAAGCCGGCGCTTCTGCGCAACCTGAGTTCGGACTACCTTTGGAAAGACATCCTTCAGACCGGGCTGGTCAAGACCCCAAATCTGATCAAGAAGCTCCTCACGCTGCTTGCGCATCAGACCGGCGCGGAGGTCTCCGTCCACGAACTCGCCACACAACTCCACATGGCGCGTCCCACGGTGGAGCGCTATCTGGACATTCTGGAGCAAACCTACGTTATCTTCCGTCTCCCGTCCTTCAGCACCAATTTACGCAAGGAGATTGCCAAGAGCAAAAAGATCTACTTCTGGGACACAGGCATCCGCAATGCGCTCTTGAATGCTTTTTCGATGGATGACTTTCGGCCTGACATTGGCGCCCTGTGGGAGAACTGGGCCGTGGCGGAAGTGGCCAAGAGCAACCTTCTTCAGGGCCAGCCGAGCGATCTTTTCTTCTGGCGTTCCCGTGCACAGTCGGAAGTGGACCTGGTGGTGAAGACCGGTGACAAATTGCGGGCGTTCGAGATCAAATGGCAACGCAAACGCCCCGCCACGCGCGCCTTCCAAGCCATGTATGGTGTTGAGGTCGAACTCCTCGATGCCGGCAATCCTTTTGTCGGTCAACTTGCGCTATCCTGAATTATTCATCAACTTGGTTCTTAGATGTAGTCGAGCATCTGCCCGTGGGGGAACGGTGGGCTCGCGCGGATGTCGGCCTACCCGGCTCCGCCGGCCGTGCTCCGCCATAGCGCTTTGCGACGGCGAGAGCGCTACGCCAAGGCGAGACGTCCGACGGCTACAGAAGCGGTTCCCCAACGCGTGCAACGTGGCCGGGGCTAATTCAGTCTTGCATTCTTTATTCTGAATTCTGACTACTGACCTCATTTCAGCCACCCGCCGATGATGATGGGCACCACCGGATTCAGGGGATCCCAAGCCGGCAAGTTGTCGCCATGATCGATTTGAACAAGGATGCCTAACCGCGTAATGCCTAAGGACACGACGCCGCCATGAATGTAGGTAAGAGTAAATAGCATCTTGGTATCGACTTTGGAATACACGAGTCCGTTAATACTACAACCGGCGATACCAAGCACAATATTGCCAGTGCTGAGGAGCGCGGGCATATTGGGGTTGATCGGGTTCTGGTTTTGTATGAGTAGGCCGTTGATGTTGATATTGCCGTTGGCCACGATGGTGCCCGTGAAGGTGCTTGCGCCGTTGATGGTCAGATTGCCGTTGACGTATAAGATGTCGTTGGCCGTTGCCGGCTGCTTGAGATTAATGCCGGACAGGGTTCGATTGCCTTCCAGGTAAGTGCCGTCATCGATTGCCATCTGCCGGTAGCTTTCGAAATTAAACACAGGCAGAGGTCGAGATGGAACCCCATTGCTTTTGGTGCCTGTGTGAAAGGCGTTCCAATGATCGATGGTGCCGACCGCCCAAATATTGTCGTTGATTGTGACGTAGGTAAGAGGTATTAAAAACCAAGCCGTGGTTATGTTCTGGTTGGCGTGAATGTCGCCGTTTATTGTGAATATGCCGACGTCGAATCTGGTATTGCCGCCACTCATAATGGCGCTGTTGAGGTTGTAGGGGTCGGGGTTGACGATCAGTTCCAGGACTGTCCGATTGGAGACGCCCATATAAAGGCCGTCGCTTATGACGAGCACGCGGTTGTTCGGTTGCAGTTGGCTTGTCACGTGATATGCTCCGTTGGAAATAAAATTTGTATGAATGGTTGTGCCCAGCCAAGACGAATAGTCAAAGAAAAGTTTGGCGACCATGTCGGCAACCCCGGATTCCGCCGCCGCCTGGGCCTGCTCATAATTGACCATGCGCTGAACCCGATGGATGGACTGCCGCGACAGGATGACCATGGTGACGCCCGCCAGCATGAGAATCATGGAAACGCCGAGAACGGCAATCAGCGCTGAGCCCGCGCGGCCATCGTGCGGGGCAGGCGGCTTTCCGATATCCTGATGTAGTGCGCGCATGACACCCTCCTTTTTTGATGTAAACACTTGAAATCTTACTTTCAGAGGTAGCCGCGCCCGTGAGGGCGTGGATTCTTTCGGCCTGCCCGCCATAACTCCGGGGCGACGGCAAGCGGCCACGGGCCACGCCCGCGGCTACATGAAATAGTTGCCTCATTTACCCGTGTTCAAAGGCCGGACTTCCATCTTGCCCACCGCTGTATTGGTCCCGAAGGGGCCCTCCTTGAATATCTCCATCTCGATCTCCAGGCCTTTGACGAATGACTGCCCATCCACGGTGGCGCTGACGATGCCATAGTCCGGGCCTTTGGCAAAATCCACCTGCAGGTCCACCAGTCCCGTCGGCACGTCCCAGTCTATGGTGATATCCCTCAGAATGGCCGTGTTTGTATGGGTTCCCACGAGTCCCGTCGCGTCAATCGAGAACTGGGCTTCATACTGCACGTAGCGGCCTTGCGGGAGGGCGGAGATATCATTGTCCGTGTTGGTTGAGAAATAGCCGATTGCTGGCTGCCACGTGACGGCATCGCTGAGGTCCCAGTTGTCGCCGCTCCGCACCCGGATGCCGATGTCCCCGTCCGGATACGGTTGTACTTCGGTCCAGTGAAGGGTTCGATAACCGGGATCGGCAATATGCGTGTCAAAAATGCCAGAGCGATACACGCCGTTTGATGGATAGCGCACCTCCAGCGCGCTGACCCCGACGATCATATTGGTCATCACACCCCCAAGGGCGGACAAGGTGAAGTTGGTGTTGATCCAGCCGTATGCGTGGTTTTCGGCAGGATTTTGCAAACTAAACTGAACCAGGTAATTGCTTTCGATGTTGATGACGTAATTCGTAACCCAGTCGCTCCAGGCTTTGGTTCCGGCCAGGATTTGCGTGCTGGAAGCGCCGCTGAAATACAAGTTCGAGGTGGTGCCCGCCGTTGCGTTGGTCCCGCCAGCCTGCCGGGATATTTTTGCATTTTCGATGAATAGATTGCCGTTGGTCGCGGCTGCAAATTGCACCCGCACCCATTCGCCGTTCATGGTGATTGCCGCGGCATCATTGGTCCCGCCGTATATGATATTGATGACTGCCGGAGTTGTGTTCGAGACAGCAACGGAATCCACAGTGGTTTCCGTACAGCCTTCCACCATCCAGTTTATCCCCTTGTCCATCGAGATGACAATATCGGGAATGAACGGATCGCTGGCGATGAAACTGTCGTCGGTTTTACGGGTCACATTGCTGGCAATCATGCCCGGCGGGTTGTCGAAATTGGCGTCGCACCACAGATCGTTAGGCGCCACGAAGGTGATGCTGTTGTTGCTGGCAATGCCATTGTAAGTCAACTGGCAATTGCCGCTCCAGGAAGCGCCGTTGCTGGACATGTCCTGGGCCGAGACCGAGCCGCCGGAGAGGGAATAAAGATATAAGTTAGAATGAGGGTGCCCGCTGAGCGGCAGATAAATTTCGCCTTCGCGCGGGCTGGCGCTCGGGCTGAGGGAAAACCAGTCGAAGCCGACTTTGTAGCCGGTGCTGTTGGTGTTCTTGCCCTCGATGGTGAACTTCAGGTTGTGAACGCCGTTACTGAGCACCACGCTTCCCCAGTTGAACGTTTCGGCCTTGCAGTAGGAAGGCGCGTAACCATCAAACATGATTTCGGGCGGCCGGATCTTAAGATTCACGAGATTTCGGAAAACGACTTGTTCGGAAACACTCTCGCCCGTCAGACAGGTGTTGGTGCCTTGGACCACGCTTCGCAGTTGCGAATTAAAATCGCTTGCCGTGGCGTTGGTAGATCGCGGGCTGAAGACCGTGCGCAAGAGCTGGTCCGGGTCGCCCGGGAGAACGTGATAGATGACCGTTTTGGTCCACTTGATCTTGTCGGAAGCATCCCGCTGGAGCAGACCAGCGGCGTTTGTGGTGGCGATGGGGAAACTGATGGCGGTGTATTCGGAGGCGTTGGCGGGATAAAAGGCCATCAGGTATTCACCCACGCTGGAAAGGCGCAGATCCTGGCGGATGCGTTCCATGGCCCCTTCGAGATCAATGTTAATTTCATTTTTCACGGCTTCCGCCTGCCATGACCGCAATCCGTAGACAAATGCGGAAAAGACGCCGGTAATGACCAGCACGGTGATCGTGGCGGCAACCAGCACCTCTACCAGGGTGAAGCCCCGTGGAGGCGGGACGCCGGTCAGCACCTCGACCAAGGTGAAGAACCGTGATTGACGGCAATGGTGCTTGGCATGCATTGTCATTTCTCTAATGCGGGCTATGCCCGCAACCTAATTTTTAACCTCAGAGAACGCATAGAGCGCAAAGAATAGGATAACCGAAATTGATCGAACCACTCAGCACTTCCAAATCTTTGTGTTCTTTGCGTTCTTTTGCGGTTAATTCTTCTTGTTTTTTGTGGTGGTTTCCACCGTTTAAGGTGCTAACAATTTTTCGGTTGTCAGAATGCTCAGTTCCACCGGTTTGGCGCTTAGATTGCGTCGCGCGCCGGGATAGTGGACCTGGACCGTGATCTGGAGCAAATTGGGCGTCACGTTAGTGTAGGCGGACACAATTGTCGTGCGCCGATAGATGCCCGCGGAGTTAATATTCCCCTTGCCGTCCACCGGGACCTGGTTTTCACTCGTAAGTGGAATACTGCTGTATGCAAATTGCTGTACGCGCTGGATCCGGTTCCGCGCAATGGTCATGGCCTTGTAGAAATCGCAGGCCAATTGCTGGGCGCGCATGGACGCGAAAACCGAATTCAGAAAAAAGACGCAGAATATGACGAAAATAACACTGGAAACCATCACTTCAACCAGCGTGAACCCGCCTGTCGGCCTGAATTTATTAATCATAGCTTCCTCAGCTTGAGAGCGTAAGCCCCTTAACTATCATTAAGCATTAACCATGCCATCCTTATATTATGGCAAAAGAAATAATGATGCAAGTCGAGATTGAGTCGAACTGGGGGCTGTAAATAGCTTATTGAGCGACAATGGGTTAGTTGGGGCATTGGTTCCATCATTGCCAAATATGAGAACCATGCCGGCAATTCTTCAGAGGTCGTTAAAAAAACGCTCCCGGCTCAGCCAGAGGCTGAGCCCTACCTTCAAAAATTCGAGTTTTTGGGTAGGGCTCGGCGTCACGCCGAGCCGTCTTTCGATCCCCCCTCTTTTTTTCAACAGCCTCTTCAGGTCCTGGCGCCAGCCGGTGGCCGGAGCCTACTGGACGTTGTCGTCTCTGGTCTGGCGTCTGGCATCCCGCCTTCGCCCGGCAGTGCCGGACTACGGTGGGCAGGCCGTTGTCTGTCTTCCTCTTGTATCTCGTGCAGGGCCAGGCGCGCGGCGGCCTGCTGGGCATCCCTTTTGCAGGAGCCTTGGCCCTCTCCGCTAACCTTTCCCGCGATGGCGACCTCCACCGTGAAGATGCGTGCGTGGGGCAAACCTTCCTGCTTGACCAGGCGATAGTTCGGATTGGTTTTCCAGCGCTGTTGGGCCAGCACCTGCAGGTGTCCCTTGGGATTGTCGCCCCAGTTGTCTTCCGGATGAATTTCGATTTGTGCCACGAACAGTCTGCTGAATATCTTGCGTACGGCTTTCAAGTCCCCATCCAGGTAAGCGGCTCCCAGGATGGCCTCCATGGCGTCGGTAATGTTGGAATCCCGCTGGTGGCCCCCGGAAGCTTTTTCGCCTTTACCCAGCTTGATGTCGGCGCCCAAGTCAATGGAGGCGCCGATGTGGGCCAGCGCTTTGCCGCTTGTCAGGCGACTGCGCAGGCAGGTCAGCGGACCTTCCTCGATATCCGGATACAGGCGGAACAGGTAGTCGCTGGCCACCAGGCCCAGGGCAGAATCGCCCAGGAACTCTAAGCGCTGGTTGTCGTTGCGGATATCGGCGCTTTCATATCGGAAAGACCGGTGCATGAGCGCGTTGGCCAGCAGGTCCTTTTTGCGGAAGGTATAGCCCAGGCGTTTCTCCAGCGGCCGGTAAGGATTTTTTTTAAAAAATATTTTCATGCTCATCAGCCAAAACTACGAATAAAAATTAACCGCAAAGATACATGTTTTTACCACGGATTGCACCGATTTCACGGATAAAGTTTTTTCTCCGGGCTGTCGTCTGGCGTCCGTCGTCTGGCGTCTGCTTGCATCCTGTCTCCACTCAGGCGCGCGGGTGGAATTTTTCGTGAATGGCTTTTAACCGGGACTGGTCAATATGCGTGTAAATCTGCGTCGTGGCGATGTCGGCATGACCCAGCATTTCCTGGATGATCCGCAGCGGCGCGCCGTTGTGCAGCAGGTGGCTGGCAAAGGAATGCCGCAGGGTGTGCGGGCTGATCGGTTTGACGATCCCCGCCTTGCGGGCATATTGTTTGACCATTTTCCAGATACTTTTTCGGCTGAACGCTTTTCCGGCGCGTGTCAGGAAAACGGTCCGATTGAGCGGATCGGCGGTCAAGCGCGGGCGCACCTGTTCCAGGTATTGGGTCAACACCGCGCCGGATTTTTCCGAGAAGGGCACGACCCGTTCCTTCTGCCCTTTGCCCACGCACCGCAGGTACCCGGCGTCAAAATGGACGTCATTCAGCGTCAGGCCGCACAGCTCCGAGACGCGCAAGCCGGTGGCGTAGGCTATTTCCAACAGCGCGCGGTCGCGAATGGCCTGCGGCTTTTCGCCCTCCGGGGCG
>Ga0247841_10010478_pt1 | contig 12615 bp, 8 predicted proteins | sample LaCruzMarch2015__2_FD_192410 | JGI IMG/M metagenome (GOLD analysis project Ga0247841, IMG submission 192410) | Freshwater microbial communities from meromictic Lake La Cruz, Castile-La Mancha, Spain - LaCruzMarch2015_18m | ecosystem: Environmental > Aquatic > Freshwater > Lake | place: Spain... | reverse complement strand
AATGGAAATAGTCTTTCCACCTGCAACATGATCTGGGGATTTATCAAATCTTCCACTTATATCTGAAAGCTTTACACTCTCTCCAGAATTAGCTTTTTTTATTAATTCCTGAACCATTTCTGAAGAAGAAACATATATTCTTCTCAAATCTCCCTGTGTTAAATCACCATCAACACTAACCCACTCTCCATCTTTTTTTACATGAGTAAGTTTTCCAGAATCATCAAATTGAAAATTTATTTTTCCTGCAGGCATCAGAGAATAAGAAGACTCTGCTTCTAAATATTTATAATCTCCAAAACTCACAGTTTTTGCAAGAGCTTTTTCAGGATTTCCAAAGTACATAACTAAAGCTCCATCACTTGCTTTTGTTCCTGTGCTTAATACTTCCCCAGAAGAATCACTATAACTTCCTCTAGCTCCATTTAAAACTATTCTATCTTCACCAAAACTAACTAAGCTCTCAGGAGTTTTATCCTGGCTATTTCTAGAAAAAGCAACTCCCCCAATACTAAAACTAACATCACCACTAAGCCTTATTCCTTTCTCACTAATCTCCAAACTTCCTGCATCAGAATTAAATTTTATATCTGCAAGACTTATGAGTTTGCCGCCATTAATTCTTTCTAAAGCAGGAGTATGTGATTTTTGAACCTTACCCTCAACTACTTTTGGCTTGCCATCAACAAGTATATCCTCTTCTCTGTTTATTTTTTCAAAAGCTTTTATGGTTCCATCAGCATTTGCAAATCCTTTTCCAAGAGAAATTTTTGTTCCCTTGTTTCCCTCAAGAACAATTTCATCAGACTTAAACTCCATTGTTTTCAGATCCTTTGGTAATTTTTTTACATCAATAACAAGTCCTTTTTCTGCATTTCCAAAAAGAAGTTTTTCATTGTTGCTTCTTTCTAAAAAAATAAATTCCTTGCTAGCTAATCCAGGAGTATTTGGAGGAATCATACCTGGATTTGCCTGTTCAAATATAGTTCTTCTAACAGTAATTCTATTCAATGTAGACATTCCAGCTATATTATCATTAATTTTTTTCAATTGTCCAGGATCTTTCATTGCTTCATAAACATCACCAGGATTGTCAAGATAAGTAGAAGGATCATTTATATCAAATGACTTAGCAGCACATACAAAATTCAAAAATAAAATTACCATTAATAATATTCCCGTGTATATTAAATATTTTTTATTTGTTTTCATATTTATTATTTACCTGATTGAGGAACAGTAAAACAACCTCCAGAACAAGTATCACAACTTGTACCCGGACAAATTAGTTGACCTCCACTAGTTGAACCGGATTTCAATTTACCTCCACTTCCAGTAGTTGTAGGAGTTGTTGTTGGTGTAGTTATAGGTGCAGGAGTTGCCTTAGGCGTAGTAGCTGGTGTAACAACAGGTTGAGTAGTTGTTGTAGGAACTATTGGGGTTGTAGTAGTTGTAGTTTTAGTTGTAGTTTTTCCAGCGGATCCTAAATATCCATTAAAATAACTCTGAAGATTTGTTAATGTAGGCTTATTTTTTTCTTGTTGTTCTTTAAGTCTTTGTGTTAATACAGTTTGTGCATTTTCTTTTGCATTTACAATCTCATTTATTTTATCACGCAATCTATTGGAAAGTTCTCCAACTTGATAACTAGCAGAATAAGTTTCACTAGGAATAGAAGTTTTTGATGTCTGTGAAGCTAAAAATCTTGAAATATCTGCATTGAATCCTTCTATCTTCACACCATTCAAATAAGCACCATCTGTTTTAAATGTTAATTTTTGCCCAGCAGAAAGCGCTCCTGCATTAGAAAGTGCCTGCATACTAGAATCAAACGTTCCATCTCTTATGCTTGCCCAAAAATAATGAGCTTCAAACTCTCTTAAACCAACACCAGGAATAGGATTTTGTCCATTTTTAATCATTTCATAAACAACATCTCTATTTTTCTGAGGATCACTAGTTCCACCAATCAATTCAATTATTTTGTCCATACTTGCCATTTTAACATTTTCAAAAATATTAACAGCAGCAACCAATGCTTCCTGCCTTTGAGAAGTAGAAGTAAGAGATTTTGGATCAAAACCACCTGCAACTAATATTTCATCTTCAAAATTACTTCTTACAGTATCAGTAAGAATAGCAGCAATATCTGAAGTACTCATTGACTGAGAACGAAGTCCTGTTAAAACTGTCTCTTTTCCTTCTTCTCCTTTTGCACCATAAACCGCCATTATTTGAGGATCTAAATAAATTGAAAATTCTAAACTTGGATTTAATCCTGCATATTCTTCAGGATTTGCAGTTCCACCAGAAATAAGCATTCCTCCTGCTACAATATCATATCCTGCTTGTAACCTTCCCATAGGCCCATAAACTCTTGTTTTAACATATTTATTTCCAGTATTAAAATCCTCGGCTAATTGTCCAAACTCAAAAAGATTCATTGAGTTTTTGTAATTAACAACTGCATATCTACTCCCTTCTCCTGACAGTTGCATATTCATAATATTTGAAATACTAACACTAGCACCAGCAATATCTCCAGCATTTCTTGAAAACTCTGTTTTATCCTTATTAAATCCCATTAAAAATCTTCCATTCATAACATAAAAATTATTTCCATTGCTAAAATCTGTATTTTTATTATTAACATAAAAAGCATCTATTTTTCTTAAACCCCAATCAGTACCTTCATTTAAATTTAATAATCCATATTTATCTCCAGAATAACTAACCTGGACAAAGGGAACTCTCACTCTGTCTTCTGAGGGAATTTCTTTTCCTTCTTTATAATCTGCAGTAGCAGGTTGATTTGTAAAAACATCAATGGAAAATGCATTAAACCCTCTATTCTCAAAATATTTTGTTCCAAGTTCTATTGTATCTTTAATAGTATCTGTCTGAATATTTTGGACTATTGATGAAACTCCACTAACTAAGTTTCCAGGTTTAAACTGACTCAATGCCTCTCCAAAACCATTTTCAGTTGCACCAGCAGCAGCCTGTCTCATTTGTTCAATTATATTTCCAGGAAGATTCTGAAAAATTCTTGTATCCAAATCTCTTATTCCTTTTCCAGCCCCATTAAAATAAACTCCGCCTAATCCCGTTAATCCAGAATTATCACAAATATAACTTCCATAGGCACCCTGAACTTTAGATGATTTAGTCATCATCATACCATTTCCATCAAATAAAACCTCTGGCTTATATGCATCTTTATATGTTTTGTCTGTTTCACGATTATCGATGTTAAAGCCAATATAAACTGGTCTTCCAAACTGATCAATAGTACTTACAAAAGACTGGGATTCAGCTCCGCTAATTATTTTTACCCTAGTCCAGGACTCTTTTTTATCTTCACCATTAACACTAACAGTCCTGCTCTCGCTAGTTACCTCAAAAACAGTCTCTAGATTTTTATCAGAACCATATTCCTTTCCCCTTAATAAAGATAATTCCTGCATATAACCAACAACTTTGCCATTCTTGTCAAACAATCTGTCAAAAAGCTGTTTATCTGTAACACGATTTCCAGATGCATCAAGTTTAGTAGTTACAACTGTATCCTGCCCATAGGTTCCTTCTTTTAATTTTATCTTTGTTTTGTATTTATCCAATTCTAAACTCATTTCACCTGTCTTTCCATCTAATTCAAATCCAGTAATAGAAGAATGTAAAATATCTCTAGAACCCAAGGGATTTGAAGCATCAAAATTCAAATAAGCACCCTGCCCACTATTAGAAGTAAGTTTGTTTCCTTCCCATTTTAAATCCTTTCCATTTTTTATTTTCATTGATCCTGATTTAAACTTTTCTCTTCCACCAACATCACTGTAATCATATCTTGTCTCCTGAACCTCGTCTCCAAGAGCTTCTAAAAGTGATCCCTGATTTTTTTCAGTCAAACTTCCAAAAATATCATTTTTTAAATCAGAATTAAAAAGCAATACCTTATCCTTATCATATCCTAAAAACATTTTTGCAAGAATTTTCTTTTCTTCTGTTTTGCTTGCATCTAAAACTTTTTTAAATCCTTTTTTTAATGCTTCTTTTGCTTCTGAAGACAAAGTTTTTCTGTCAGCTTCACTGGAAATTTCTATTGCTTCTTTCAATTTTATAAGATCTTTTTCAATTACATAACTAACAAGTTCAGGGTCAAAATTAAACAATCCCTTGCTTAAAGTGCTCTTGAATATTAATTGTTTTAATGAACTTGCATCAGTTAAACCATCCCATATCTGTTTTTTTTGTGGAAGAGTTAATGTAGACTCTTCTCCTAACAATTGGAGTTGCTTTGTTGTATCCTGTTTTTTAAATTCTTCTATATTTACCTTTCCATCAGCACTAACAATTTCAGCAAAAATAAAATTTAAAAAAAAATATATTAAAAAAAATCCAATTAGCAAAAAGAAAACTGATTTTTTATTTATTCCATATCTTGAACTCATATTAAGATTATTCACTTGAAGGATATTTATTTAAAAATTCAAAAGAGTATGATGTAATTGAAGAATTGCTAGATATAACAACTAGTGTTGTGCCAGGTTCTCCAAAATCAATCATGTCCACAAAAACATCTCTTTCCTCAGCCATGTCAGAAACACAATTAACACAGAATAAATTAGCATCTTCCTTATGTGAATCAGTAATATATTTTGCAATTTCAGTCATTTCATATAACTTAGATATCTCTTTAACAGGACTTGCCTTTAAATCAAACTTAACGGTCTTATCATCTCTTGAAACACTCACACCATTATCAATCTCAAAAACAACCTCCCCTTTGTTCATAGTAACCGATGTTTTTGGAGTTGTATAAGAAATTCTAAAATTATCTCCATTTACTTCATCAAAACAAGAAGTAATATGATCATCAACATACAATCCAAGCTGATTTTCAATTTCTGAATTTTGCGGCATTAAATAGCTTCCTTCATTATAATAATAGGGTATAAACCATCCCCCTAAATCATAAACTTCTTTTGGCTGTTTATAATAGCCTCCCTGTATTCCAATAACATTCATAGCATCTTCGCAAACAAATTTCATGCAATCCTGAACTCCTGTTTTTATTTTATTAAATTGTGCCTGTATCTCAGGATTTGTTGAAAACTCTTTATCAAAACCAGAATCATTAGATTTATTTGACATTAAAAAAGCAATTCCTGCTGCAACAACTAGCACAACTGCAAGTAGAATAAAAACTGTAACTTGTCCACGAATTTCACGAATTCCACGAATATTCACCATCTTTTTCACCTTTAAAAAGAAATTAAGTAAGTATTTAAATATTTCTTCTTGAAATATTTAAGAAGTCAACGCTAATAATAATAATAATTTAATCCTAAGGATTAACGCCCCCACGAAGATTTGAACTTCGGTCACAACCTCCGCAAGGTCGTATTCTATCCTGGCTGAACTATGGGGGCATTATTAATAATTGTTAGATAAATGTCTTATTAATACTTAACCATCTCAAGAATAATTATAATATCATATTCAAAAAAACATAAGTATGGAATTTTCTTATTAATCTCACTTATCTTGCTTGAGCTCCAACCTCACAAGTTAATCATATTATATATTACCAATAAAGATATTTCAGAACTTCGAACTTCCCTGAACTTCTCTTTCAACACTTTTGCATTTCAAACAAGTATAAATAAAAATACTTGATTCTCCTGATTCCATAGAACAAACCTCTGCCTTGTCATGTCCGCATTTTCTACAAAACTTATCAACTTCTATTCCTTCACTCTTATCACTAACAACTCCTTCACCAGTTTTAATATTATCCATGTCTGTTTTATCAACAGAACTTAATTCAATTCCGCCCTTTCTCTTAAATCCACAATTACAAACACCAATATTAATTCCATTTTCTTCTTTTATCTGAAGTAAGCTTCTGCAAACAGGACAAAATTCAAGCACCATTTTTAATTTGTTCTACTAAGAAATTAAAACACTATTAAAAGCTTTGCAAAATTAATATAAAAATTATAAAAAATTAATTTCTATAAACAAAAGTCCTATGACCATGCACCCCAGGATATCGCTCAAGACCATCTTTCAAACCCTCTATACAAAGTTGTAAACCAAAATAAGAAGGCCTATGTTCTACAGTATATTTTCCATCAAGTTCAAAATGCATTTTTTCTTCAAGTTTATTTAATGCAGGAGAAGATATTAATGTTCCTCCTGATTTTAAGACCCTTAATCCCTCACACATCAACATATATGACTCTAAAAACTCTGAATTAACAACAGCATTAACCATCCTAGGAGTAACTCCTAGCATTATTACAGCATCATCTAGTCTGTGATCTAAAAAACTTGAAAAAGCAACATTAAGTCTTGGAATAGAATGTATAAAAACAAAATCATAGTTTTCAGTTTTTCTAGGTATACAACCCTTAGCAGGATGAACCGCAGTAATATCTTGTCTCATAAATCTTTCTCCAATAGGTGCTGTAGACCCAATTCCTTCTGCATTTATTCCTTGTTCACAAAGATAATTAACCAGACTACCATTACCACATCCTAAATCCAGAACTCTTGCATGAGTTTTTGCAAGTAAATCTACATCTTCTCTAAATAAACCTAAAGAAAATAATTGTCTTTTTAAAGGAAAAAATCTATATCCTGGTCTGCCTGCATAAGAAGCTTCTTCTACTTCAGATTCATCTATTTCTCTATCTCTAAGCCAATCAGTTTCAAAATATTCATTAGTTTCTGGAATTTCCATGTTAAAATTATTTATTAGAGCATTTTTAAATATTATGTTTTCATATAAAACTTTAATTAATCATCAAAATCAAACCAAAACACTTATAAAGGAAAACTGTAAAAATACCATTTTTAATTTAACCACTACATTTTGAAAGCCATAAATATAAGGTTTTTAAACCTTAATAAGCCAATATTCCAAATAAGTATAGTAAATTATATATAATACACAACTTATTTAAAATCTAAAATACTCTATTTTACATACTAATTTGCATACTAATTAAATTTAAAAATATTAAAACAAAGAAAAATACACAATGGAACCAATAAGCAATCCAAATCTTGTAGCTGCACTTAATGGCAGATATCTTAGACAAGTTAAAAAAGCAAGACAAGAACTTAAATATAACAGAAAAAACTTCTGGAAAAAGAACAGATTAAACTTTTTGAATAACATAAAGACACTTATCTCATTTTTTCCCTTTCCAGAAAAATGGATAGTCAATACTGTTGCCTCAAGATTTCTAATTGACAAAGAAGTAATGCCCTATGATCCAGATGTCTGGAGCTTTTCAGATGTAATATCTGCAACAAAAGATATTGGCTATAATATGATAATCTTCTTCAACAGAACAGACCTAGAATTTCTCTCAGCTCCTGCAATACTTCCTATAGTTATTCATGAAATAGCCCATTGTTACCAAGCAGCAAGAGAACCAGAAAAATACGTTACTTCTTCAGTAGATGAAGAATTAAACAGAGAATATGAAAAAGAAGCAGAGGCAGAAGAAAGAAAATTCTCAGATGAATTCAGAAAACAGAATGTTCTTGAAAAAGTCCTTTATTGCTATGACAAAAAAGGCTGGAAAGGAGCAAAGAAAATGGTTCAGTTTGCAAGAGAAGATGTAAAAGATGCCTTTGGAGGCGGTTATGATGAAGACTTGACAGAAGAAGAACATAAAATATTCCTAAAAGCAGAAGAAGAAAAAGACATAGAAATATTCATAGATCATTTCATAGAAAGTCTAGCAGAAGAAATAGAAGAAAAAACAGACAAAGAAAAAGAAGAATAAAAACATTTAAATTAATCTTAAAGCATTCGCTAACCAAAATACTTTTATTTTAATAGCTTACATAACTTATAACTTGAAAAATGCTTAAGAGGCTGAACATGTGAAGCCTCAAATATATTTTAATGTTAACAAAAACAAGCCTATTTCACAAACCTCTCTTCCCATTCCCCAACATAATCATCTGGAATAATCATCTTCTCTTCAAGTTTCTTTTTCTTTCTAGTATAAATTATTCTAAAAACAATTCCAGATATTATTCCAATTACAATTCCAGAAAGATGGGCAACATAGCCTGTATTGTCATTGAACATTCCAAGCATTCCTAAAACTCCGCCTGCAATCCATAATATTGCAGCAACAAACATAGGCATTAACAAACCAAAAGCCCAGACCATCATCATTGGTTCAAGAATAGCAACACAACCGATAACTCCATAGATAGCACCACTGGCACCAAGAGAAGAAGGATAAAAATTAACACTAACCAGATTTCCAATAATTCCGCTTAAAAAAAATACAATAAGAAAATTTCTACTCCCAATTATTCTTTCAAGTATAAAACCAAAAAGCAAAAGTGCAAATAGATTATAAATTAAATGAACAATTCCACCATGCAGAAATATTGCAGTCACAAACCTCCAAATCTGAAAACCATATAATGCACTTAAATTCAAAATAAACATGTCTGTAAAACCATTAACAATATTCTGAAGAACAAATGCAATTACACAAATCAAACTTAGCCATAAAAACCAGAATCTAATTTTCTTTCTTTCCATAAATAATTAAAGAAAAATGGATTTAAAGAAGTTTGGGAAAAAAATATTATTTTTTAAACACATACACCATTAGTACAATTTGTACAAACATGATTATAATCTTGTCCAATAGTACCATTATTTGTACAATAATATTCTGTTAATAACTTTGAATTACCACAATAATCTGTATAACTATATTCACCTTGTGTAAGCGTTCCTTTTAGATTATAATTTTTTCCACCATCGGTATCTGTACATTCATAGATTCCACAAGATCCATAACTGCATGAAGTACCATTTGTACAAACATGATTAAATTCAGCTGAAATATTTCCATTTGATGAACAATAATATTCTCTCAATAATAAAGAATTGCCGCACCAATCCTCATTGAATTCGCTTCCTTTAATAGTTTGACCTTTAACATTATAATTTAATCCACCATCAGAATCAGTGCAAGTATTATTACCAACACAATTTCCATTTGTACAAGTTTGTCCGCTCTGGCAAGTTCCACAACTTCCTTCACAACCATTATCACCGCATGTTTTTCCAGAACATGAAGGAATACAACTTGTTCCCCTATTATATTCCGTTGTTATTTCACTTGAACTTAAAACATAATTCCATACTTTAACTTCATCAATCATTCCATTAAATCCATAATCAACTCCTCCACTCAACCAATCTCCTCCTCCAATTCCTAAATAAGGTCCATCAAAATCATAACTATCTGAAGCAACAGAACTTTTTGAATCACCATCCACATAAATAAAACTTGAACTTCCATCATATCCACTTATAATATGATGCCAATTACCATCACCAACCATTGAACAATCAATCTCAGTGTTAGCTCTTGGTTCATAATTCCATCCCCTCAAATACATTAATTGATTGTTTTCGACTAACATTGCATGAAGCCCTCCATCAGAAGACATAGCATCAGAATATAAACTCAAAATATTATGTGTTCCTGGATTTTGATTGCAATCAAATTTAACCCATGCTGAAAAAGTATAGGTTGATATTGAAGTTATTGGAGAAGTAAGAGTCACCTTTATCATATCGCCACTATTAAAACTTGCACCCTGTCCAATCTTGCCTGTTGTGAATGTTGCCCCACGATTAACTCCATTATTCCCATTTCCGCTTCCATCATTTGCATTTCCCTCAAAGGAATAATAGGCAATCATGCTATTTGGAGAATAAACAACCTTTCCAGTTAATTTATTCCAAAAATTATCAAGCAATCCAGCAGAAACAAAACCCATTGATAAAAATATTATAAATATTCCCAAAAAAACAAAATAAAAATTTTTATTCACACTCTTTTTCATCACATAATTAAAATATTGCTCTTTATAAATATTTCTGAAAAAAGAAAAAGAAAAATTTAAAAAAATTTTAAAAGAAATTAGTTTCAAAATCATAGTAGCTAAATAAAAATCATTAATATAAAAATAAGCAAGGTATCAATCAAAACAATTATACAATTCCAAGCTTATCAAATTGTACATTACTAAAAAATTTCAAATAAAATAAAAAAATCAGTTTTCCCCACCAAATAAATTACTGAACCACTTCATTATTTTCTTGAAGAATCCTTCACTAATACATTTGTTGTCAATACACAATCCACTCTGACACTCAAATGCATTCTCGCATTTTTCTGCTGATTTTAATTGATCTATAAAAGTTCCAGAATCAGAGCAAAACTTTCCGGACTTCCTATAACCAAAAACATAACACTTTCCATCTAAAGGACAAGCATCTTTACAGACTAAAACATCATTAGGAAGAATTGCTTGTGTTTCAGTTGGTGTTGCAGAAGTCGAAGTTGTAGTACTAGAACTTGTACCGCCTGATGTTGATGATGTTGAGGAAGTTGTAGTAGAACCAGTATTTCCACACATACATTGTTTTTTCTCTTTATCATAATAAGCATCAGCACAATTTAACAAACTGCAATCTTCATCATCTTCTAAATAACACTCACTATTTACTGAAAAACTATTGACTCCACATTTTTCAACATCTCCTTTTTTAGCGCAATGACTTTTGCAAAAATTCTCTGCAAATTTTTGCCAGTATTCTGAAGTCTTACATGCTTCTCTTTCTGTTGATTTGCTTTCCTCTCCATCCTGACACTGAAAATAAACATTTTCAAATCCTTTATTTTTAATCTCTAAGGCAGGAGTCTCTCCACCTTTACATTCAAACTCAACAACCTCTTCTTTTCCATCTAAAATAGTGTAACCATAACCTCCACAAGAACTTTTCCAAGTTATCTTCTCATTCATATGTCCTTTAATCTCAATAGAACAAGCAGCTGAATCAGAACATAATGCTCTTGAATTATCATCAGCAGTATAACAAGTTTGTTTTGAAGGAGAATTTTTAAAAATACATTTTGTCTGTTCTGAAACTTCCTTTCCTGCCTCAGGCAAACAGCAGTTCATAGATTTTGAATTGCACTCTGCAATACCATTTTCAGAAACATAATAACTTTCTTTGCATTTTGCATAAACATTAGCACAATAGCCCATTTTTTCAGAACACATTTTAAAATCTGTTTCCTCAACAGAAGTTTCAGTTTCTTTATCTTTAAAAGATTTTTCACACTCATCTTTAGTTGCAAAAGTATTCAATCCCTTATACATATACATTGCACAAAATTCTTTATATCCACATTCTTTGCTACTATCATCAAACCAATAAAGATTTTTGCATTCATTAGCAGTAGTTGTAGTAGAAGTTGATGTTGTTGTAGAATTCTCTTGTCCTAACACAAATGAAGCCATACTAATTATTAAAACTCCAAGCAAAAATCCAGCCAACATGCTCTTTTTCATTATAATATCAGAATTAAATCCTATATAAATGTTTTTATAAATCAGAATATATAATATATCTCTTAAAATAAAAGTACAAAGTTTCTTTATTAATCTCTAACATTTCTATTTAATCTTCAACTTACCAAATAATTTATCTATTAAATTATCAATAGAATATTTATTCATCCAAATAAATTTTTAAACCAATTCATAATCTTCTGCCACAAACCTGCGCTTACACACTGATTACCTATGCATAAATTGCTGTCACACTCAAAATTATTTTCACAAGAACTCTCTGCTTTCAATTGTAAAGTAAATGAACTATCATCATTGCAGAACTTTCCATTTTTTATATAACCAAATGGATAACACTTTCCATCTAAAGCACATGAATCTTTGCAGATTAAAACATCATTTGAAAATATCTCTGTATCTGTTGTAGTTGAATTAGTGCTTCCACACTCACATTGTTTCTTTTCTCTGTCATAATAAGGGTTTACACAATCCAATAAACTGCAATCAGGAATTGTTTCACTTTCAGCAGTATAACACTCTCCTGAAACACCGAAACTATTCACTCCGCATTTACCGCTCTCTGAAGAACAATGCCCTTCGCAATCATCCTTAGCCTTCATATTAAAATTATCAGAAGCATAGCAAGAATTTCCATCTCCTGCTTTATTCTCAAAACCATCATAACACTGCCAGTAAGAATATTTGAATCCTTTATTTTGTATTTGTGTAGTTGTTGTTTCACCCTCAGCACATTTAAAAGAAATAGTTTCATCATTTCCATCTTGGGTAGTGTATTGATAACTACCACAACTTGATTTCCAGGTTACTTTCTCATCTTTATAGCTAGTATAAGAGATAACACAAACACCTGAACTTACATCTGCTTTACAAAATTTAGTTCCAACATCTGCATCATTAAATGAACCAGCTAAATAGCATTTCTGTTCTTTTTTACTATCCTCAAATTTGCATGTTATTTTTTCAGAAATCTCTTCACCTTTTATACAGGCATTATCTTTACAGCCATTTGCACAATCTATATATGCTGTCTGTATGTATCCCTTTTCATCACAGTAGTTTTCTATAAGTTGTTTATCAGAAATACATCCATCTGCTCCACCTGTTCTTATTCTCAAATCTCTTGAAGGATCGTTTGCAGAAGAATAACTCCTGAATCCAAATGTATGTGCATAT
>Ga0247841_10010477_pt1 | contig 12616 bp, 11 predicted proteins | sample LaCruzMarch2015__2_FD_192410 | JGI IMG/M metagenome (GOLD analysis project Ga0247841, IMG submission 192410) | Freshwater microbial communities from meromictic Lake La Cruz, Castile-La Mancha, Spain - LaCruzMarch2015_18m | ecosystem: Environmental > Aquatic > Freshwater > Lake | place: Spain... | reverse complement strand
TCACCCCTAACCCCTCTTTTGCTCGCCAAATGGAAAAAAATCTTGTTTTGTTTGACTTGAAAAATAATGTCTGGATTGTAATTCACGAGATAAAAAATGTACCAAGCCCTTCGGGGTCGCACAACAGTTGATATCTGTTCGCTTCGCACATCCCGACCATATTGAGTTAAATTTCAATGGAATGGTCGGGACGTCAGATATCAGCAAACGTTGTGAGAAATCACCCTCCGTTCATAAATTTTAATAGTAATCCTTTATCAAATGACAGAGAATAACAATTCAGGAAATTTAGAAAAGATATTTCACTTTCTGCATAAAATAGAGAATCTGAAATCTACACTGAGATACAATGAAACAACTTCTGGAAGAAAGGAATCTACTGCCGATCATTCACGAAGATTAGCATTAATGACATTTATTGTAATTGATGAATTAAAGTTAGATGTTGATATAAATAAATCAATAAAACTTGCCTTGGTTCATGATCTAGCAGAATCTTTAACATGAGATATAGATGCAATCAAAATTGCAGAAGGGACTTTTTCTAAAGAAGAAAAAGAAAAGTTAGAAATTGAAGCTATTATGAATCTAAAAGACACTCTTCCAGAAACAATAGGCAAAGAGATTTCAGATTTATGGCATGAGTACAATGATTGTAAAACAAAAGAGGCTAAATTTATAAAAGCTTTAGATAAAATTGAAACACTTACGCAGCTAGCAGAAAGTGGATATAAAATATATGATAAACCTCATTTTATAGCAAATTATGCAAACAAAGCTGTTAAGAATTTTCCCGAATTAATAGATATGTTAAAAATAGTAAAGAAAAAGCTTAAAAATGAATTTGATAAAGGAAATATAGAATGGAAAGAAGAATACAATTCTTTAGATTAAAATGAACGTTCGGGTGACTTTCCCTCGTAAAACTCGGTCTCACAACAGCGACTAGCGTCCATCCCAACTTTTTCATTCAAAGGTTGGTTGGGACGTCCGCCTAGTCGCGGACGTTGTAGGTCATAGTCCTATCTAATAAGAAAAAACACAAAGAGAAAGGAAGGGCTCTTTTTTATTTTAATTTAGATTTTTTTAGAAGAGAATGACTTTTCTCGACCAACCAATTGTTTACTGATAGACTCGATCATCTGATTGATAACAACAAAATCTTTCAAATCAATTTCTCTCAAATCCTTACACAATCTTATCAACAATCTCACTACTTCGATATGTCCTCTCGCTTGTTCAAGATAATTCTGTTTTTCTATGTGTGAATTGGCACGATAAATAGAGATTATCAAGTCGATGACTTCTTTTTTGATCGTTTCTCATAGTGTATATTTATAGTCTCTTTTGAAATTGCCTACGACTAAAAATAATTTTTGGAGTAAATCATAAGAAACTTTATAGACAGGTAAATTATCGTATGTTGCCATGATAATATCATTGAGGATAAAGACTTCTCACTTCGGAAGATTTGAGTTTTCTGATATTGGGAATTGCTTTTGTGTAGGTTTTTGTGAAGTGGAATTGCGACCAAAATCTGTTGGAAAAATTACTAATCACTTTCTTTCTAATTTTGTAGGTTTTGTAATGATTGAGAATTCACAGGTAGGAATTAACTATCGATTGCGTAAGCTCTTTATCAAAATTTTTGCTTTTATTCACTTCCTGCACTTTTTTATAAAAATTCCCGATTGTTCTTTTGCGGATATAGGTGCGAAATGGCTTGATATACACACCGAGAAATTGCACTCATTTTTTGTAATGCTGAAAATAAATTTTCTTGGGATGTAAGGTTAAGCGAAGTTTACCGCTCAGAAAATCTCTGATTTTGGGAATTACAGAAAGTAATTTTTGTTTATCAGTATCAATAATAATGAAGTCATCAACATATCTGCCATAATAAGAAAATCATAGTTCATATTTAATATATTTGTCCAGACTGTCCAAGTAAATATTGGCAAATAATTGACTGGTGAGATTGCCGATAGCAAGTCATATGTCCTTCGGAGAATGAAACAAACTTTTGTCGTCAGGTAATCACTCCCAATCAGTTTTAGATCATTTGATGATGCAGTTTTGAGTTGAATCATGGAAGATGACTTGATGAATAAGCTTGATGAGAAAATTGTAATCGATAGTCAGTTGTTCTTTCTTCTTGGAAAGAAAAGTTTCAATTTTTTCAAACAAAATATATTTGTCGATGTGCATAAAAAATCACTTAATATCGAGTTTGAGAATATAGGCATCACAACTGTAATTCTGCGAGCAGGAACGAAGAAAGCGTTCTACCCTTTTGATACCAAAATGTGTTCATTTTTCTAATCTGCAACTATAACTATCATAGATAAAATGACGATCAAAGAGTTCATAAATGTAATTGTAAATCAGATGATGAATTATCCTATCACAAAAATCAGCAGCGAAAACTTCTCTTTGAACTGGATCCTTGATAATAAAACAGATACTGGGACTTATACTGTAAGTTCAATTCACTAAATCATTTCGGAGCTCAATAATTTTTGATTCATAATTCATCTCAAAAGACACAGCAGTATTTGTATTTCTTTTGTGATGACGAGTATCGTAATATGCGTGAAATAAGTCATAAAGCAATTTTTCTTTGTCTAACATTTTCCATAATCATATAAAAGCTGACCATGAAGATCAGCCTGTAGGAGTGCTTGATGACAGGACGGACTGGCAAAGCGTTGTTTCTATTATTTCGATTAAGTTTACCTTTATCCTTATTGAATTTGAAGTTTCGAGCGTTATTATTGTCTTTCGGAGAAGCCGACCAACGATAACCATATTTGCCTTTGTTATTCAATTTGCCGTCACTATTACAATAGCCTATAAGGTTGCAACTCGATTTGTCATACTATTGTAACCAATAATATGATCTTTTACTACTATACACATAAAGTATATAGTGTGCAACTGAACTCCTGTATGCACGCTCTCTATTCCCGTAAGAACAGAAACTCTGGCAAAAAATCTTATAGAGAAAAATGGACAAAATGCTTTGCATTTTGTCCACCGATATTTTACTAAATTAGATTTTTTGCTTGAAATAGTCAAATAGACAAATAGTCGAATACCGCCTCTGGCTGACAGGAGTTACTTGATGACAGGACGGACTGGCAAAGCGTTGTATCTATTAGTCCGATTAAGTAAACCTTTATCCCCATAGAATGTGAAGTATCGAGCGCTATTAAAGCCTCTCGGAGAAGCCGACCAACGAAAACCATACTCGCCTTCGTCACCCAACCTGCCGTCACTACTACAATAGCCATCCATTGACATATCTGTAATAAGAGCTAATATATTTCATCACTCATACCAATTTGTTTTTGAATATTCACCAGGCAAAGCTTTCATTGATTTTTCATAAGCACTATCCGATGGAATCTCCATTCATTGTTTCACAAGCAAATCATTTTGTTCTTTAATCATGTTTTCACTTCGTTTAAAGTACGTTACGTTGTTGTGTTGGAAAATATTTTTGCCATTTGATTTTGCAGTAATATCTTTTCTTGCTCGCTTAACACCTCAGATTTCAATAGATTCTGATGTATAGACGATAGCATCAAGTTTTTTGAAATTCTCGGAAGTATCCATTTTTTTCTCTATGAGATAATCGATAGATTTTTGCATTCATTCCTTGTCTTTTACGGTCATATTTGGTTTATTGAGAAGATGTTCTTTAGTTATTTCTCAAGTCTCCTTCTTTTCGGTTTTCTTCTCAATTTTTTCTCCGTATTCTTCGCTCATTGTAGCAAGTTCTGCTTCTTTGTCTCCAAGAAGTTTCTTTTGTTCTGCGACTATATCTTCTTGTTTTTTTACGTCTTTCTTTTTTCCTCTCAAGGCTTGTTTCTTGCTCTTAGCACCTTGATATTCTTCTGTCGCTCTTGTATCATCAAGTTCTTTGTAGAGTTTATCTTTTACAACTTTAATCGCTTCTTCTTTGTGAGCTTCCAAAAAATCAGGATTATCCTTTATCCTTTTGATCTTTTCGTTAGTGTCTTTTCTTTTTGCTCAGAAGTCTTTTGATAGGTCATCTCTGTAAGCTTTGGGTGTTTTGGTCATTGGTTAATGTTAGTAAGTAAAATAGTTGTATACTTAAGTATAATCAGAATTTAAAAAAATGCAAATTTTTGAAAAAGAAAATTTATCCATTCTTCAATCAAAAATAAAATACATTTTTGAAGGAGAATGTACAAATTTTTGAAGAGGAAAATTTTACTGGTAAAATCTATCAATTTTAGTTAAATTTTAACACTTGAGTGTTCTAAAGATTTTCAATAATTTACACTTGATTCTATTTTGCGAATTCTTATATTTTTATCGGAAAAGATAAACTAAATATTTATATAAAAACATCAAGAAATGGCTAATTTAAAAGAGAAATTACTTTCTTTAAACAAAGAAATACTAAAAAAAGACTTTTTGGAGAAATTAGTCAAAAGATTTTGATATACCTACAAAATGGACGATTTATCCAATCTTGGGTATATTTCTGTGATAAAAAATGGTAAACGATATTATAATAATCAGATCAAAACAATCAAAAATCCATACATCATCTGAGCTGCGTATATGGACTTCAAAGACTATATGTTCTGATGACCAAATTTCTTCAATAGATACGGATTCACGACTCAGGTTTCAAATATTTTTACGGTTTATAATCTTCATTATTCCAAAGAGATTGAGATCCTCTGAATCAAATATGATTTCAAGAAAGTGAAAAAAGAGTTTCTCTATGGAAAAGACACGAAAATGATCAATTATCATAATTTATATTTCATGAACAAAGAAAGATGTTTCCTTGAATTCGTAAGGACATATACAACATATGACGACAAGTTTTTTATAGATAGCTATAAATTACTCAATGAAGAGAATTTAACTAAGATGATGAAGAAATATCCTATCAAATCCGTTTTAGATAAAGTAAAAAATATAGAAAAATGTATATAAATAATATCAAAAAGTTTATTTGAGTCGATTTTGATTATTCCAAGAAAGATTTTTTGGAGATATTAGAATCATCCAACAGTCATGGATTTGATGCATATAAACTCGAAAAAGACTTTCTTCTGACGGTTATTTTGATTTTCATCTGAAGACACTATAAAGAATTGATTTTCAAAGGATGAACTTGTCTCAACAAGATTTATCTTGATTATTTCAGATTGAGCGAAGATTTGGATTTTGTAGTAATCAACAAGTGAAATAGAACCGAAAGAAAAGCAATGTTAGAAGATTACAAACAAAGATTAACAAAAGACTTGGCTATACTCTGATTAGAAATAACCGATCAAAGAACAAAATATAACGAGGACAGACAATGAATCTTCAATTTTTCATATACCTCGCTCATAGACAATTCTCCACAGAATATCCAAATAGATATTACGATGAAAGAACAATTAGAGATTGAACCGACAAGTAAACATATAAAATCAATTTTCATCAGCAAAACCATGGAAGAAAGCATTTTCGTTGAAAACACGATAACCTGTATGGAATTTGATGAAATAGTAGCAGAAAAGACAAGAGCGAGTCTTACAAGAAGTCAGCCAGCAATTAGGGATTTCTTTGATGTCTGGTATATAAAGAATTTTGCGAAATTCGATTTTAATAAAGTTATGGATTTGATAGAAATAAAATTAGCAGAAGCGGATCATATTTACACTATAGATGAAAGCTTTGATCTTCTGAACAAACAAATTGAAACAGATTTGAGACCGGTATTGAAAAAGAACTTTGAATTTGATTTGAAGGAGATATTTGAATTTATCAAACAATTGAGAATGGGAAAATAATGAACTGAATGTGAGCTACAAATGAGCCGTATTTGAGTTTTAATAGTTTATAATTGGAATTACTTTTTTATTTTAACTTTTTTTCTTTTAGAAGAGCCCTTCCTTATAGCAATTATAGTTTTAATTACGGACTACGAACCTACAACACGCACTATCCGATATCCCCGACCTAATAGATTTCAATGGTTCGTCGGAGCATCGGACTAGTGCGAAACGTTAGATGATATATCCCCATTTGGATTACTAAAGAAACAAATAATAAAGAGAATAGAAGGAGCCCTCTTTTTATTTTAATTTAGATTTTTGTTAGAAGATATATATACATAAGATGTTTAACTATTACTTGTATATAAATGGAAAAAACAATTTTGACATGACTGAATGATATACAAAAAAAAGCCTGTTTAACAACAGAATGATTTATTCGTTTGGTAGCATGAGCTTGATCTGGCAAGACAAAAGCTCTTATAAGTCGTTATTTATATATAACACAAGAATTATGAATTAATCCTGGGAATATTCTTTGTATAACATTCACCAATAAGGCAGCAAACGAAATGAAGAATAGGATTAGGAAGATATTATGAGAAGATACCAGCAATAGTTTAATAACAACCTATCATGGATTTGGAGTAAGATTTTTAAGAGAAGAAATTCATAAATTAAATTATCCTAAATCATTTAAAATATTAGATGAAGAAGATCAAAAAGCCATATTAAGGGAAGTTTTTAAAGAGTTAGACATAGAATACAAAAATTACACATTTAAAATGGTTTTAAATGAAATAAGAAGGATTAAGCATATGCCAACTTTTTCAATAACTAAAGACTATATTAAGAATTTTTGAATCAATGAAAAAATAGATTATACCCCGAGCATTTCAAAGGGCATAGCAAGCAAAGAATTTCCAATAACAGTCATAAATGATATTATAAATTGATATTTTGTAAAACAAAAGAAAAACTTTGCTTTAGATTTCGACGACCTGCTCCTTTTTTCTCTATATATCTTATGAACAGATAATATAACAAGAGAAAAACGGTCAAAAAAATTAAATTATATAATGATAGATGAATATCAAGATTCCAATACGCATGATAATTTATTAATAGATATATTATCAGAGTATCACAAGAATATTTTTGTAGTGGGAGATCCTGATCAAACAATATACGAATGGAGAGGTGCTAGTGTTTGATTTATAAATAACTTTCATAAATCCCACATTAAAACAGAGACTATTATTATGGCCGAGAATTATCGTTCTACAAAAACAATACTATCAGGAGCTAATAGTATTATAAAAAATAATAAAAATAGAATAGAAAAAGACCTTTTTACAAAGAACAAAGAATGAGAAAAAATAATATACTTTCATTGAAAAGATGATAGTGACGAAGCAAATCGAATAAGTCAAAAAATAAAAGAATTATATAGTAATTGAGTCAAACTCAATGACATCGCTGTATTGTTCAGAGCCTCTGCGTCTTCAAGAAAAATAGAACAAGCATTTATAAAAAACAACATTAGCTATATAATTTACGGATGAATAAGATTCTTCGAGAGGAAGGAAATTAAAGACATTATTGCTTATTTACAGCTATTAATGAACCAAGACGATGACATCGCATTTAGAAGAATTATAAATTATCCAGGCAGATTGATATGAGAAAAGCGCCTGGAATATATAGAACAGTTGGCTAATAAAGAAAAAACTTCTTTATATAGAGTGTTAAAAAAATATTGAGGTTCAAAAAAGTTTGAAGGGACATGATCAATCAGTTTTATTGATACAATAGAATATTTTAGAAAACAGATTGAAACAATAAAAATTTCTGACCTACTCGATAAACTTCTTCAAGAAACCTGAATTATGAAAATTTTGAGACAAGATTGAGATGAAGATCGCCTGGAAAATGTTGAAGAATTAATATCTTCTATAATAGCAATGGAAGAAAATTACTGAGAAGAATTAGCTTTGTCTCAATACTTACAAGATATTGCATTGTATACTAATTTAGATAAAGAAGAAAAAAAGGGATCTGTTAAATTAATGACTATTCATCAAGCAAAATGATTAGAATTCCCATATGTATTCATATGTGATCTAGTAGAATGAATATTCCCTAATAAACGTTCGATAGAAGAGGCCAAGGAAGAATGATTAGAAGAAGAACGCCGTTTAATGTATGTCGCAACAACTCGTGCAAAAGAACAATTATTTTTAACAAACTCTGAATGATTTCACCATTCCTCATGAGATAAAATACCTTCAAGGTTTTTGCATGAAATAGATAATCCCCTTTTAATAATTGAATGAGAGAAAGAAAGCGCCTTAGATAAAAATAGACTAAAGAATTATCTTGAAAAGAAAATATGAATTCAAAACAATGGAAGAAACTTCTTAATATGAAATAATATAGAACACCACATATTTGGGAAATGAGTCATTGAAGATATTCACTATAAATCAAAAACGCTATATATTAAATTTGAAAATCGGAATACACCCAAAGCAATGGACATAGCAACGATTGAAAATCTAATAACCGAGTGAAAAATAACTTTACAACTAGATAATCCCTCTTAAGTTTTAATTTACTAACATCAAAAAATGAAGCCAACATATAGAAAAATGTACAATACCATAGTTTTCTTTACAAAAGGATGAAGATCACTAGAGGAGATGAAACGATATTATATTGACACACTCAATTACTTAATCGAAGAAAAGTATATAAACGGAGAACAATTACCATGACATAATCACACACTTACAGATGTTGATGAAACCATTAATGAATATACACTAACAACAAAATGAAAAACTTTTTATAATGAATATTCAAAAAATATTTTAAAACAAATAGACTTAAGAATATCTGATTATAAGGTTTTAGGATGAGGGATTTTATGATGATTGATATCATATTGATTGATAGAATTAATCAAAATATTAGTAAGTTAATTTATTCATTGCGACTAATATATTGCAAAAATATATAGAATAATTAAATTTAAGGAAACATCTTCTTACATCTTAAAAATCATTATGAATAACCAACTCTGATCTCATGAAACCGAACAATTAGAATTCAAAAAATCACCAGCGGAACGAAGAACTGCCTGCGACGATATTGCCGCATTTGCAAACAAATGATGATGAATTCTATATTTTGGTGTTGAGGATAATGGCAATATTTTATGACTAACTAAAGCAGAAAACACAACCAGAGATTTAACAAATAATATTAAAACAAGAATTTCTCCGCAAATTCACTTTTCAATTTCATGGGATATTGTGGAGAATAAAAACATTATCAAAATCATTGTTTCAAAAAGTGAGACACCATACCATACGTCTGATGGAAATCCTTATATCAGATCATGATCAGTTTCACAAAAAATGTCACAACAAGAATATCAAAGTAGACTTATTAAGTATAGTATGCCCAACTATGATTTTTCGGCTCGTGTAATTAACCAAGCAACAATTGAAGATTTAGACCATAAAGCCATAAATGAATTAAGAGAAAAACTCAAAAAATCAAAAAGAGTGAATTTTGATATACCAAATGATAACACGCATCTTTTAAAAAATCTTCATTTGATACAAAACGATCAAATAACTTATGCTGCAATTATTTTATTATGAACTGAATTAGCTATTAGAAAATATTTGCCCTATGCAGAAATCAGCTATTGATATAGACTATCTGATGGAGATTCCTATAATCAAGATGAATTTATAGGTAAATGATGATACCTTCTTTATGCGGATGAATTACGAAAGAAAATTGATGCTAGAAATTTACGCTTAAATATACCTACAGGATTAGGACTTGATACAACAAGGATGGCTTTTGACGAGGAAACCGTAAGAGAGGCAATAAACAATGCTGTAATTCATAGAGATTATCAGGATCAATCATCAATATTTGTAATTCAATACACATATCAAATGAAAGTAGTAAGTCCTGGATGATTTCCAGATTGAGTTACAATAGACAATATAGCTGATGAGTCCAAACCTAGAAACAAATTATTAGCCGATATTCTTCGTCGATGCGATATGGTAGATGAATTCGGAAACTGAGTGAACAAAATGATTAAAAATCAATTAAAGTTAGGTAAGAACCCACCAAACTATAAAGAATCCACAGATAAAAAAGTTGTATTACAATTAGATTGAAGTATCGCTGATTTGGACTTTGCAAAATACATGATAAAGCTTGGTGATGAAAAACAGAGACTACTAAATGACAAACAACTGACTGTTCTTTGGAAAATTAAACAATGAGAAAAAATTCAGGCAGATAACATAGTTGCTTGATTGATTAAAGACGACCTTATAGAAAAAGCGTCATATTGAAGATATGTCCTTTGTAAAAGATATTATCAAGACACAAAACAAAAGATAGAATATTCAAAAAAGAAAAGAATCGATACAACAGAAATAATCGTGTTGTTGAATAAATACTTATCTGATCATAAAGAGTGATTGACCAAAGATGAAATCATGCAAATACCATTACTAAATGATTTTTCACGAATTTCTATTTATACAAAATTAAAATATTTTCAAAAACAATGATATATTAAAATGGATTGAATTAATAAATCAAAGAAGACCAGACGAGTTTTAATTGAAAAAATACCCTTATAGAGCCAATTTTTCAATTAAGTTGATCAATTAATTAATTGATATCCTAATAGATATTTAATAGACATTATGTACTTAATTTATCTTTTTTTAACTTAATTTAGGAGGGCTCCTTGTTGTTTAGTAATATAGTCAATCCAAATTGGGGATACATACCCTCGCAAAGCTCGGTCATCTAACAGAGCCTGTCTAAACATCCCGACCTAATATATCTCAAAGGAAAGTCGGGACGTCAGACGAAGCTCAGACGTTGTCTGTCATATCCCTTATAGCAACTAAGTCCTTTCTGAAAGAAATTTGGAGGGGATTTTTTATTTTAGGTTAAATTTTTTAGAAAAAATCTGCAGCGAAGTGCAGACTTTTATTTGACACAAAGGATAGAAAATAAACACAATTAGAATAGACTTATTATTCTTCAATACAACGAACTAGAAGACCAACACCTTGTTCATCTCATCGTTCTTCAGCGTAACGTGAATGTCTAGTAAAATCTACATGCTTAACACTTGTGTCGGCGGTTCGGAGACCAACCTCATGACCACGAGTTTTGTTTACGCTTTCAATACCCATTCTTTTTCGATAGACACCAGAAAATGAAATATTTTCTCAAATCAGGAATTTTTGATAATCTCATTTATACTTTTTGTTTTCTATATTGTTTAAATAATCTATTGATGGTAATATCTTCTGTCCAGCTTTTTCTGTCTCTCTGATGGCTGCTTCTTGAGTAAGAAAGAAGTGTTGTCAATCAATTTGGCATATGTCTTGTTCCCTATTTATTTTTATTTCATCTGAGCCTGATCAACCTAAACTCAATCGATCTTTAGTATCTTCCACTTTAAAATTTTGTTGTTTTAACCTAGGAATTTTATTAAGCGCCTCTTTCGCTTCTTTTTTGGATTTACGATCCTTCATACGATCCCTCATTGATTGTACATCTCTTTTATGGTCTAATATTAATCCATCATTTACCTCTCTAAAATTTTTTACTATTGCCTTTTTATTTTCATGAGAAAGTCATGACATCGCTCCTTCTAATGCTTTTGTTTTCTCAGTTAATTGGATCATTGAGTTTGTTTTCTTCATTTTGATATTCTAAAGATATAAAATAAATATATCTAATTATACTCCCCCCCCCATTTTGTCAAATATTTGAGGATTTGTTTTGAGTAGGTGAAAACTAGCTTTTTGTGAGATTTTTGAAAAAAGTCTGAGAAAATTGAGAATTTCTTTAATTTTTTGATTGATTTATCTTATTTTTATGTTATCTTAATTTAGAAAAAATCCCCTCCAAGTGGTTAAGTGAGAGATACGAACAGACAACAACTTCTGTCTGTATATCTAACGACATCAGACTAGAAGTGAACGTTATGCGTCATATCCTAGGCAATAAAAAAGAGGAGTTCGATTTAAATATCTTTTTATATTATAAGACTAGAACGATGAATACAATTGAAATCATTAAAATGTGGTTGATATATTCATATGCAGCCAGAAATTGCAATAAGATACTAGATGTCATGATTAATTGAGATTGTATCAATCGTTGAAAAGGAGAAAAATTCATAAATGATGATGAAATAGTTTTAGATGATTTATTTCATATCCCAAAAAAATACGACATATCAATAACAGCGCTTATAGAGTATTGTTTATTGAGCATAAAAGATAAATTGAACAATGAGGATCCGAATATCTTCAATTTACTACTAGAATCAATTAATAACGATCTTGAAAAATATAAAATAGCAAAAATAACCCAACAGCAATTAATTACAAATAAATTGTTTCTAGATAATGTATTAAACAATGACGATCCAGCATATGGATATGAAATAATTGAAAGCATATTACCAAATAATCCGGAAATTCGGATGAAAGGAGTAATGATGTATATAGCATATGCCAATATAAAAGCATCATATGAATGATTAAACGAAGGGTTAGATACCATGCTAAATGAATTTCATTTATCAAAAACTAACTAAAACTCCTCTTTAAAATAAAAAGTTAAAATCGACGGATACGAACGCATAACAGCTGCTAGCGGACATCCCGATTACCATATTTCTAATGGAACATCGGGACGTCCACAGAGCAGCAAACGTTGTCGGATATATCCCT
>Ga0247841_10010476_pt1 | contig 12617 bp, 5 predicted proteins | sample LaCruzMarch2015__2_FD_192410 | JGI IMG/M metagenome (GOLD analysis project Ga0247841, IMG submission 192410) | Freshwater microbial communities from meromictic Lake La Cruz, Castile-La Mancha, Spain - LaCruzMarch2015_18m | ecosystem: Environmental > Aquatic > Freshwater > Lake | place: Spain... | reverse complement strand
CAAGCAATTAAAACTGCTATCGCTGTACCGAATTCATGGCAAAAAAAAGTGCATGATTTTATTTCGTCAGAATGTGATAAGTTTATGAATTTACCACCTAAAGAGCGTATACTTACAGGAGTTCGATTGCTGGAAGTGAGTCGAGAAATGAAACGCCGAATTATCTACCTATCATACATGTATCGTGTAACCGGAGAACAAAAGTACAAAGACAGAGCTGTCGTGGAAATAAATGCTGCCTGCAACTTTTCGGACTGGAATCCAACTCATTTTCTGGATGTGGCAGAAATGTCTCTCGGAATTGGTATTGGTTATGATTGGTTGTACAATACCTTGCCCGACTCTACAAGAACCAAAATTGTTTCTGCAATTCGCGCAAAAGGCATTGATCCATCTTATAATTCGTCTTATAACAGCGTGTTTCTGAATTCAACCAGTAATTGGAATCTTGTTTGTCATTCGGGAATTATGACAGCGTCATTGGCCACGCTCGAAAAAGAAAGTGATTGTCAGAAAGTAATTAGTCGTGCAACCACTTATATGCCCACAGCATTGGCAGCTTATGGACCGGATGGTACTTATCCCGAAGGTTATGGTTATTGGATTTATGGAACTTCGTTTGCCGTGATCGGTATTGCCACTTTGCAACATCTTTACGGCAACAAATACGACACCCAGTTGCTGCCATCGCATTTTATGAAAACCCCATATTATTATGAGAACATGATAGGTTCATCGGGTGGTTGTTATAGTTTTGGTGATACGCCACTTAAAACCACAATTTCTCCACCGATGTTTTGGTTTGCAAAAAAACTGAATGACCCGTCGTTACTTTGGATTGAAAAAAAATATTTAAATGCCACCATTTCAAATTTGGATGCTATTATGCCCATGTTACTCATTTGGGCATCGAATTACGATACAAGTACTATTACTGAACCGGCAAAAAAATCATTCTTTGGTACGGGCGAAGCACCCATAGCACTTATGCGAACAAGCTGGAATGATGCAGATGCCATTTCGCTTGCTTTTAAAGGTGGAACAATGACTACTTCGCACTCGCACATGGATGTAGGTTCGTTTTTATTTGATGTGGGAACTACTCGCTGGACGATGGATTATGGTGCCGACGACTATGCTAAGCTCGAAGCCAATGGTAATCCGTGGAATATGAGTCAGGGTTCATTTAGGTGGACGGTGTTTAGGTATAATAATCTGGCACACAATACACTCGCATTTGATGGTGCCAAACAAATCGTATCTGGAAAAGCTACCATAACTAAAAATTCAGATCAAAACGCCAATTTTATATATGCTGTTGCCGATTTATCGCCTGTTTACAGCGGGCAGGTTGTTTCTGCACAACGTGGAGTGGCTATAGTAAATGGCAAATACGGGTTAATTCGCGACGAAATTGTGAATCTTCCCTCCAAATCTACTACCTTGCGTTGGAATATGCTCACCAAAGCTGTGCCTACCATTCAGCCATCTTCACAATCCATCTTATTAACGCAAGGTGCTCAGAAACTTACATTGAAAGTTGCTTCACCTTTGGTAGGAGTTACTATGAAAACATGGTCAACCGTTGCTCCAAACAGTTATGAGGCTTCCAATTCAGGAACCTATATGGTTGGTTTCGAAATCACTTTACCTGCCGGATCAACTACTAATGTAACTGTTCAGTTAATCCCTGCTGGAAATGAATCTTTTGTAGGAACTGACGATAAATCGTTGAGTATATGGGGGCAATAATTATATGGCATCTTTGTAAATAAAAAAACACATATTTAATAGAGTTTATATAAGTTGAAAAATAAGTATTCAAAAAAACAATTTAACGCAAAGTACACAAAGTTAAAATACACCTATTATTGTATCATCAAAAACCGCAAAGAACGCAAAGACAAAAACTTAAAAGTTTTTCTTAGCGACTTTGTGACTTAGCGTTCTTTGTGTTAAACATAATTTCTTATCCAAATAAATGAACTTATATAACCATTAATTAATATCATGAAAAAAAACACGCTATTCACACTTTTGCTTTGTTTCGTAGGAATAAATTTATTCTCTCAAAAAAACTACCATCTGAATTCCCCTGATGGAAAAATTCAGCTCACGCTACTAATCGACAAAGAGAAAATTTCGTATAGTCTGACTCACGGCTCAACCATAATTATGAATGCTTCTACGCTCTCTATGAAGCTTGCTGACGGTACTTTGGGGTTAAATCCGAAGGTAATAAATGCTTCAAGCTCTGCTGTCAACCGTGAGATTCAATCGCCATTTTACAAAAAGAAAAGCATAAATGAAAATTGCAATTTGCTGAAAATTACGTTTAAAGGTAATTTCTCACTACAATTCAGGGTGTATAATTCAGGCGTTGCCTATCGATTTGAAACCAATTTCAAAAATCCGATTACTGTAGTCAATGAAGAAGCTGATTTTAATTTTACAACCGACGATTTGACTTATGCAGCATTTTCGAATACAAAACCAACTGTGCCCATTGATCAACAGTATTTCAATTCCTTCGAAAATTGGTACGAAGTGAAGCCTTTGTCACAAACAAATATGAACCGATTGATACTCACACCGGCACTACAACAAGCCGCAGATGGTAAAAAAGTAGTTATTACCGAAGCCAATCTGATCGATTATCCGGGTATGTTTTTGCAAAAAGCAGATGGAAAAAATGCTTTTAAAGCCGTTTTTGCACCCTATCCGAAAAAAATGACACAAGGTGGACACAATAACCTTCAGTTTTTGGTAAATGAACGTGAAAATTTTATTGCAAAAACGAATGGAACACGGGCTTTTCCGTGGCGCATAATGGCCATTTCCTCCATTGATAAAGAATTAGCAGACAATGATTTGGTGTATCTACTTGCCGATGATTGTAAAGTACAAGATGTCTCGTGGATAAAGCCAGGAAAGGTAACATGGGATTGGTGGAACGATTGGAATATTGCGGGTGTGGATTTTGCCTCGGGAGTGAATAATGCCACCTACAAATATTATATCGATTTTGCTTCGAAATACGGCGTTGAATATTTAATCCTCGATGAAGGATGGGCTGTAACCGGAAAAGCCGATATGATGCAGGTTGTACCCGAAATTGACTTAAAGGAACTTGTGAGTTATGGAAAACAGAAAAATGTTGGTATAGTACTGTGGGCTGGTTATGCTGCGGTGGATAAAGACATGGAAGGTGTTTGCCGTCATTATTCTGAAATGGGAATCAAAGGCTTTAAGGTTGATTTTATGGATCGGGATGATCAAATTATGGTCAGTTTTTATAACCGATTAGCCGAGATGGCTGCAAAATACAAACTGCTTATTGATTTTCACGGTGCTTACAAACCTACCGGATTACAGAGAACATTCCCAAATGTACTTAATTATGAAGGAGTTGCAGGGCTTGAACAGATGAAGTGGATGAAGGTAGTGGATCAAATGGAATACGATGTAACCATTCCTTTTATTCGTATGCTTGCCGGACCGATGGATTACACGCAGGGAGCTATGCGCAATGCTGTTAAAAGCAATTACATACCCGTTTATACCGAACCTATGAGTCAGGGTACCCGCTGCCATCAGTTGGCACTTTACACTGTTTTCGAATCACCGTTTAATATGCTTTGCGATGCCCCATCGAATTATGAAAAAGAGGCGGATTGCACCTCTTTTATTGCCGGAATCCCTACCGTTTGGGATAAAACAGTGGTGTTGGATGGCAAAGTGGGCGAATACATTGTTGTGGCACGACAAAATAAGGAAAAATGGTATATAGGCGGAATAACCGACTGGAATGCACGTGATTTGACGATTGATTTTAGTTTTTTGGAAAAAGGAAATTACGCCATCGAACTTTTTAAAGATGGTGTAAATGCGGATAAAACTGCAGCCGATTACAAAAAGGAAAAAACGGTTTTGAATTCAAATAAAAAACTAATTGTTCATTTGGCACCTGGTGGTGGTTTTACAGCAAAAATTAGTAAACAGTAAAAAAAAATATGGTTGTCCGGTAAAAATATTTTGATTTGCTTGAAAACCTTACTAAATCTATAGTATATGTTGTTTCGCCCCTACAGGGCTTAGATTTTTGAAAGCACTTTTTTTTCTACCAACATTCCGTTCCTAACGGAACTATTTTTCAGCAACATAGTTGCGATACATTGGTAGTTAGGCATTTAGAAAAAGAAAATAAAGTGCCATAGGCACGAAACATAAATGTGAAAATTTTATCGGACAATAATAAAAAATAATACCATGTTGAAAATTAAATCTCTTACAAAAGGCTACCTTGTAATTTTTATATTGTTGATAACCAATTTTTCACAAGCGGAAAACAATTATGTTTCAAAGGTTCAAAAAGTTGAACATCCCAGAATATTGATGTTAAAAGGTGAGGAAAATTCTATTCAGCAGGCAATTAAAACAAATGCAACTTTTGCCAATGTTCATCAAGCCATTTTAAAAACATCCAACGATTTTATTTCAAAACCTGTGCTGGAGCGCAAGCTCGAAGGTTTCCGTTTGCTTGATGTAAGCCGTGAGGCTTTGCGTAGGATTTTCTACTTGTCATATTCATATCGCATTTCGGGAGAAGTAAAATATGCTCAGCGGGCAGAAAAAGAGTTGTTAGCAGTTTCGTCATTTAGCGATTGGCAACCTCCTCATTTTCTGGGCGTGGCAGAAATGGCATTAGGAGTCGCAATTGGGTACGACTGGTTGTACGATTATTTATCGCCCGAATCGAAAGCCAGCATCGAAAACGCCTTATTGACCAAAGCAATAGAGCCATCGTTAGAGCCCAAATATGCCGACCGATTCAACAATCCTACCAATTGGAGTCAGGTTTGCAATGCCGGAATAGTGTATGCAGCATTGGCTTTAGCCGATAAAAACCCCGAAATATCCGAAAAAGTATTGGCACGTTCCATTTCATTAATAACAGTGCCGATGAAAAGTTACGACCCCGATGGCGTTTTTGCCGAAGGGTATATGTATTGGCAATACGGCACGGTTTTTAATATTTTTATGCTCGATGCTTTACAAAAATTAGGTGTTACCGACTTGAAATTGGCAAATTTCGAAGGTTTTTCGAAAACGCCTTATTACCTCCAACACATGGTTGGAACTTCAGGTCAGAGTTTCAATTATATGGATTGTATACCTAATTCCATTCTCAATTCTTCTCAATTTTGGTTTGCTTCACAGCTCAATGACCCGTCATTGCTTTGGGTAGAAAAAACATACCTCGAAAAGGACCGTTTTTTATCTCTTACCGATGGAAATGGACTTCCTTTAACTCCCGAAATGAAAAATGAAAATAAGTATTCTCAATTTACCAAAGACAGGACACTTCCGGCACTTATGATTTGGGGGAGCGGCATTGATTTATCCAAAGTTACTGCTCCCATTACTACTTGTTTTACCGGAAAAAGTGAAACGCCGGTTTGTCTGATGCGTACTTCGTGGAACGATAAAAACGGAATTTATTTGGGATTTAAAGTAGGTTCAGCCGGAACAAATCATGGTCACATGGATATTGGCTCCTTTGTAATCGATGCTGATGGCGAGCGCTGGGCTTCCGATTTTGGTATGCAGAATTACAACTCCTTGGAGTCAAAAGGGATTAATCTTTGGAGTTTAGCACAGGAGTCACCACGTTGGAATGTGTTTAGATACAATAATTTGGCTCATAATACATTGGCTGTAAATGGTAAATTTCAAAATGTAAAAGGCAAAGCTGAAATTGATAAATCTGGTTTTGCAGCTAATTTCAAGTTCGCAATATCCGATTTGTCGAAAGTGTACGAAAACCAAATAAAAGGCGTAAAACGAGGTGTGGCAATTGTCAATCAGCAATATGCAGTGATACAGGACGAAATAGAATCATCGGCAAAATCCGATACGATACGTTGGACGACTATGACCGAAGCACAAGTGAAAATTGCAGGCAAGAACACATTTTTATTAACGTTAAACGGAAAATCGCTGCTTGTAAGGTTCGAAACCAAGGCGAAAATTCAACTCAAAACTTGGACTACAAAATCGCCCAACAACTACGATTTACCTAATGATGGCAAAACTCTATTTGGTTTTGAAATGGTGTTAAAGCCCAATGGTAAAGAAACCATTTGCACGAAATTTATTCCAGCAAAAATTAATTCAACTAAATTCACCCGATCGCTTTCGGAATGGAAATAGGGTGAGTCAAGAGTCAAGAGTCAAGAGTCAGGAACCAAGAACCAAGAACCAAGAATCAAGAATCAAGAATCAAAATACAGTGCCAATTAGCTAAAAACGAATATAAATAAAACTATTATGAACATTAGATTTAAATCGATTGCATTATTTTTAACAATCTGCACAATCCCGGTATTTGCAGTAACAAAAAAAGAAATTAAAAAAGACTTGAAAAGAGTTGCCGACTGGCAAATAGCTACATTCGAAGAATCGGTAAAGAAGCAAGGAAAATGGAAAAATGCTTATTTGAAAGACGAATGGACGCAGGGAGCTCTTTATGTTGGCATGGTAGAATGGGCAAAACTCAACAAAGACGATAAATACTGGAAATTTTTGAAAACAATTGGCGAAGAACTAAAATGGAAGCCCGCAAAAAATATATTTTTTGGCGACGATATTTGTGTCAGCCGTATGTATATTGAGCTTTACAAAAAGTACAAACAGCCCGAAATGATAGCACCAACCGTAGAGCGGCTACAATACATTATGAAAAACCTGCCTCAAGTGCCGCTTCAGATGAACATAAAAGGCAATCAGGACCGATGGAGTTGGTGCGATGCCATTTTTATGGCACCACCCGTATATTACAGTCTTTCCAAAGTTACCGGCGACGACTCTTACCGGCAATTTGCAGAGAAAGAGTTGGATGTAACTTACGATACCTTGTATGTGAAAGCCGATAGTTTGTTTTGTCGCGATACCAATTTCAAAGGAAAGAAAGAAAAAAATGGAAAGCAGGTGTATTGGGCACGTGGTAATGGTTGGGTTGTAGGTGGATTGGCCAATATAATTGAAAATACTCCGGTTAACGACCCTTATCGTGCGAAATACATTCAGACTTTTAAAGAGATGACCACCAAAATTGCGACCTTGCAAGGCAAAGATGGATTCTGGACAGCCAGTTTGCTCGACCCTACCGCCTATCCTGTCCCCGAAACAAGCTCAACAGGCTTTATGACTTATGCCATAGCCTGGGGAATCAATCAAGGTTATTTGGATAAAAAAATGTATGCGCCTATTGCTGTTAAAGGTTGGAAAGCCTTAGTAAGTGCCATCGAAAAAGATGGAAAATTAGGCTGGGCACAAGCAATTGGTGCTTCACCCGAGGCTACCAAAAGGGAAAACAGTGAGGTATACGGAGTAGGTTCGTTCTTGCTGGCAGGAACGGAAATGTATAAATTAGCGAAATAATTCATTGCTTAAGCTGATTGTTTTTACGTTTTTATGCAAGAAGCATTAAAAATTGAAAACTATTTTTTGAACTTATTGCCTCTGCTTGATGTAGCCAATATTAGTATAGGTACGGCACTGATTGTGAAAATTATATGTAAGTTAAACTAATATATGTGGCAAGTTTAATGCCGCTTATGCATCACTTAAAATTAACCAAAGTTAATCAATATATGCTATGAATAAAATTAAATTTTTCGGTGTTTTTGTCCTGTTTGCTTTAGCAATGGTGATTCAGGCAAAAAGTAAAAAAAATAGTTATCAAAACCCTATTCGCTTAGGTATTGATTCTAAAGGAATTCGTGATTGTCAGGTTTTCAGAGATGGAAAAGCTTGGTACATGACTGCTACTGCCTATCCACATTGGGACAAACAGGAGCGGGATGGGAATCCACTAAACGCAGGTGTGCCTTTGTATAAATCGTCCGATTTAGTTAACTGGCAGTTTGTGAAAAATATTGTAGAACGTCCCACTGGTGATAAATGGTATTATCGTAGGTTTTGGGCTCCTGAGATACATAAAATTGGACGGAAATATTACTGTACATTCAATTGTAGCAATCCTGAAGCAGGATTTCAGGGGCAACATATGGGCTATGCTGTGGCCGATAAGGTGGATGGACCCTACAAAGTGGTTACTGAAGATAAACCATTGACTTATGGAAACGACTTAACTTTATTTGAAGATAACGATAAAAGAGTTTGGGCTTTTTGGAGTCGTGGACCTGAGTTTGGGATAGGTTATGCTCAGATAGATTTACAAACAGCAAAATTTCTGACAGCTCCTGTAAGTGCCATTCTCCCCGGAAAGGTAGATTACGACTATGACTCTGTAGGTAATCTGCTAAAGGTACCCGGTTACGATGGTCGCCCCATTCCGAAAGTTAAAAAATACCACACTTGGGATGCAATAGGAATCGAAGGAGCTTATGTGATAAAACAAAAAGGAACATATTTTCTATTCTATTCGAGCTGGACGCGTGGTTATGAAATTGGCTACGCCACAGCACCCAAAATTACTGGACCATGGACCAAATACGAAGGTGAACCTATTTATGGTGCCCAAAGCAAATATGCTTGTACAAAAAATGGGGTTGAATGGAAAGGAAATCCGGCTAATCCGTTTAAAGAAGTGGGTCACAACGCCATCTTTTTAGGACCCGATGGACGTTGTTGGATTTCTTGCCATGGATTTACGAACGATAATGCATCGCCAGCATTGGTTATCGACCCTATTGAGTTCGACAAAGCAAGAATAGTACCCAAAGAGCCAACCTATACTGAACAAAATTTTGTAAATCTCAAAATATCAGCCAATTAAATGATTGCGAAAGTTAAGTAATATATTCTAAATAATGAGTTAGTTAAGCAGTTTTTTGTAAAATGTTTGGTGATTTAACTTGAAATTAATTTTCACACATTGGAAAAAAACCATTTCTAAACTTGTTAATAATCAAAGTTTAATTTTTTTTAAAAGACGCAAAGTGAATAACTTTACAGCTTTTCTTTGCGTGCAAAATACACTTTTTATAACGAAATGTTGTATAAGCAACCAAACGAGAAAACAGCCAAGTGTATGAAGTTGGCTCATTCATATTGCCAGGTACCGAGATTTACAAACCTATTAAATAAAATCAATTTCACCAATGATTATGAAACGCATCGTATATTTATTCATTTTGTACAATTTTTCATTTTTAAATCTTTCTGCACAACAGGCTCAGCCATTGTACAAAAATCCCATTTTACCCATTGAGCAACGAGTAAATGACCTATTGAAACGAATGACTTTGACCGAAAAATTAGAACAAATGACGCAGCGGGTTATTGGTCAAAACAATAATGAAAACAACGCTGAACGTGATAAACGGAATTATTCGCCCCTTACAGGTTCGTTTATCAATTTTAGCAACAATCCACGTTTTGCCAACGAAATTCAACGCAAAGCCATGAAAGAATCCCGATTGGGAATTCCGGTTTTACTCGGTATGGATGTAATTCATGGTTATCGAACAATTTTTCCCATTCCATTGGCTCAGGGCTGTACATGGAATCCGGAACTTACCCGTCAATCCTGCCAAATAGCAGCCAAAGAAGCCAGCCTTTCAGGTGTTAAATGGACTTTTTCGCCCATGATAGATGTGGCACGTGACCCACGATGGGGAAGAGTTTCTGAAGCTTATGGCGAAGATACCTATTGCAATTCACAATTTTGTATTGCTGCTGTTAAAGGATATCAAGGCGAAAAACTTTCTGATAAATATTCTGTGGCGGCTTGTTTGAAACATTTTATTGGTTATAGTTTATCGGAGGGTGGACGCGATTATCATGCTACCGATGTTTCGCCGCTTACACTTTGGGAAACCTTTGTGCCGCCATACAAAGCCGGTGTAGATGCAGGGGCACAAACCCTGATGAGTGCGTTTAATGATATTACCGGGATTCCTGCTTCTGCCAATTATTATACTTTGACAGAAGTATTGAAAAATCGGTGGAAACACGATGGTTTTGTGGTGTCAGACTGGAAGTCAGTATATCAGCTCATTAATCAGGGCTATGCGGCTGATAGTGCCGATGCTGGAGTAAAAGCCGTAAATGCTGGAGTGGAAATGGATATGAACGACGATATTTACGTGAAATATTTACCCGCCAAAATAAAACAGAACGAAGTACTAATGAGCCGGATTGACGATGCCGTACGTAGAATTTTGAGGGTAAAGTTCCGATTAGGACTATTCGAAAATCCATACATAGAAGAATTATCAGAAACAGCACGCTATGAAAGTACTGAAAGTGTAAAGTTAGCACAGAAATGTGCCGAAGAATCAATGGTTTTACTCAAGAATGAGCAAAATATTCTGCCATTATCAGAACGAATAAAGAAAATAGCCATTATCGGACCAATTGCCAAAGATAAGGGGAATATTATGGGTTCGTGGACATGTGATGGCAAGCAGGAGAATACCGTCACACTGTTCGATGGGCTACAGAATGAATACAAGAACAAAGCCGAAATTCTTTACTCCAAAGGTTGCGATTTTGAGGGTGCTGACGAATCAGATTTTGATAATGCATTGAAAATAGCCGTCCAGTGCGATGTGATTATTTTATGTTTGGGTGAAAAACGAGGCTGGAGTGGCGAAAATGCATCACGAGCCTCCATAGCTTTACCCGCTATTCAGGAAAAATTGGTTGCAAAACTTAAAGAAGCCGGAAAACCAATTGTGCTGGTACTTTCTAACGGACGACCATTGGAACTTATTCGCCTTGAGCCACTTGCCGATGCTATTCTCGAAGTATGGCAACCCGGGAATTTCGGTGGAAATCCATTCGCCGGTATTATTTCGGGCAGAATAAATCCTTCGGGCCGATTGGATATCACTTTTCCAAAAGTTACGGGTCAAATCCCAACCTATTACAACATGCGCCCCAATGCCCGTAGCTCAAACAAAGATTGGAATGGACTCTATCAGGATATGAAAAACGAACCGATGTATTGGTTTGGTCATGGACTAAGTTACAGCAATTTTGTGTTTTCTGATTTAAAAGTATCACAAAATTCGTTTACTGAAAAGGAGGAAATTACCGTTAACGTAAAAGTAAAAAATGCTTCCGGTGTTGATGGCCAGGAAACTGTATTTTGGTATGTATCAGACCCTGTAGCCTCTATAACACAACCGATGAAGAAATTGAAATACTTCGAAAAGAAAGAAATTAAAGCAGGGCAGGCATCCATTTTTTCGTTTCAAATTAACCCAAAACGCGATTTGAGTTTTGTGGATGGCAATGGGAAAACAGTATTAGAAAAGGGCGATTTCTTTATTCAAACGAAGAATCAAAAAATCAAAATAACATTAAGATGAAATACAATTTCAAGCCTAACAATTTGACTCATACAATGAAGTTAATCAAGCAATTAATTACTATCTCGTTATTATTATTGATGTTAAGTGTTACTGCCCAAAATAATAGGCAAACACTTCATCTTACGGGAAATGGCTGGCGGGTATGGCTCGATAGCACCGCTGTTTGGAAATCAGATTCGCTCTATCTTCCACAACAGTTGGATATTACAAAATTACCTGTTAATAGTCCAAGCTGTGGTTGGAACCCGTTATTTTCTACGAAAGGAATTGTAGCTAAAATACCGGCTTGCTTCGAAGAACTTTTTGGGCAAGGGAATCCTTCATGGCGGTATCACGGAGTTGGTTGGTTTTCGAAAGAAATCCATATTCCGTCCGATTGGAAAAACAAAGTAATCAGACTGTATGTGGGAATGTACCGACAACGAATTGAAATTTATGTCAACGAAAAATTGGTAGGTTACGATGTAGTTGCCGAAACTCCTTATACTTGCGATATTTCGGCCTACTTAAAAGCGGGACAAAAAAACAGAATTGCCTTTAGGATTACAAACCCTGGTGGCCAACGTGGTTGGTCAGACGAGCATCATATCACTTGGGCTTCGAAATATGTACTTGTACCGGGTCACGATTTTGGTGGAATTGCCGGCGATGTAAGTCTGACTGCAACGGATAAGGTATATATTTCCGACATTTTCGTGAAAAACAATTTACCAGCAAAAGCGAATAATGTAGAACTTCAATTGACGATTGCTAATAAAGAGCTTATCAATAAGACGATTAAAGTAGAAGCAGAAATACTTCCATATCCAACGGGTAAAAGTATTTTTTCAACTTCATGGAGTGTTGATATTAAAGCAAATACAGAAACTCTTTTCCGAAAAAATGTAACAGTACCTGATGCCAAACGCTGGGAGGTAGATAGTCCAAACTTATATTATTGTAAAATCAAAATATCGGATAATAATGTAGCCGACCAACAAGAAGTGCGGTTCGGATTTCGGGTTTTCGAAGCAAAAGCCAACGAAAAGGGAGAGCATAATTATTACTTAAACGGGAAACGTATTCGGATTCGATCGGCAATTGACTGGAATTTTTATTGGCAAACCGGATTTTATGCAACGCCGGAAATGGCTCGTAAGAGTGTGGAAAATGCTAAGAATATCGGATTGAATTGTTTGAGCATGCACCGTCGTATAGGCGATCCATTGATGCTGAAATATGCTGATGAGCTGGGTCTGTGCATTTACGAAGAGCCGGGAGGTGTACCCG
>Ga0247841_10010472_pt1 | contig 12619 bp, 7 predicted proteins | sample LaCruzMarch2015__2_FD_192410 | JGI IMG/M metagenome (GOLD analysis project Ga0247841, IMG submission 192410) | Freshwater microbial communities from meromictic Lake La Cruz, Castile-La Mancha, Spain - LaCruzMarch2015_18m | ecosystem: Environmental > Aquatic > Freshwater > Lake | place: Spain... | reverse complement strand
CAAAAACTTTTCGATTTTGGGCTAAATGCTTCAATCGCTTACTCCTATGGGCATTCGTATGACCTGAATTCGGGAACTTCGAGCGTGGCATATTCCAATTGGCGTTATGTAAACCAGGTAAACGGGCTTAACAACCTCGAACTCACCAAATCCAACTACGACCCTGGTTCCCGCATAATGGGCTTCGTTTCTTATAAGAAAGACTATTTTAACGGCTTGATGTCCACACAGGTTGCATTGTACTATAATGGGCAGTCGGGCCAACCCCTTTCGTACATTTATAATGGCGATTTGAATTATGACGGCTCGTCAAATGATTTGATTTACATCCCCTCCGCTGTTGCCGACATCAATTTAGTTGCATACACAACCAAAGATGCTGATGGCAACACCATAACCCATTCGCCTGAGGAGCAATGGGCTGATTTGGATGCATATTTGGCTGGCGACGATTATTTGAAGGAGCACCGTGGCGAATATGCCGAACGCAACGGGGCAAGGCTGCCATTCCAACATAATTTCGATTTTAGAATTATGCAGGAGTTTAAGCTGAAAACGGGGAACATTACCAACAAATTACAGGTTTCTGTTGATATAATGAATATCGGGAATCTTTTCAACAGTGATTGGGGCAGGCTATATTATGCAACTAACCTGCAATCTACACTTATTAATTATACCGGACTGGAAGACACTGATGCTACTTCGGCATATAACTATTCCAATAAACCAAAATTCACATATACAGGTGGTGGCTTAACTAATGGCAACCCTTATTCACCATCCGACCTGAGTTCGCGCTGGAGAGGACAAATTGGAATACGTTACATTTTTTAAATTAATATTGCTTTCAAATAAAGCTGCCTCAACCGGGGCAGCTTTTTTTTATGCTGGTTTTATTCTTAGCCGGTTGCCGCTGAAGCACCAGCCAGTTCTTCGCTCCGGCTTTTGAGCCTGTAGCTCAACAGCATAATGGACAGGGCAATTATAGCAATAATCAGGAAACTTTGTGTATAGCCTTTAAGATGCGTGGACATTGATGCAACGATAATCCCGATTAAGGTAGCTCCGGTCATCTGCCCCGTGCTCGAAAATAAGGTAATGATACCTTGTCCGAGTGCCCTTTCCGAAGGTTGGACTTCGTTAAGCATAATGTATCTTAAAGCAGATCCTTGTAACATTGCAGACCCAATTCCCATAAAAATTCCTGCCGTGTAAAAATTAAACCTCGAAGCTGGATTAAAATAGAAAAACATCAAGCCGGTAGCAGCCAGCATGAGTCCGGCCATCACGATGGCTCGGGAACCAATCTTGTCAATCATACGACCTGCAACAGGTGAACCGACTGCAATGGCTAACACAAATGGGATCAGCATAAAACTGGCCAGGGAAGTAGATACCCCAAAAACATTGACTGCCATTTCGGGTACAAAAATCGTAACTGCCTGGATTATGCCTGTACCAAAGGCAACCAATCCAACAATTCGGATTTGTTTTACATCGAACAATCCAATTTTCACCACCGGAGATGGAGAACGTTTCTCAAGAAAAACTAATATCGGCAGTGTGATGAGTGTTATCAGTAAAAATGGGTACACATGGATTGAAAAAATTCCCCCAATTCCTTCGGATGCTTCAATATTGTTAATTCCGTATGCAAACGATGAAAGCAGCAATGCAATTAGTATCATTCCGGTCCAGTCGAAATGTGGTTTTACGATGCCCTTTTTTGAAGGAAGCATCCGCCAGGCATAATAAATGACGACCGCAGCGATGGGTAAGTTGATAAGGAACAGCGCATTCCATTTAAACCAAAGCAACAATACACCTGCAATAACTGGCCCAATGATAAATGCTATTCCAAAAACCGCGCCTATCATCCCAAGTGTTCGCCCACGCTTTTCAGGAGGGAAGATATCGCCGATCACAGCCGATGCGACCGGGAAAATGCCACTGGCTCCAAATCCCTGAACAGCCCTGCCGATAAGCAGGAATGTAATGTCATTCGCCAGGGCAACGATCGTGGAACCTAACGCAAATACAGCGACCGAGAAAATGTAGATATTGCGCCTTCCGTAAAGGTCAGAGAGCTTGGCTAAGAAGGATACTCCGACCAGGTTGAAGAGCACATAAATACTGAATATCCAGCTGAGCGAGCGGTGATCAACTTTTATGGTTTGTTCAATTGCAGGGATGGCAGGGCCAACAATGGATATATCGAGGGCTCCCATCAGGACACCTGTAAAAAGTAATGCAAGGATTTTGCCGTTGCGATGCTGTTCCATTGAGTTTTGGGGTTGTTTGTTTGAAAAATGGCCAATAAAAAAGCCGGGAGGACCCGGCAAAGATACTTTAAAATCAGTGACACTTGTCTTCTTTCATGAACGGATAGCGATAATCAGTAGGCGGGATAAGTGTTTCTTTTATGGTGCGCGGACTTATCCAACGCAGCAGGTTGAGGTGGCTGCCGGCTTTGTCGTTGGTTCCACTTTGCCTCGACCCTCCAAATGGTTGCTGACCGACAACCGCACCCGTAGGCTTATCGTTAAAATAGAAATTTCCTGCAGCATATTTCAGATCATCGGCTACTTTGATCAAAATACCGCGATCCTGGGCAAAAACACAACCTGTCAATCCATAAGGGGAGGTTTCATCCACCAGGCGGACGGTTTCGTCAAATTTTTCTTCCTTATACACATGCACCGTCAATACCGGACCGAAGATTTCCTCCTCCATGGTAATAAAATTTGGATTATATGCCTGAATTACTGTGGGTTGAATGAAATATCCTTTAGATTTATCCCCGGTTCCTCCAAAAATAATTTCAGCATCCGCGGTTTTATCGGCTTTTCTGATATAGTTGATGATATTATCAAAAGATTTTTCATCAATTACCGCGTTCATAAAATTGCTAAAATCCCTGACATCGCCAACTTTTATTTCTGCAAGCATTTCACCCATCCGTCTTTTAATGGCAGGCCAAAGGTTATCGGGCACATAAGCTCTTGATGCCGCTGAACACTTTTGCCCCTGGTATTCAAAAGCACCCCTTACCAGGGCTGTCGCGACTTCATCCACATTGGCGCTGGCATGAACCAGTACAAAATCCTTGCCTCCGGTTTCGCCGACAATGCGCGGGTAGGATCTGTAGTTTGTCAGGTTGGCAGAAGCATTTTGCCAAAGTTTGTTAAATGTGCCGTTACTGCCTGTAAAATGCAATCCTGCAAAGTATTTGTCAGCAATTACCTGGTTGCCAACTTCCGAACCCTGGCCAGGGATAAAATTAATTACGCCATCGGGTAAGCCGGCTTCCTTGAAAACCTGCATTAAAATATAGTTGGAAAGGATAGATGTTGTGGCCGGTTTCCACACGGTTGTATTGCCCATTACCACAGGAGCCATGTTGATATTGGAAGCGATAGCCGTAAAGTTGAACGGCGTTACCGCGAAAACAAACCCTTCGAGAGGGCGGTATTCGAGGCGGTTGATGATACCCGGATCACTGTGCGGCTGCTCGTTATAGATGTCGGAAATGTAATGGGCGTTAAACCGGAGAAAGTCAATGGTTTCGCATGCGGCATCAATTTCAGCCTGGTATGCGCTCTTTCCCTGACCCAGCATGGTGGCAGCATTGAGCAACATACGGTATTTCTTCGAAAGAAGTTCGGCAATCTTCAGCGTTACCGAAGCCCTCTCGAACCAGGAAAACGACTCCCATTCGCGATGTGCTTTCAGTGCGGCATCAATGGCCATTTTTACTTCTTTGCTGCCAGCCTTGTGATAGCGTGCCAGCAAATGCCCATGGTCGTGAGGCATCCTAATTGTATCAGTATCGTTGGTGTAAACCTCCTTCCCGCCAATAATCAGAGGGATTTCCATTTGTGAGGCACTTAGTTTATCAAGTTCCGTCTGAAGGTCTTTCCTGTCGCGTGTACCCGGAGCATATGATTTTACGGTTTCATTGGTAGGGTATTCAAAAATAAATACAGCGTTATTCATGTAGTTTTCAGGTTTAAAGTTAAGGGATCAGGGAAATGAATTTCCCCCGCTTGTGAAAAGGTTGTATAAGAACATGAAACCCGGTGGAATGTTCAATCGTTTGCGTATTGTCAAAGGGCCATTTCCAGTTGAAAAAAGAGGATTTCATTTCCAACATGATGGTTTACATTTGAAATTCAGCTACTTACAAAAAAACGCCCCCAGCCTGCTTGATGTTTGGAATCTTCTGTAACCTGCCGGAAGCAAAACCACTGGCATCCATAACCATATTTCCACTAAAGAACAATCAAATAAAAGATGATAGAGGAAAATAGATGTTAATTGAGGAATTAATATTTCACACCTAATGACAATTCTATATCCGAAATTGCTGATTTAACGCGTAAAGAAAAATACAGGTATAAATGGACAAACATTTTTACAAATTTAAGGTAAGATATTCAGCTACCGGAAAGAAGAATGGGGAGTTTACTTCTTAAGGAAAGTAAAAAGGCATTTCAATAAACAAAAAATGGAAATATCAGATAAAGAAACTGATGGGAAAAGAGTTATCGCTGCAACTCAAAATTGCTGCCTAAGTAAACTTTGCGTACTTGTTCGTCGGCTGCAAGTTCTTCTGCCGAGCCTGACTTAAGCACCGACCCTTCGAACAGAAGGTAGGCCCTGTCAGTAATATTCAGTGTTTCATGCACGTTGTGGTCGGTTATTAGGATACCGATGTTTTTGGCACGCAGTTTCACCACTATATTTTGAATATCTTCAACAGCAATCGGGTCAATTCCGGCAAATGGCTCATCGAGGAGGATAAACCTGGGATCAGTAGCCAAGGAACGTGCTATTTCGGTACGCCGGCGTTCGCCACCTGAAAGCTGTACGCCCATGTTTTTCCTTACGTTCTGCAAGCCGAATTCGTCAATAAGGCTCTCAAGTTTGTCGTGTTGCTGCTGTTTTGTGAGTTTTGTAAATTCGAGCACTGCCTTGATATTATCCTCAACAGATAGTTTGCGGAACACCGATGCTTCCTGTGCCAGGTAACCGATCCCTATCTGGGCGCGACGGTAAACAGGTTCATTGGTAATGTCGCGGTCATCAAGAAAAACTTTACCCTGCAAAGGCTTGATCAGTCCAACAATGATATAAAATGAAGTGGTCTTCCCGGCGCCATTCGGGCCTAAAAGCCCTACAATTTCTCCTTGCGCCACTTGTATTGTCACATGATTCACAACCGTACGCTGACGGTATTTCTTTACAATATCTTCGGTACGTAATATCATAACTTCACTTTCATGCGGTAAAAGTAGTAAAATATTATGGTTCGATGCGTTTGGCAGGATTCAATGTACTCCAATCAGTTGACAGTGGCCAGTAGTCAGTGGCTTTAATAAAGTGGCTGATCACAAGTGGCTGGTTGCTGTCTCCCCAATCATCAACACCCAACCCCAATAACTTTCCTAGAAATTGAAATCCATCGAAACCATGATACCGAACCGGCTTGTATTGGGATGATCATTATAGGATAGTCTCCAGACACCATCAACCCTTACAAAGCGAAAAATATTTTCGATGCCCAAGCCTGCTTCTACATATGGTTTGCTGATAAAATGGCTTCCTTCGGGCAAATCGTTATAAGTTATATTGTCAGCAGTAGTATGTCCTATAGCCCCTCTTACCTGGGCCACTTCACGCCACTTGAGTTTTCGGATAAGTGGGATACGGTTAAGGAAAAATCCTTCAAAATGATGGGTGAGCTGAAAAGTTGCATACTCATCACTGATAAATTCATAATAATTCATTAGGTTGAATGCAAATTCATCACGATAAAAAGTCTCATTTCCCGGGTATATTTTCAGCAACGGGTAGGGTAGTGTCCCCCATGTTTTGCCGGCTTCGAGGGTATATTTCAGCCACCCGGCCGAAAAAATATTGAACCACTGTGTAGCCCTGACTTGTAATTTATTATATTCAAAATCACCGCCAAACATGCTTTTTACGCCATAAGTATATTGAAGATCGAAAACAGGGTAAGGGGCACTTACCGTTATGCGTTCAAATTCTCCGGCAATCACTTTTTCGCGATAACCGTAATGTACATCAAACTTCAGTTCAGTTGTGGTAAGGCTGTTTCTGTTCGTATATTCCATGGTTACCGGATTACGAACCATAATACCCGAGTCCTGTAACGAGTACATCGTGCGGTTACTCAGTGTGAATGTGTTTGAGAAGCCTGTAAACCATTCATGCTTATAAGATCCCTTGTATTCCGACACGAGCGAAAGCTTGTTTTGCGGGTTTCGCCGGAACAACGAATTGAGGATGAAATCTTTCCTGAAAGCATCATCTCCAACGCCGAGTTGTTCCATGTCATAGGTATGAGAGCCTTTCAGCACCCGGTCAGGTGTTTTGTCAATCATATAAGTAAAACCTAATTGATATTTGAAGGTGCGGTCGAGTGTGCCATAGGCACCATATCCGTTCAACATCCATTTGGTCGAAAAATCGTTGCTTGTCCTTCCGCCTACCCTGAAACGGCCTCCTTCGTTGGCATTATAACTGAAAATTGAAGCGTAAGGCCCCCATTCAAAGTTGCCTTTCACATAATACCCTGTGGCGATCATTTCGACAATGTCAAGATAGGTATTGAAAATCGGCATCTGAAGCAACGTGTCTGCCAGCTTATAAACACTGGCTTCTCGGCGTGTCAGTGCTTCCGGCCGCGATTTGTTCCAGAATTCTTCTGTTTTCCGGTTGGCATCATCCAGAACAACTATATTGTTTGGGATTGAATATATCTTTTCGTCAACTTCAGGTGTAAAATCATAATCGGAAAACAGAACGGTTCGGGTGCCAAAAAAGCCCATCGTAACTTTGGCATCCTCTACTACGTTGAAATCGGCTACTGTCTGTTCACGGCTTAGCATCCATTGACCGGAGGATGTTTTTTCAAATTCCTGCGAAATCATCAGGTCGTTGATGAAATTGACATTAGCATCAGCCACCATGCGCATTTCGAGTTTTTTCACTGCAAATGAAGTGTCATTCACCCAGAAATTACCTGTAAAAGCATATTCCTGCAGGCGTCGTGGTTTGAACATGATGTTGTAACACCATTTGCTGTCAATAAATGTGGAATCAACAAGGTAGTATTTATAATAAAGCAGCCCCGTTGAAGAAATGGGGCTTGGAAAGTTCTTCTGAAACAATGTGATAAAATTGTCATAAATTTTAACATCCTGAGCCAGATTGCCCACAAACTGCGACATGCTGGCATTATCAACACCCGATATCTGAGATGCTTTGATGATTTCTTTCCTAACCCTCGGCGATTTTCGAAAATATAAATCAGAGAAAGTTTCACTCAACATTACAGGCAAGTAAGCTTTACCATTCACAATACTGGTATCCATGTGCTGAAAGATAAATTTGAAAGGCTCCATCACACGGCGGTTTTTGAACTTTTCCGACAGGTTATTCACATCGAACTGCATCTTGGTATAAGTCTCGCACTGGTATGTTTCAACCTTATCGGGATCATTCTCAGGCTTATGGTCAATGATTTTTCGGAGCAATACTTCGGCCGGGTTTTCACCGGGACGTATGACAACCTCGGATAGCTGGTAATGTTCGGGTTGCAACTGAAAATCAATTACCTGAAAATGGTTGCGTTGCACAGGAACCATCATTTGATGATAACCTACAAAAGAAGCCACTATCGTGTCACTTGCTTTGCGCGATTCGAGCGAATACTTTCCATCGAAACCTGTGGTTGCCCCTACCTGGGTACCCTTAAAATACACACTTACAAAGGGCAGCGTATCACCGGTAACCGCATCGCGTATGATACCCATCACCTTGGTTGGTTCCTGAGCATCTGCAAGATTAGTAAGCCCTGCCATCATCAGGATGAAAAAGCTGGTAAGAGCGAAAGTTTGTAATTTAGAGTAATTTGTATTCATGTTTCATTCTTCAATCAAAGCATATGCCACGCTTCCGGCGATTTCAATTTTTTATCTTCAAAATTACTATTGTCGGTTATTTGCTTATTAGCTATTGTTTCAAAACTAACATTTGAGAAAAAACGAAAAAACCGGAAGTTGATGAACAAAAATCCTATATGGGTTCAATCATCAATATCGTCCCAAAACTCGACTGCACGGCGTATATGGGGTACAAGAATTGTTCCTCCAACTAGCGTGGCTATTCCTAACACCTCAAATAGTTCTTCTTCCGAAACATTATTTGCCTTGCATTTCAGCAGATGGTATTTGACACAATCATCGCATCGCAGCACCAGCGAGGCCATCAGCCCGAGCATTTCTTTGGTTTTAACCGGTAAAGCACCTTCAGCGTAGGCATTGGTGTCCACGTTAAAGATTCGTTTTAAAACCTTGTTGTCAACGGCAAGGATGCGATCGTTCATTTTGCTCCGGTAACCATTAAATTGGTCTGCTTTTTCGCCCATTTGTCAATTATTCAAGAAGTTTAGTCCTTTTACGCTTATAAAAGTTTAAATTTCAGATGATTACAAAGAAATAACGATTTTCTTCTTACTCACGCCTTTTCGGCCAGTAGCCAGTCGCAATCAACTTAACTCCGGATTCCTAATATCCAACCCCTCATATAATCCCTTCTTTCAAAATGTCATGCAAATGAACCACTCCTATATATTTATCATTATCAACAACCAACAACTGCGTAATGTTTCGCATACGCATCAAATCTAGGGCATCACTTACCATGGCATCAGGCGGGATGCAAAGAGGATTCCTGGACAAAATGTCAGTAGCAATAAGTTTTATCCCGTCATCGGTAGTCTGAAGTTTGCGCCTAAGGTCGCCATCGGTAATAATTCCGAGCAGTTGTTCATTTTCGACCACGGCAGTGCAGCCCAAACGCTTCGATGAAATTTCGAGTATAATTTCCCTGATGCCGGCATCAGGGGTAACAAGTGGTTTCTCGTTATGAATAAACAGATCGGCTACACGGAGGTAGAGCCGTTTGCCCAATACGCCCCCCGGGTGAAAACGGGCAAAATCCTCGGGGGTAAAACCCCTGCATTCGAGAAGGGCAATAGCTAAAGCATCGCCCATCACTAATTGGGCTGTGGTGCTTGAGGTGGGAGCAAGGTTGTTGGGGCAAGCTTCACGCGGAACAGAGGCATCAAGGATCAGATTGGATTTGACCGCAAGGTACGACTCCCGGTTGCCCACCAGGCCAATGAGTTTATTTCCCATTAGTTTCAATAACGGGACAAGCACTTTTATTTCGGGGGTATTACCACTTTTCGAAAGGCAAATAATAATATCTTCCTGCCTTATCATGCCCAGATCGCCGTGGACTGCATCGGCAGCATGCATAAAAATCGCTTGCGTTCCTGTAGAATTGAGTGTCGAAACGATCTTGGCTGCAATATTGGCACTCTTGCCAATTCCGGTAACAACAACCCTGCCGGTTGACTGAAGGATGAGTTCGACACATTTGACAAAATCGTCGTTGATGCTATTTTTCAGGTTCTCGATGGCCAACGATTCATCGGTAATGGTCTGGATGGCAATCCGTTTTATTTCATCGCTTGTTTTCAAGGCTGTTGTTTAAAAATCGGACACAAAGATAACAAGAAATATATGGTTTTGTCTTATCACAACTCATATACCTGTGAAAGGGCAACATAAAATCCTTACACGGAAACATGTTATTAACTAACAAAAACCGGTCAGATGCAAGCAGTTGTTAAAAATAGTTTACTTCCCAGTTTTATGATTTTTTATGGAAATTTATACTTTTGCACGCTTTTTTTGGTAGTTCAGCGTTAGCGGGTTTGCGCAAACGCATGAAACAGATCGAAAATAATCCTGTAAATTAGTACTTAAACCCTTAATTAGTTTCAAAGTCGTACTGTCTTGAATAGGTTTAGCAAATCTGTTATGAAGTTAATCATCTGTTTTTGTGTACGTTAGCATCATGATTAGAAAAATATTTATTAGAAATATTTTTTTTTGTCTAAAACTCACAAAGTTGTATTAACTTTACCTTATACAAGATTGGATATTGTCTGTTTAATGTCAGAGTGAGGGTTTTTATTTTCAGCGAGAGGGTGAAAAATGAAAAAGTTTATAATACTTTTTAATGAAAATTTGTTCTTTGTATTGTCAAATCATAATTTTGTATGAATTAAATGAATAATTGAATTAAATCGCTGTTTAATGATCAGTAAAAAACAAGTTAGTTACTATTTTTATGGATACTGCACGTGGAATGATAAAGAAAAATGATTTTAAGGATTATCCTTTGCATACCATACTGAAAAAAATATTTGGTTTCGAGACTTTCAAGGGCAATCAGGAAGCGATTATCCGCAATGTACTTGCCGGTAACGACACATTTGTAATCATGCCAACAGGTGGAGGCAAATCAATGTGTTACCAGTTACCTGCCATGATGCTGCCAGGCACTGCCATAATCATTTCACCGCTGATTTCGCTTATGAAAAACCAGGTGGATGCTATGCGTCAGTTTGGTGCTGACAAAGGCATTGCCCATGTTCTCAATTCTTCGCTTTCTAAAATTGAAATTGCACAGGTAAAGAGCGATTTGACAGAAGGAAAGACCAAATTATTATATGTAGCCCCCGAATCGCTCACAAAAGAAGAAAATATCGCTTTTTTCAGGGATATTAAAATCTCCTTTTATGCTATTGACGAAGCACATTGCATTTCCGAATGGGGGCATGATTTCAGGCCCGAATACCGCCGGTTACGCCCCATAATCGAAGCCATAGGGCAGGATGTGCCTGTGCTGGCACTCACGGCAACCGCTACTCCAAAAGTTCAGCAGGACATCCTGAAAAGTCTTGGGATGCAGGAAGCAGCATTGTTCAAATCATCGTTTAACAGATCGAACCTTTACTACGAGGTAAAACAGAAAAACGAAGATGTAAACAAAGATGTAATCAGGTTCATAAAAATGCATACCGGCAAGTCAGGCATTATTTACTGTCTTAGCCGCAGGCAGGTTGAGGAACTTGCTGAAACCTTAGTGGTGAACGGGATTAAAGCTCTGCCTTACCATGCCGGCCTCGAATCGGCCATCCGGGTCGAAAACCAGGATAAATTTCTGATGGAAGAGGCGGATGTGATTGTAGCAACAATTGCTTTCGGGATGGGAATTGACAAACCCGATGTGCGTTTTGTAATCCACTACGACATGCCCAAGAGCCTGGAAGGGTATTACCAGGAAACAGGAAGGTCAGGCCGCGATGACGGAGAAGGCATTTGTTTAGCTTTTTACAGTTATACCGACATTGAAAAACTTGAAAAATTCAGTAAAAACAAAGGGGTAGCCGAGCAGGAAATTGCCAACCAGTTGCTGATGGAAGTAGTTTCGTTTGCCGAATCGTCAATGTGCCGGCGCAAACAACTGCTCCATTACTTCGGGGAAGTTTATAATCAGGAGAACTGCGGCAATTGCGATAACTGCCTGCACCCCAAAACCCAGATTGATGGCCGCGAGTTTGTCGACATTGCCCTCGAAACCATACTTGCTGCCAAGCAGTTGTGCAAAGCGAAACACATCGTCAATATCCTTATCGGGAAAATTACCGCAAGCATAAAATCATACAAGCATAATGAACTGGAAATGTTTGGCAAAGGAATGGAGGAAAGCGAGCGTTTCTGGGATGGTGTGATCCGGCAGATGCTGATCGAACGGCTAGTGGTTAAAGACATTGAAAATTACGGGATTCTTAAAGTAACTCCTGAAGGACATAAATTTCTCAAAAAGCCTTACTCAGTCATGGTCGTTAAAGATACCGACCCCGAAGACAGCGATGATGATGATTTGATGGCAGGTGGTGGTGCCCGGACAAGCACTTCCGATAAAACGCTGTTTTCACTGCTTAAGGATTTGCGGAAAGAGCTTGCCCGAAAGGAAAGCCTACCTCCCTTCGTGATTTTTCAGGATCCTTCACTCGAGGATATGGCTATCCAGTATCCGGTGAATATGGACGAACTTCAGCGCATTACCGGCGTAGGTGCCGGCAAAGCTCAGAAATACGGCAAGCTCTTCCTCGAACTCATTGCCAATTATGTTGAAGAAAACGAAATTATCCGTCCCATGGACATGGTGGTGAAGTCGGTAATCAACAAATCGGGACTCAAAGTCTATATCATTCAAAATATTGACCGGAAACTTTCGCTCGAAGATATCGCTATCGCCAAAAACCTTACCGCCGATGAATTACTTACCGAAATAGAAAGCATCATGGATTCGGGTACAAAACTTGACCTCACCTACTATCTGAACGAAACCATTGACCCTTATCACCAGGAGGAAATTATCGAGTATTTCATGGAAGCTGAAACCGATTCGGTGCAGGACGCTTTGAAAGCCCTCGGCGAAAACGAATTTACCGAAGAAGAAATCAGGCTTGTCCGGATCAAATATATTTCAGAAGTTGGAAATTAAAGCAGCAGCAAAGAAGTGTTTTTTTAACTTCGCAACCTGATTCACCGCATAACGGATCAGGTTGTTTTTATTAATCTTATTAGAATTACAAAAATGGCAGAAGAAATTATCAATAACGAAAACCTTCCTTTTACTGGGAAACCGCTTAACAATCCTGGTA